>SMTZ1_10008873_pt1 | contig 16329 bp, 15 predicted proteins | sample DeeMarSWOR136_30_FD_25667 | JGI IMG/M metagenome (IMG submission 25667)
ATCGACTCCAGCAAACCTCTCTAAATGGCTTTGCATCGACGACCTAACGTGCCATAAAAGAAGCTCAGGCATTTATGCCTGAGAGGACGTCACAATAAAATTTCCATAACCTTTCTTTTTTATTAAAAATAATGCAAATTATTGGTGCATGCCGCAGGAGGGAATTGAACCCCCGACATCACGGTCTTCAGCCGTGCACTCTCCCTACTGAGTTACCGCGGCAGATGAATATAAAATTTTTTTTATTCAAGTGCTTTTTTAATTTCTTGTGCACTGTTACTAATTTCACTTAATATCTTTTTTAAATTAGTCATAGTCTTAGATACTTTATCGGTAGTTACTGCTCCTTGTGATGATGGCTCAATAAGACCATCTTGTTCAAGTATTCTAAGTGAATATCTTACCATATGTTGTGGATAACCAGTTAGTTCTGATAATTTTATTATACCCATAGGTTGATGCTTTTGTACAGTTTTTAGAATATGAATATGTCTTTTTAATATATCCATTTCAGTTTCTATAACATTTGTTAATACACATCTTTCCCTTTTTTTTTCGCTCATTTTACAAACCCCTAAGTGACTTGTTAACACACGTAATAATGTTTTATTATTTAAAAATCTCTATTGCATAAAGCAATTTACTTTATATAACCTTTAAGATAAGGTAGAATTTTAATTAAATCCTTTCCTTTTACTATTATATCCGCTGATTCTTTTGTACAATCATCTTCAGGATTAAAAGCAATTGTTAAACCAGATAAATCAAACATTGGAATATCAAAACAAGAGTTACCAACCGTAGCGATTCTATGTAATGGAATATTTAATTCATTTGATAATTTTATTACTACTTCGTCCTTATACATTAATCTTACTTTAAGAATACCCATTCCAGTTAAATAACCCTTTTTATCAGTTTTTACACCATTGGAATACACATAATCTATTCCAAGTTCTTTAGCAACTTTATAAGCAAGTATATCTAAACCAGCACTAACTATTGCAGTCTTTATTTTATTATTTTTTAAAACTTTTATACATTTTTCTGCTCCCTTCATAAGAGTTACATTTGATAAAATTTCAATAAGTTTTTTTCTGGTAATAGGTTTGTTATTTTCTATCCAAAGAGATGAATCCTTTTTTATAAATTCCATATCATCAATTTTTCCTTTAAGATAATCATTAACAGATCTTTTATTTGATGTTTCAAAGTGGTCATGAATATATTTCCATGAACTTACTATGTCTGTGAGTACTCCATCCATATCAAAAATAACTAATTCCAATTTATCCATCTTCTTTTTATTAAATTGGTATTTTGCTCTGGTGTTTCTATAACAATAATATTTGCATTTTTTTACTTTCATTTTTTAAAAAATGGCATTGTAAATGTCATATATGAGTCTTTACAAATATAATAAAACATTTAGATAAAATTTATAAGCGTGTAAATATATAAAGAAAATACTTCGATATTTGATAATATTTGGGGGAATTAAAATAAAAAATAAATTATTAATTAAATCAAAAATACTGGCAATATTAATTTTATTCTTTGGTATGACATTTATTTCAGTGATAAATGGACAAAATATAAATAAAATTTCATACGAGAAATATTCAAAAAATAATTTTTTTAAAACAGACGATACTTATGATTTTTTAATTATTTGTCCAAAATATTTTGCACGTTTAGTTAAACCATTGGTCAATCATAAAGAAAAACATGGAATCAAAACTTATTTAGCAACTCTTAGAGAGATTTATTCTAATGAAAATAGTCAACTTGGAAGAGACAAACCTGAAAAAATAAAATTATTCATAAAAGATGCATTTGAGAATTGGGGTATAAAATATGTATTATTAATTGGTGGTAAAATTAGTCAAACAAAAAAATGGCATTTACCAGTTAGATATATTCATTTAGGAAATGGTTGGGAATCAAAAATTATATCTGATCTTTATTTTGCTGATATTTATGACTCACAAGGTGAGTTTTGTAGTTGGGATTCAGATGAGGATGGTAAGTTTGGCGAGTGGTTTTATGGTGAGCAACCACAAGATAAATTTATTGATTTTTATCCAGATGTTTCAATTGGTAGGCTGCCCTGTCAAAATAGATTTGAAGTAAGACTAGTAGTTCGTAGGATAATTAATTATGAAAATAAATATCAAAAGGATGAACCATGGTTTAATAACATGATTGTGGCCGCAGGTGATACTTATCCTGAAAAAAATAATCCAGCGTGGGTAGGTAATGAAGGTGAATTTTATGGTGATAGGGCTATTGAAAATATGACAGGTTTTAATCCAATTAAACTTTATACTTCAGATGGTAGTTTAACTCATTGGAAGGATATTTTAAAACCTATGAATAATGGATCTGGATTTATTTATTTTGTTGGGCATGGTTGCCCCATGCTTTGGACTAACAATTATCCAAATGCTACAGGTGGTAGAGTTGAACCTTTTGGTGTGTTTCAAATTGCAAGACTTAGAAATAAAAATAAACTACCAGTTTGTGTTGTAAGTGGTTGTCATAATCTGCAATTTGATGTGAGAATTTTTAATTATTTCAATAAAACAAAAAGAGCTCATGCTGAATATGTTCCTGAATGTTGGGGTTGGCAGATGACAAGAAAAATTGGTGGAGGATCAATTGCAACAATTGGTTGTACCGCTTTAGGTCATACAAAAGAGGATAAGCCTATTTCTTTTGTTGGGGGGATAAATGAATTAGAAGTTGAGTTTTTCAAGCAATATGGTCAAAACAAAATCGAAATAATTGGTAATACTTGGGCTAATGCAATCAAATGGTATATTGATATATATCCTGTGAATTGGAATTCAGAATTAACAAATGAATCCTGGGTTGATGAACAAGTTGTTTCAACATGGATCTTATTTGGTGACCCGACTCTAAAAATCGGTGGATATCCCTAAAAAAAATTTAAAAAATTTAAATTCTATTTTTTATCCAATTATAATTTCGAATTTTACTTGTAGCACCAAATCCACAAGAGGCACATACTCTTTTTTGTATATGAAATGCATGTTTACCACATCGTCTACATATGGTATGAACTCTTTTTCCACCTCTTTTTGATGCTGTGCCTTTAGTCATAACTTATTCCTCTATTTATGGCGAAACGTAAATAATATTATCTCCTCTAACAATAATTACACTATGTTTAGCAGCAGATTGACCGTTAACCATTTCTTCTGCGTTTTTTAAAACTAGGTTCATATGTGGAACATCATATCCATCTAATGTACCGTGATATCCACGTCCACCACGTAGTTCTACCATTACACGATTGTTTAAACTTGCATGTAATATTTTAAGTGGTTTTTCCATTATTATAACCTTTTGCGACACGAAATAGATATCTTATTTATAAGAGTTTGGGCCTATAAAAAAACCAAGCCAAATCTTATAAACAAATAAGAAATGACTTTTATTATGTCTTTAATAATAAAAAACAGACATGGTCTAAAATCAAAAGAAATTAAGATTTTTCAAAATGAATTAAAAGATTTTTATGATGATAATTTTATTAATAAAAATTCTTTTGTTGAAATAGCTGAATTAGAAGATTTAAATATTATTTTTGTGGATAATGAACCAAGTTTTATGCTTTATAAAAATAAAATTTTCTTTACATTATATGGAATGAATAAATATAAACCAAAAAAGAAATTTGTTGTTGTTGATATGGGTGCTGTAAGATTTATTACAAATGGAGCAGATGTTATGACTCCAGGAATAGTTGATGCTGATAATGATATTATAAAAAACGATCCTGTGTGGATTTGTGATGAAAAACATCATAAACCATTAGCAATTGGTATTGCACTTATTAATGGAGAAGAAATGATAGATAAAAATAAAGGAAAAGCGGTAAGAATCATCCATTATGTTGGCGATGATATATGGAATTTTTTATTAAAAAGTAGATAAACTCAATATGTTTTTCTCACAAGGTTTATAAACACAATTATATATTTACAGTACACGTAAAAATCTGGAGATGAAAATTATTATGGGAGTTGTAGGTAAGATATTTGGTGATAGAAAAACCTCTGATGTTGATGGATATGTTGATTTAGAAAAATATGTTGAATCAACTACAGGAGAATCATCTGGCCAAGCAAATATGTATGTGAGGGTCGGTGAGATTCAGAGATATGAAGATCTTAAAGAGTTCACTGATTATGTTTATGGCGGTAATGTTTTAATTCTTGATTTTACACCAATAGCTGAGGAAGATGTTATTTTAAAAAGAATCACAAATGAACTAAAAGAATTAGCAAAAGAAATAAACGGTGATATAGCAGGTATTGGTAATAACCTAATGATTGTTTCTCCTGCAAATGTGAAGGTTGAAAGGCGTAAGCTTAGAGGAAAATACTCTTAACTTTTTTTCTATTATTTTTTTATTCTTTTTATATTTTTGATTTCATTTTTTTATTCTTTTTATATTTTTGATTTCACATAGAAAAAATAAATAATTTAATTAATTTTTTTAATTAGAAGAGAAGGGATGAGGAACCTGGAGGGTGGATGGATGAAAGGAAGAAAATATTGTAATTCCAGATTCCTTAAGATATACTCTGAATAAAATTATATATAAAGTTTTTGTGTAAATTTATCTTTTTTGGAAAAATACCAACCCTATATAATTAAAACGGGCCTACGGGGATTCGAACCCCGGTAACCGGCTCCGAAGGCAAGCCAGAATGTGATTTATTAGATAGGTCGAATTTGGATAAATTCCTTAAACTTCGTAGTATCAATGGAATATCTGATAGATGGCTTTATGATGTTAGAGTTACTCTTGAGGGTTTCATAAAGTCTGTTGGTTTACCAATAGATGAAAATAAAACACTTGATTATTTAAAACAATTACAAGAAAAATATTCTACTACGAGTTATAGAAAAAGAGTATATCAAATTAGAAAGTTTCTTTCATTTATTCATATTGATTGGGCAAATAATATTAAACCACCATCTGAACCAAATTATATTCCAAAAAGAGTAACAAAAGAAGATATAAATTGTATTTTGTCTAGTTTTGTAGGAAATAAGTTCTTTAAGCAAATCAAAGCAATAATTATGCTTGGTACTACATCTGGAGTTAGAGCTGAAGAATTATATCAGCTCAATATTGAAGATATCGATATTAAAAATAGAATAATACATATTAACCATAATCCAAGTAATGGTCAAACAACTAAAACAGGAATGAGTAGAATATCATTTTTTACTGTAGATGCAAAAAAGGCAATTGAAGATTATCTTTATTTCTACAGTTGTCAAAAGAAGTTAACATGTTTATTTAATAAGAGTCATATATCAAGAATATTCAGAAATGCATCTATTCATGTTAAAGATTTTAGGAAGTTCTTCAGTCAAGAATGGGACCGAAATGGTGGACCTACATCTATAAAGAAAATACTCATGGGACACTCATTAAAAGGTGATGTAGATTTGATGCATTATAACAGTCAATCTGAAGATGATTTAAAGAAAATATATGATAAGGTAATGGGTGAAGGTAGTAGTATATAGTATGACTATTGATGGAGTATAGTAAGGTATTAAGGCTATAAAGAGAGTATCATAGGGTATAGTAAATACATTAATCTGTTGATACCTTACCTGACATCTGGTAGGTAGTATATAGGATAATTGAAGTAATAGCATCATATAGAAGGCATATGGTAAATACCTATATCTTATGATACTTTACCTAACATCTGGGTATATAGAATAATTAAAGATTTATTATAAGTTTATAGGATAGAATAATATTATCTAAGATATCATATAATAATGCCCTAGGATTGTCAGAAATGGCCCTAGAATCCATTATCTTTTTTTATAGCACTAATACCATTAGGCATACAGATAGGATGCTTAAAAGGCTTTAAAATGGATATATTTATGTATATCTAGTATGTCTGTAAAAGTGAACGGATTACTCCTAGAAAAGTGCCAAAATAGTGAACAGACTAAAATCCTTAAGGAGGGAGATGCTGAATTTCGTATTATATAATATATTAAGTCCCAAAAGCATCTAAAATGACAAGTAATTGATTAGTTGAGTATTGGTGAAAATGGTGTTTATATCTACACATATTTAGGTGGAAATATGTCCATATACAGAGACTTTTAAATTGGGGATACATAATAGTCCAGTTTAATATCATGTGTGTGATAATATGAAGAAATGTCCAATCTGTGGTTGTGAGTATCCTGATGAAGATTTCATTGGGGATATCTGTTCATCTTGTGCATCTATAATGTCCATGTAAAATAATTTTATATACTTGGTATCAGTTGATATTATTGTAAGGGAGGAAACTATATTGATAAAAAGATATCTGGTTATTGGAATAATCTTGTTATTTGTCTTTATGAGTTTTAATCCATCTTTTGCTTTTGATAATATTAAGAAATCTACTACACCAATCTTTGATGGTAATATTTTGTATGTTGGTGGTATTGGTCCAGATAACTATACCAGGATTCAGGATGCTGTTGATAATGCATCTGTTGGTGATACTGTTTTTGTTTTTAGTAACGCTAGTCCTTATCATGAAAATGTTTTTGTTGATAAGAGTATTTTTTTAATTGGTGAGGATAAAGATATGGTTGTTATAGATGCTGGTCTTTATAATGCAGCTATTACAATTACTGCTGATGATGTTTTTGTTAGTGGTTTTACAATGATATGTTTCCATAATAATCCTGATTTATGGGATTCAGAGTTGGTTGATATTCTTTCTGTGAAAAATGCTACTATTAGGGATAATATTATTCAGCAGAATCATATAGAGTATGGAAGTGACCGTGGTGGTGTGATTCTTAGGAACTCATCATATTGTTTTATCCAGAATAATACAATAATTAAGGACGAAGATGATCGTCCATGTTGGGGTGTAGTCCTTATGCTTGGTTCGGCTTTTATTAATGTCTCTGGTAATGAAGTTTATAATTATACAGGAGGTATCTATTTCCAGGGATGTTCAGAAAATGAAATTTATATGAATTATTTGCATCACAATATGGATGGTTTATGGATTAATTATGGTGATAATAATATAATTAATAATAATATCATAAATTTTAATACTGGAGAAGGGATTAGAATAGATGATGGTTATAATAATGTAATTTTTGGGAATATTATTACAGATAATGGCAATGGTGGGAATATTGATAGAGGGATTGGTCTTATTGGTGGTTCAGGTAATTATATCTCATATAATCATATTTCAAATAATAACCCAAGTGGTATCTATATTCTCTCTGCTGATAAAAATAATATCATACTTAACTATATCTCTAATAATAATATAGGTGTTTACTGTAATCATGCTTATAATAATAATATAGTTAGAAATAATTTTATTCTTAATGGAAAAAATGGTTATTTTGATGGTTTTATATATTGGAGACTTAGGAGTATTTGGAAAGGAAATTATTGGGATGAACCAAGAACTAAACCTTATCCAATCTTTGGCATAGGATATTTTTTGTTTATTACTATTAATAAATGGGTTGTTTTTGATTGGCATCCCGCACAAGAACCATATGATATAGGGGTTTGATGGGAAATGATAGATAACTGGGTTAAGAAAGGATTGGCACTTGCAATAATACTTTTGTTTATTAGTGTTAGTTGTTCATCTGTTATTTCAGTAGAAAATAAAACACCAGTTATTAATACTCAAAGTGTAGAGAATAAATCTTATGTTGACCCTAATATTCATTTGAAGAGAACCGATTTACCTATTTTGAAAAGGTCATTTAATTATTATAAAAGCTCAAATGATTATGATGCTGAAATTGGAAAGGTGATGGAGCAAATTATCAACTTAATTGAATCTAAAGGTGAGGTAGATAGTAAAGATGTTGAAAATATTTTGAAAAATTGCATAATAGCACCATTTAATGTTTATGCAAACTGTAAAATCATAGGTGATGCATGTGGGGGAATTGCATATACTATTCCAGGAATACTTTGGCAGACAATAGTGGGAATGTTTTACTTTAATTGGCGTATTGAAGGTCTAAGTCTATTTTTATTTTGGAAAACATATACTGAGCTTGATTGCTCAGAACTAGATATAGAAATCACAGTTGGTTCCGATATTTTTACTACTCATCATACTGGTAGTGCTTTCGGTTTTTATGGTAGCGGAGATACACGTATACGCCTTTGTTATGATTATTACCACGGATATTATGGAAAAGATTATTCTTGTGATATATCTGGTCGTGCTTTAATCGCATTTGTAAAAACATAAATAACATTAAATCAAATAGAAAGTAAAAAGAAATATGTAAGAAAGACTTCAGATAATGAATATTTTTAATGGGGAAAAATATATTTTCAGATAACGATATGAAATGCATAAGATTCTTAGTTGCTATCTGGTATGGATGTTTTAGATTTCGTAACGAATACGTGATTTGTAACGGTATGTTCTGTTATAGTTAGTATTCTGGAAATATAGGTTTATCAAGCAGTGTATATTACCTGTTTTGAAAGTAGGATTTGTATATGCCAATTTCCGATAATGAATATAATTCCTTGATAGGTAGAATACGAGAACGTGCTATGGAATTTAGTAGTAGATATTCAGATAGAAATACTATGTTAGGAAATATAGGAGAGAAGTTTGTAGGATACTGTATATGTCATGGCTTATGGAGGTTGGGATATCCAATTAACTTTCGAAATCATCCTCATTCATATCTGCTAGAACCTAAGTTTGGTGCTAATACTGAAGGTGTGGGTGGTGTAGATTTTAAGTTGACTATTGTAAACCTAGATGAAAGAATATATAGGTTTTTAATAGAAGCAAAGAATTGGGCGCACTATACAATAACTGCAAATATGTTTAGAACACAGATATTGGAGAGGTTTACAGGTATAGATGAAAATGGGGGGTATATACGTATGATAACAATGAATGCTAGAAACATAGCAGATATTCAAACTAGATGTAATGATAATGATATTCATATATTACCAATAGGGCATCATATTACTCTGGAGAATATACAAGATAATTCAGTTATGAGGCTTATTTTCAATAACTTCATAGATAACTTCATTTCTCAGATGAGAACTTTAGCTCCAGAATGTTCATATCCAACTGTTGTTTTTGAGAACTTTGAAGGGGATAGAACACAATATATTATACAAGATTTGTTTTTAACTGTCCCTTATCCCATTATACAAAGTAGATATGATGTTTCCAGGAAGTATATTTACAGAATGGAATCATATATTAAGAGTTTTAATATTCTATTGCCAGATAGAAGAAGAAAGAATTGGCGACAGCAATGGGAGATACAAGATTAGGATATTAGTGTATATAGGTAATGGTATTGAATATTGAGATGGGGATAAGGGATAATAAATACATTAAAGGAGAGATACCTTACCTATTTCGTTATTTAATATGCAAGTTACTAAGTTGTATTATTGGAGGGTATTCTTTTTAAGGCTGGGTTATGCTACAGACCTAATAGGTAAGTATATATTCATCTAGTATATACTGGATATATATGCCAAAGATTAGAACTACTATTACAATAAGCAAGGATTTATTGCAGAAAGCACATGAGAAGGAGATTAATATTAGCTCTTTTCTAGATATAGAACTACGTAGATATATTGCTCTGATAGATTCTAACGGGCCTACGGGGATTCGAACCCCGGTAACCGGCTCCGAAGGCCGGTAGGATATCCAGACTACCTCATGGGCCCTTCTAATTGAATTTCAAAATTAAAAAACCAATTATAAACTTACCTAATATAATACATATCATTAATAAAGAAAATTATAAATATTATATAAATAATATCAAAAAACATTGGATGAGATGCGCCTAAAAATTAAAAATTAGGCTAAGTCATATTAATAAACTAGTCAAAGTAAAATTAATAGAGAGGGATGTACATAAAAGATAAAATTTGGGTTATAGACATTTTAGAAAATTATTTAAAAATTTATTAAAAAACCATCTCTTAAAAATATCAACATTAATGATATTGATGAAGAAATAGATATTATTTTATTAAAAAATAAATGGAAAACAAAAAAATATAATAAAAAAGAATTAGATTTAGAAAAGATATCTCTTAAAAATAAAAAAGGAAACACTATTTATTATCTAAGAAAAAAATCCAAAAATATTCTAGATAATTTTAGTTCTAATAATTCAATCGATAAGAATAATTCTGAACCTAAAAAAAACCATCATGAAAAACAAGATGAAATTGTAGAAAAAAATAATAGAAAAAGGCTTAATAATCTAAAAATAACCAATGAAGTAGTTAAATCAAAAGATTATGATAAAGTTGTTTCTGAAATAGAAAAGGAATTAGATAAAATTCAACTTGAAATGACTGGCGATGCAAAAAAAACTATATTAAAAAATTTAATTGAAAATACTAGATTTGATGACTCTGTCGAAACTAAAGATGTTGAGAAAAAAATTTCTAAATCAAATAAAAAATCTCATCTTTTTTCAATAAATAAAACATTAAAAAATGATACGAAAAAAGATATCAATTGGGTTTCGCCGCCATCTTATAATCTTGGAGATATTAAAAAACTTGAAACTCATAAAATAATACCTGTTAAAAATCCTGAGAAAAAAGAAAAAATAGTAAAAGAATGGAATATTGGAAAATCCAAAGTAAAAAAACTTTTGTTTAAACAAACAAAAGTTACTGAAGTTAAGCCATCAAGTTTGAAGCAAACAACACCGGATCAGGAAAAAAAAGATAATACTAAACAGATAGAAAAAGTAGAAACAAAGTTACTTGATAAAAAAATAATCGAATTGCAAAAAAATGGAAAACTAGATAAAGATTCTTTGGAAGACGAGCCCGAAACAAGTTCAATAAAACCTTTAGAAGAAAGTATAAAAACTAAACCAAAAGTAACTTCTGTAAGTAAAGAACCTTATAAAAAACCAGATCCAAATCTATATTTTGATATTTCACCTGATGTTAAAGAGTCAGAGAGAGATCATCCTTTTTTTAATGGAAAAGATTCTCATGAAAAAAAACATATTGATAAAAAAATTTCTAAATCAAATAAAAAATCTCGTTTCTTATTAAAAAATAGATTATTAATAAATAAAACTAAGAAAGACTTTGAAGAGGTTTTATTACCTATTGATAGTTCCGCTGAAATTATAAAATATGAAACTCAAAAAATAATACCTTTTAAAATTTCTGATAAAAAACAAAAATTTATTAAAAAAAGAAATTTAGGAAAATCTAAAATAAAAAAACTTTTTTTTAAACGAAATAAAGTTTCTGAAATAAATTCAATAAGTTTAGAACAAAAAATCCCTGATCTTGAAAAAATAAATATAAAACCCACTTTTACTGTTGAAAAAATAACTTTTGGTGATGAACCTGAAAAAGAAGAAGCAAAACTAGTTGATAAAAAAATAATCGAATCCGAGGTAAAAGAAAAATCTGATGAAAAATTAATAAAAATTAAACCTGAATTTCAGGCAAATAAACTGGTAGAAGAACATCTCAAAAATAAATCAGTAATTACTTCTGTAGAAGAAGAATCTGATAAAAAATCTGATTCAAATTTATATTTTGATACTTCACCTAATGTTAAAGAGTCAGATCATGAACATGTCTTTTTTAATGAAGAGGATTCTCCACAATATGGATGGAGTCCTCAAATAATCGAAAAAGGTAAAAACAAAGAACCTGAGAAAACAATATCTAGAGATGAAATAGGTTTAGATGAACTTGGAAAAGTAGTTAATATTGAAATACCAAAAGTCATACTTTCTACAGCCTCTGTCAAACTTGCAGAGTTTGGTTTTTCAGAAAATGAATGGGAGGAAATTGATTTTTATGCACTTGAAGAACCTTTCGTATATGTTGAAATACTCCGTCAGAAAGACACACTTGATAAATGTTATTTTTTAGTAGAGATGAATTTAAGTGAAGAAGAAGAGAATCTTTTAGCTTTTATAAAAGATACATTAGCTAGTTTATCTATTGATGCAGAGGAAATGGAAAAAAAAGGAGAAGATGAATATTTAATTGATATATTAGAACAAATCATAAGAGAATATAACATAACAATTAACAATGAATCCAAAAAAAAGATATTTTACTTTATTAGTAAATCTTGTCTAGGTTTAGGTAAGATTAATCCGTTGATGAAAGATCCAAATATTGAAGATATTTCATGTGATGGTTGTGGTGTTCCTGTTTTTTTATACCATCGTAAATATGGTTCTCTTAAAAGTAATATTAAATTTAAGGATGAAGATGAGCTTTCCTCTTTTATTTTTAAACTCGCTCAGAAATGCGGAAAGCATATCAGTATTGCTGAGCCAATGCTTGATGCAACAATGCCAGATGGTTCAAGGATTCAGATGACTTTAAGTGATGAAATAACAGCTAAAGGCTCAACATTTACAATCAGAAAGTTTAGATCTGATCCTTTTTCACCGACTGATTTAATTGAATTTAACACAATGTCGTCTGAGATGATTGCTTATATGTGGATAGCAGTTGAAAATGGTATAAATACATTATTTGCTGGTGGTACAGCATCTGGAAAAACAACAACACTTAATGCAATTATGCTTTTTATTCCTAGAGAATCAAAGATTGTTTCTATCGAAGAAACCAGAGAAATAAATCTTCCTCATCCGAATTGGATTCCAGGTGTTTCTAGATCTGGATTTGGAGAAGTTGTAGCAGATAGAGTAGTTGGTGAAATTGATACTTATGATTTAATGAAAGCTGCTCTCCGTCAGAGACCTGAATATATAATTGTTGGTGAGATTCGTGGTAAAGAAGCTTATGTTTTATTTCAGGCTATGGCAACAGGTCATGCTACATACTCAACGGCACATGCAGACTCTGCGCAGTCACTAATACATAGGCTTGAAGGTAAACCGATTAACATACCCAGAATAATGTTACAATCCTTAGATCTTGTGTGTATACATGTAATAACACGAGTTAAAAATATGAGAGCTAGAAGATGTAAACAAATAATTGAGATAATAGATATTGATCCAACAACAAAAGAAATTCTTACAAACGAGGTCTTTCATTGGGATCCTGTTGAAGATAAATTCATATACTCTGGTAAAAGCTATATTTTAGAAAGAATTAGAAGTGAAAAAGATTTAACAAAAGAATATATGAATCAAGAAATAAGTAATCGAAAAAAGATTGTTGAATGGATGAATATAAACAATATTCGTGGATTTAAAGATGTTGCCAATATTGTGTCTAAATATGCAGAATCTCCTGAAGAATTATTGGAAAAATTAATTAAGGATGATAATTAATAATGTTAAAAAAAATTGCAATTTGTCCAGGATGTAATACAAAAATCTCTTGTGAGGGAGAATTAAATCAGAAAGTAAAAATCAAATGTCCAAAATGCGGTAAATCAGGATCTATTATTTTTAAATCTGAGTTTAAGGAACTTGATTTTTATTCATTAAATAAACCATTTTCTTATGCTAAGATATTAAAAAATATGGATTCTTTAGAAAAAACGTATAAAGTGATAGAACCATATCTTTCAGATGAGGAACAAAAAATTCTTTACTTTATTTGGGAAACATTATTGAAAACATTTAATATGAGATTAGATGAAATTGATACAAAGAATATCGAAGATTATCTAACCGAACAAGTTGAAAATGTAATAAATAGTAATGAAATAAATTTAGATGATTTATCTAAAAAAAAGATTTTTTATTATATTAAAAGAGAGTCTTTAGGTTATAGTAAAATTGATCCTTTGATGAAAGATCCACATATTGAGGATATCTCTTGTGATGGTCCTAATGTTCCAATATTTTTATATCATCGTAAATATGGTTCTTTAAGAAGTAACGTTGAATTTAAAGATGAAGAAGAACTATCTTACTTTGTTGTAAATCTTGCTCAAAAATGTGGTAAACATATTAGTATTGCTGAACCAATGCTTGATGCTACTGTTCCTGATGGTTCAAGGATTCAGATGACTTTAAGTGATGAAATAACAGCTAAAGGTTCTACATTTACAATCAGAAAATTCCGAGCAGATCCAATAACTCCTCCTGATTTAATAGCTTTAAATACTCTTTCATCTGAAATTTTAGCATATTTCTGGCTTGCTGTAGAAAATAGAGTAAATGCTTTAATTGCTGGTGGTACTGCATCTGGTAAAACTACTATATTAAATGCTTTATCACTTTTTATCCCCCAAGATGCTAAAATTGTATCTATTGAGGAGACTAGGGAAATAAATCTTCCTCATCCGAATTGGATTCCAGGTGTTGCACGATCTGGTTTTGGTGAGATTGTTGCAGATAGAATGGTCGGTGAAATTGATATGTATGACCTAATGAAAGCCTCCCTTCGTCAGAGACCTGAATATATTATTGTTGGTGAGATTCGTGGTAAAGAAGCTTATGTTTTATTTCAAGCCATGGCAACAGGTCATGCTACTTACTCAACTGTACATGCTGATTCAGCAAAATCTCTTATTCATAGACTCGAAGGAAAACCAATTGAAATTCCAAGAATTATGCTTCAAGCCTTAGATGTCATTTCTATTCATTTTACAACACAAGTAAAAGGTCAACGTGTAAGAAGATGCAAACAAATTATTGAGATTATTGATATTGATCCAACAACAAAAGAGATTCTAACAAATGAAGTATTTCACTGGGATCCTACAGAGGATAAATTCATTTATACAGGAAAAAGTTTTGTTTTAGAAAGAATTAGAGCACATTGGGATATGACAAAGGAACAAATAACTGAAGAAATTAGACGAAGAACGGAAATACTAGAATGGATGAAAGAAAACAATATTAGAGTTTATAAAGAAGTTGCAAAAGTGATTTCAAGATATAATGAAAATCCTAATGAAGTTATGAAAAAAATAAGAGATCAAAAGGGTAAAAATATAGATACAATAGTTGATTCATTAGAAAAAAAACCTAAACAAGATTCAAAATTAAATAAGGATTATAGTATATCTGAAAAAACTGTTGAACATAAAAATGTAAAAGATAAAATTTTTTCTGATAAATTTAATTCTAAAGAAATAATGAAAAAAGAAGACGAAAAAGAAAAACAACAAAATAATAACAGTATTGAATCTATTAAAGATTTAAAAGATATTGTTATTGAAAAAAAGAAAACAAAAGTTAATTAAAAGAAATAAAGAAAAAAGTTTAATATAGAAAAAAATTAATTTGGATATTAAACAAAAAAATGAGGGCGATGAGGATGGCACTAAATAATTATCAGAAAATGTGTTATAGATGGTTTGGTAATACTGCTGAATCAATAGTAAATGAAAAATTAAAAAGTGATCTTGAAAAAGCTCACATAGAAATCCGTGCAGGTGCCTATATTTCCTGTGCTTGGCTTAATACTATTTTTACAGCGATTATCTCATCAGTTATTTACCTTAGTCTAATTATTATTTTACCTCTTGAACTTTATTTAATAATTGTTTTTCTATTAATTCCTGTATCTTTTACTCTAATGGTTTATTTATATTATAAATATAAACCAGCTATGAAAGCTAAATCCCGCGCAAAAAAAATTGATTTACACTTACCCTATGCTTTAAATTTCATTTCTGCAATGTCAGCAGCGGGTATTACTCCTACAGAGATTTTTAAAAGCCTTTCAAAACAAAAAATATATGATGAAATTCAAGAAGAAGCATTATGGATTATCCGCGATGTTAGTCTTCTAGGGAGGGATATTATCTCAGCTATTAAAGCAAATATTAATAGAACTCCTTCTGAAAAATTCAAAGAATTTTTACAAGGAGCTATTGTAACTGTTCAATCTGGCGGTGCTTTGAAACCCTATTTTATGGCAAAAGCTGATCAATACTCCCGTGAAAATAGATTAACACAAAAGCAGCTTATTGAGAGTCTTGGTATAATGGCTGAAGCATATGTTACAGCTGCAGTTGCTGGAGTACTACTAATAATTATAATAATACCACTTTTAATGATAATTGCAAAATCAGATACAAGTCAGCTTACTTTCATGTACATTTTTATTTTTATCATTATTCCTCTTATACATATAGGTTTTTCAGTTGTTTTGTCTAGTATGTCTACAAGGGCGTGATAAAATATGGATTTAGATGAAAATAAAAAAGAGTCGAAAATTGAATCTAATATTATTAAAAAATTTGGATTTATTAAACGTTTAATTATGAGTGGACAAATAACCAGATTGTTTGTTTATATAGCAGCATCAATTCCTGCAATTAT
>SMTZ1_10005047_pt1 | contig 16327 bp, 15 predicted proteins | sample DeeMarSWOR136_30_FD_25667 | JGI IMG/M metagenome (IMG submission 25667)
AATACTTCCCTAGTCATGTCCTGGCATTGGTGATGGTTTGGGTGCAGATATTTGTCGCATTTCTTCCGCAATACCCCGTGCTATTTGTCGCCATTCGCACTCTTTGCATATGAAACGATGCTGTTCCTCCAACGCATTCACTGCAATGTATTCAAGCTCAGTACCCCGTTCCACGGGTATGAAATATTGACACCCATAAACATGATTTGCACAACGAATGTATATGGCGCAGCTTCGCTCACCTGTCTTCATACCCATCCTCCATATGTTTTCGACATCTGCTTTCGCTCGCTCCTTCATACCTTGCTCATGAGCCTCGTCAATTAGTGGACGCATGGATTCCTGGCCAGCCGTAAAAGCTTCATTTTTAATTCGCTCGATATTCAAATGTCCATTATTAATCAACAATGAGATGTAATCCTTTTGCTTCAAACCATTTTGTTTTGCGTCAACAAGAAACTGCATTTTCGTTGCCCAATCTACTCTGACGCTGATTGAAGGGTTCTGTTCTTCATACAGTTTTCGCGCTTTCGTTTTCGGCTTAAGTGGCTTGCGACGTCGTTTACGACGGGTTATCACCACGTCTTTGGACTTAATGGAGTCGTTCATTTTTTCACCTTTTTTGTTTTTTCCGCGAGCTCAAGCTAGCAGGATGATGCGAGGATGATTGAGGGATGACTAAGGGAGGACTCCGAATCATCCTTCTCAATGAGACCTCTATAGGTATCTATTATCTTGAATTTTTCCTGCGGTCGCATTCAAATTCAATAATTACGCCGACCTCATATACAGTGTAGCGTATTTTTATGATAACTTTCAACTGGGTGTATTTTTCTGTAAGAGGTGCAAAACAATGTAATGGAAAAAATATTCAAGGTCATCGGAAGTCTGAGGACGACTGATAGCTTTTCGTTTTGGTGCTTGAATCTTCGATCTCCGCTAAGGGATTGTATTATACATTGAGTAATCCATAGAATATAATATATATAATTGTTGTGTTTTTTTTATTTTTTTTGTTTTTTTTACTGTGTAGATACTATAAGGTAACAAAAATAACACGAAGTGTATACACTACGAGGTGTCAATTCAGGAGCTGCTATGTGTCTATATAAACGGTTGGAATACCAGAAAAAAATTTACGGGGTAATTACGATATTACGGACAAACGGGCCAATCAGAAAACCCGTTGCAGATTTGATTGCTTGCTCTGCGTTGGATGAGGTGACGAAGATGCTTATATGAATAGGTCCGAATCTGAAAGGTATTACTTTCAGCTGTAGTCGTTCCTCTGGTGTAAGATACTCGGTTTGGCTAGTAGATGAAATGTTAATAAATCCGAACAACCCTCCCGTGACAAGAAGCGTCGCATGGACGTCATATGCGTCTACATCTCCGATGTTAGCGACTTGTGCAGTAACACCAAGTCCACCAAGGAGACCGCCAACCGTAAGAATCGGTCGTGGCTGGAGCGCCAACTCAGCAAGCGTTGCAAGAATCAACCGGGAGAATCGAGTTGAATAGTTAACATTCATATTCTCAATCGTATCATTCGCGGAATGATAATAGTCATTAAAATTGAATTCATGATAAAACACTGCATTATATCCATATTGCCAAAAGGAGTAATGATCACTTCCCAAGGTTTCTCCCATCGGCGTCAGTTGAATATTTATGTAATCGAAATAGAGCTGGCTTATGTCCTGGGTGTATGTAACAATCCACTCTGAGGGATCATCGGTAAATATTTTTCCCTGTATACTATCTGAATACGAGGGTGCAAATCCAATCATATCAGCATTCAGAACCGCGATAATAGAATCATTGTTGTTATATGCGTTTTCCGCATAATAATGACTCCCAACTAGTCCTTGTTCTTCTCCAGAGAAACACACAAATCGAACGGTATGGTAAAAGTCGTAATTCCGCATGATCTCTGCTGCAGCAAGAACCGCTGCGACACCAGAGCCGTCATCATCTGCTCCTGGTCCGGCTGCGACAGAATCATAATGCGCACAAATAATAAAAATATTTGTTGAATTTGATCCATATAATGTTGCTTCAATATTGCTCCCTGACACGGTACTACTGGTATAGTTATGGTATCGAACTGCTAATCCCATGTCATCGAACGTCTCATAGAGGTAATGACCTGCTTGCTCACAAGCTTCTGTTCCAGATAAACGTGGTCCGAAAGCCGTAATATTCTCTAGGAACCCAAGGATGAGTGTTTCGTTTAACTGTTGCACTAATTCAATGACATCGGCATTTCTAGATATAGGGGCAAACGGGTGAAAAGAAGATGGACGGCCTGTGACCTGGACATTAAAGAGATCTTCTTCATTCTCGATATATGCGGGTTTATGAAGGGGGTCATTCAAAACACCAGTAGATACACCTGCAAGAGTACGTCCAGGTATAATCAAGAAGCTAATGAGAATGAAAAGAACACATATGTTCCATATCATACTTCTATTCTTTCTCGACGTTAAAGTTTTCATAATATCCCCAATATTTCTAATATGTACTATATCTCTATATTTTATTACTTTCTATATATAGTTTTATGTAACTGATCAAATTTATGAAAAGCTAGGAGATTAAATTTGAATATAGAAATGATCTTTAGGTTAACGGTCCATGTTTCCAGAGGTCGTCCCGTATAGATCGCCCTGTTTTCGTCTCCCATTCTTTTATTGGAATAGAATTTTTCTCACGGATTCTGTCACCATATCCAAGGCCGTTATACGAACAAAATGGGATTATTCCTTCCTCAGTAGTATAATGGATACAACATCGTTCGAGTCGATGAAGATTAAGGTTAAATGTATCCATAAACCACATAGACCCAACAAAAAGGCTTTTATAATGGAACCCGCGCAAAGAATCATAACTTCCGCCAACCGCAGCATCAATCAATAACTTTTTTAAATCAAAATCTTTTGGTGCTTTTTCCTTATCAACAAATCTGTCAACATTCTTAAGAAATGACGCAGCAACCCGAACCTTTTTCAACGGACCTTTAACCCTTGATTGTTCATTGATAAATGTCATAAACGCCTCAACGTCGATAAACCGGGTTATTGGAAGTGGTTTACCATCCTCTAGGGCAGTAAACTCCACCTGTTTTTCACCTTTTAACGACTCTATTAACTCCGAAATTGGGTACACAAATGGAACAGGATAGAAATCATCGCGAGAAATCTGACCGTTAAATTCTTTCTCAATTACCTCCATCATACGGACATAGTCAACACGCTGTTTCTCCCGTTTTTCGTCCTTGATTTTTGTAATTCTCCCACAAAACGAAATAGGTTGAAAATTCACCCCTCGAATGATATCGATGTTATCAAGGGCAAATTGGATAATCTTGCCAGTCTCATGAAGATTCTTATCACCAATAATAACTGGGACAAGAACAGCACGCAACTGTGCCTCCCTGAAGTTTTCTATCGTCTGATTTAATTGATCGACCCAAGGATTCGTCTCCTTACTGACACCATCAAAACTCATGTAGACGGTGTTGACCTTTGCTTCTTTTAGTTTTTTACAGTAATCTACACTTTCTGCAAGTTTAATTCCATTGGAATTAAGTTGAATATGAGAAAAACCAATATCTCGTGCCATCTGAACGATCTCAAAGAGGTCTTCACGGATTGTTGGTTCACCACCAGTTATCTGAATTGCTTTCGAACCCATAGGTCGTTCGTTTCGAGCCTGCTGTAACATATGTCTAATCTCATCTAACGAAGGTTCGTAGACATACCCTGAGGCCCCCGCATTCATAAAACAATACCCACACCGAAGGTTACATCGATTTGTCACCAATAAATTCGTTAAAACACTCTGCGAACGATGCTCTGGATATAATATCGGATCACCAAACAATGACGTTTTCACATCAGGAATTGGATCCCCATGTTTTTCATACTTCATCCATCGTTCATATAACGCAATGTCACCAAAGTAAATATCCTTAAAATCACCATGCTCGTCACATTTTTTCTCAATCCAGACCTTCCCATCGTCCTCAATGATCTTTGCATCTATTCTATGAATTTTTCCTTCTTGGAAACAAGCGGGGCATACCGAGGATGTTTTCTCTAATTCCTTCATATCTGTCAATCATCTCCAGAATTCAAAAGGACTATATGTCTTTTTCTTTATAGATTTAACTATCTATTAGCATTGTTACTGATCACTAAGGGATGGGATGGGCAGGCCATGGGATAAAAGATGGTGTTCGGCCTGCACCATTTTAGTGTTCGAGCATTTACAAGGGCATTTCTTCTATAAAAAGATACGCTGTCATAATAACATTTTGCCATAATGACAGAACAAATTTCACCTCCAAGAGAATCATTTGCCTTTATAAAGCCCTGACGTATACCCTCTGATGATTGTTCATGGTGATTATCGCACCCTCAATTCTTTCTGCTGATTTCACCAGACTTTATGATGAGATCAAAGCAGTTACTGATGCGGGAGCAGAATGGCTCCACATTGATGTGATGGATGGTCATTTTGTTCCAAATATAACCATAGGACCCGTTGTTGTAGAGAACATACGGAAAAAAACATCATTAGTTCTTGATTGTCATCTCATGATCGAACATCCAGAAAAATATATTGACGCATTTATAAAGGCAGGTGCTGATATAATCACAATTCATTCAGAGGCTGTCTTAGAGCCACTAGACCTGATTACACAAATCAAAAAATTAGGATGTAAAGTAGGCATTTCGATAAACCCCGAAACGCCACTTGAAAAAATCCTGCATATTATCCCCAAAGTTGATTTGGTGTTGATTATGTCAGTTCATCCAGGGTTTTCAGGCCAAAAGTTTATCGATGATGTCGTTCCAAAGCTTAAGCAAGCAAGCGAGGTAATTAAAAAGATAAAAAAACAGATATACCTTCAAATCGATGGAGGAATCAACAACCAGAATGCCGGACTTGTGAAAAAGAACGGAGCAAATGTGTTGGTCGCCGCAAGTTTCATTTTTAAAAATAAGGAATATCATACGGCAATCAACCAGTTAAAGGAAGCGTAGTCTATCTGGTTCTAAATACCTGAAATTAAATCCCTAAGCACCGCTTCTTTATTCTTTGCCTTCACAATACCACTTGCCAGAAGCACTCCGTCCGCGCCTAGTTCAATAGCCTTTGCAACGTCTTTACCATTTTTTACCCCCGCACCACAGAGAATCTTCACTGTAGTGTTGATGCTTCTGACCGCATTAACTGTTGTACTTACAATCCCTGGATCAGCAGTAGTGACAGAAACATCTCCACCAATAAGTTCAGGGGGTTCTACTGCAATCATTGATGGAAAAAATGTAGCCACGGCTTTAGAGGTAAAGACGTTATTGGTACAAACCAGACTGTCAAGTCCAAGGTCTTTTGTTCGGGTGATACACGTATCAATATCAGCAAGAATAAGACGATGTTCGCTATGATTGATAAGTGTTCCAACAGCACCTGCGGATTTCACTGCTTCAGGTAACGTCCATCCGGTGCTACTCCCAGGTTTTATCGGGTCGATATGTTGGGCATAGACGGGGATATCGATCTCTTTTGCACACGAAGCGATATCACATGCCTGCACTGCTATTGCGAGACTCACATTGGTTTGTTTTGAGATTTTTTCCATAAGCCTTGCAATTTCAACTGCATTTACACCTGTTGCCTCGGTGTAGGTTTTCACATTTAACACAATAGCTGGAGTTCTTAACATAGATGCTTTCTCACCTACCGATCTTACAGAAGGAATAAGAAAGAGAAATAAATAAATTTTCTTACTTCTCAGCAGGTATACTATTTTGTGACAACAATGGTCAGAACATCCTGGTCTTTTAATACATGTTCAAGACCGATCTTCTGACCAGAATGCTTTGCGGAAGGACCCCACACAGAAGCATACCGAAAATTCCTATAGAAATCGCGATGGATATGACGACATGCATCGGCAACAGTTTGACCTTCCCGCAAAATCATCGGTTGAACATAATCAGCTTTTTTTCCCACTGGTTTCATATAGATCCGAATGAGTCGGAGATGTAAAAAAATCTGCTCTTTTAATTGATGCAAGTTATCCTTATTTTTCGCAGAAATTCCAACCACATCCCATCGTTTTTGATGTAATTTATTGACAGCTGTTTTTAACACCTCGTATGGGATAAGGTCGGTTTTGTTAATAGCCACAAGCGCGGAAATATATACACGATTTTGAGCAAACGTGTCAATAAGCTGATCCTCAGTTATATCCTCACGCAACGTAATATCTGCATTAATGACAAACTCAGATGCAATTGATTTTATCACAGGCTCAGTAAGATGAGTTAATGGTACAGTAGTGTTAACGGTTATTCCGCCATTGCTCTTTTTACTGATGACAACATCCGGTTTCTTCTGATTTAACCGTACTCCTGCGTTATAAAGTTCAAGTTCAATCTGGTCAAGCTGCTGAAGATTAAACGCATCAATCATCAAAAGAAGGAGATCGACATTTCGTACAGCAGAGATAACCTCTCTACCTCGTCCACGTCCTTTGGAAGCCCCAACAATGAGACCAGGTAAATCAAGGAGTTGAATCTCTGCTCCTTTATATTTCATCATCCCTGGGATCGTCATGATGGTTGTAAAGTCATAATCAGCGACTTTACTATCAGCGGCTGTGAGTTGATTTAATAATGTACTCTTTCCAACACTAGGGAATCCAACAATTCCAACGGTCACATCCCCGGATTTCCTAACAGAAAACCCCTTTGCTTTTCTTTTCGTACTTTTTCGTTTCTCACTTAGCTCCCGTAATCGTGCTATCTTTGCCTTTAGTTTTCCGATATGGTGTTCTGTCGCTTTGTTTTTCTGAGTTTTGAAAATCTCATCTTCTATCGCTTTAATTTGCTGCTCTATTGATGTATCCATGAATGTACCGACTCCAAATACATAGGATGTTTATAAAAAACACGTCTGAAAAAAAGATCTATGCCCGGATTATTTCTGTCCCTGTTTTCCCCTGGAGTGCCTCCCATCCTTGCTCTATATTTGAGATAATGACTCGTTCCCCACCGAATTCCAAGAAGCGGAGAGCGGCAAGGATCTTTGGTCCCATGTTCCCTGGGGGGAATTCGCTAGAAAGATAATACTCTTTTAAATCGTTGTACGTCACCTTCCTAAGTGGAATTTGTTTAGGAGTGTTATAATGAAGATAGACCTTTTCTATATCAGTAAGGATTAATAACACCTGAGCGCCAACCGCTTCAGCGAGTCTCTCTGCAGCCAAATCTTTATCAATCACTGCTTCCAAACCATCCAATCCCCATCCTTCTTTTTCGATCACAGGCATACCTCCACCACCTGAGGCGATAACAATGATATCATCATCTAGCATTTTTCGTATAATCTCTCCTTCTACGATTCGTACGGGATCTGGTGAAGGGACAACCATCCTCCATCCGCGAGGCAAGCGAGTCATTTTATAGCCTTGTTTTAACATGGTAAATGCCTCATCCTCTCTATAATATGGTCCGATTGGTTTAGTTGGATTTGTAAGAGACGGATCATTCGGGTCAACAATAACTTGTGTGATAAATGCAATCACTGCCTTATCGATATGTTCCCGTTTTAATGCATTTAAGAGACATTGCTGGATCATATACCCAATCAATCCTTCACTTTCAGCAACACAAATTCCAAGTGGCATTTCAGGGGTGATGTCTTTTGCTTTTTGATTCTGAAGCACAAGAGCGCCAACTTGCGGACCATTACCATGGGTAATGACAACATCCCATTCTTCTTTGACCATTTGAACAATCGATCGGCAGCTCTCTCGAGTATTTGCAAACTGTTCGTAAATGGTCCCTTTCTGTCCCTTTTTTATAAGCGCGTTTCCGCCGAGAGCAATAACTGCGCGTTTCTTCATGATAGAATGCTTGGAATAGATTCTTGGTATAAAAATAAGATGGTGCAAGGAACTATATATACCAAATAAATATCCAAATACAACACTATGTTCGAGAAAGAAAAACAAAGATTAGTTACACAATTAATTGACCAAGGCTACATCAAAACTGATGAGATAAAACAAGGCTTTCTCAAAGTCCCCCGAGAAGAATTTATACCCAACTCTATGAAAGACTTCTCATATGTCGATACGCCTCTGGACATTGGTAATGGTCAAACCATCTCCGCGCCACATATGGTGGTGATTATGTGTGAAGCCCTGGACATCAAAAAAGGTCAAAAAATTTTGGAAATCGGAACTGGTTCGGGATATCACGCTGCGATTGTTGCACAACTTGTTGGAAGGACAGGTCAGGTGTATACGATTGAACGATTTGAATCTTTAGCAAAAAAAGCAAAAAAAAACCTTGAACAGACCGGATGTACAAACGTCATTGTAGAGGTCGGTGATGGCTCTTGTGGTCTCCCTGAATATCAACCATATGACCGTATTTACGTTACCTGCGCTGCACCCTGTGTACCTCAGCCGTTAATCGACCAGCTTCAAGACCCTGGAAAACTGCTTATTCCCGTTGGAAACATGTATTGCGAACTTACCCTCCTTGAAAAAACCGAGGGGCACACAATAGCACAACATTTAGGTGGTTGCGTGTTTGTCCCACTTGTTGGTAAATATGGGCATTAAATCAGAGTTTGTAACCGATATCCCGTAAGAAATTTTTTCTCCAAGTAATCTCCTCATTATTCTCTATACCTTTTGGGACAAATCCATCAATAACCCCAACGATGCCACGACCTCGTTCAGCACCTTGCTTTGACTCGGCAACAATAACCTTGGTCGGATTTGCAGTAGCACAGAAGATGTAACAAACCTCTGGGACACTTTTTATACCATTCAACACGTTGATTGGATAGCAATCCCTCATAAATATCATAAACGTATGACCTGCTCCGATATTCATAGCGTTTTTCTCTGCAAGGCTCTTTAATATACTATCGTTTCCTTCACTGCGAATTTTACACGCACCACTTGCTTCACAAAAGGCAATACCAAATTTACCGTTAGGGACAATGTTTTTCATCGTCTCGTACAAGTCCTCAACTGATTTTATGAAATGAGTTTGTCCTAAGATGAAATTGATATCATCACTCTTTTCTATTTCTACGATTTTGAAATGTATATCATCCATAGATAACTCCCCAGCATTCCAAAGAAAGGAATAGAACAATAGTATTTAAGTCTATAACAGAATAGTATCTTATAAGATAGTTTCTGACACGTGATGGGTATCGACTAGATGGTTAGAATCTATAGAATCATATTATATATTTTCGTTTTGTTCCTATCTACCATAGAGAAGCCTGTATCGTATCTTGACGTAGAATAAGATTCCGCTTGTTATAGTATCTTACGTCTCTTCACAATTATTCAACAAAAGAGTAGGTATACCTATTTTCCTGAAATGATTTTTTCAAATGATGTTTTAAATCTTTAGGTTTTCTTATGTTAAACCAAGCAGTTGTTTTAGTACTACAAATTTCCATTCGTAATATATGACATACTGTCTTGTCGCTATATCGATTAAACGGCCGTTGCTATCATATGCATAGGCCATTGTCTCATACAACCCATCGTTTAAAAGAAAGTATCCTTGGAAAAAATTACCGGAAATGTTGTTTGAGGTCGCATTCCATTGTTGGTCTTCCAAAAATCGGCTTTTCATCTGAAAGATCACCGTCTCTACTGCTGCTGAACCGTCTGCATCAACTGTCATTCCGGCACTGGCAGCGCTAATAATAAGAGACATTCCTAATAAGTCAAGTGAATAGATATAACCATAAGTTTTATCAAAGGTAAGGAAGCGCAAGTACAGATACCCTGGTTTACAATTCAACAACTGGATTTGTGATGCAATGGTAATATTATAGGTTGAAGACCAACTGCTTTCTCTTCCATGACTGTCTTTTGCATGTACTGTAATCGCATAGGTTCCGTTATGCTCCCATTGATATACTGTTGTTACTTGCTCGCCAAACCCATAGGGACCAAGCCATTCACTTTGATTGCCATCACCCCAATCCCATTGATAGTAAACTTGATCTGCTTCAGGATCAGCAGCTACTGTCGTAAACTCCAGAGGGATATTTCGTCCAGCTGTTGGAACGCCATCAAGAACCGTAGGCGTTAATGGCGGCTGATTAACTGCTGTAGTAAAATTCCATATTGGACCCTCGGTAAATTCCTGCTGATTGTTATAAGAAACAATTTTCCAATAGTACGTGGTATTTAACAAAAGAGGATTCGGTTGAAAAATTGTTTCTGATTGGTTTGTTACGACGAGCGGTGGTGGGTTTTCTGTCCCAAAATAGACATCGAAGGTAAGATTTGCTTGGTTAGGAGTCCATTCCAAATCAATAAACACAGTCACTCCACTTGACCCATGTGAAGGGATTGGTTGACTGGGTTGTGGCGGGGCTTCTGCTGAAGCATAGGGAATCCCTAATGTTGAGAACGCCGCTACTAACATTACTACACTAATGCCATAGTGTATTAGTTTTTTCTTCATATAATCACTCTTTTTTTCATTATTATCATACGTATATTTTCACTATTCTTCTCTATTAATATCTAGGAATGGTTTATATTTAAATATTTTGGAGCAGCACGTATTTTCTATCATATGACATTATAGATTAAAGAACTAATCGTTAGGACCGAAGCTGAGGGCGGATGAGATAGTTTTGAAGACGAGTCTCTGGAGGCCCGGTAGCGTACCTGCCCATTCGAATGAAGAAGACGGAAAAGAGGCTGTATTTATCTATTAACGTCCCATTTCCATCAAAGGCGGTTATGTTCAGCACATAGACACCACGAGTTACATTCATTATGCAGGAGAAGCCATCAGATCCATCGTCATCAGTTATTTCCATGTCTTCAATTTTCAATTGGTTCATTGCTTTGAATGTAACTGATTTAACAGCATCTGTTGCAAATGCCTCCAACTCCATTTCATGTGTAGTGAATATAAGGACAAGACCAAGACGTTTGAGGAATTCCGAAAAGATAAATGATCTATTAAAGGAAAAGAGTTTGAAATACACATGCCCAAGTTTTACATTGGAAAAGTTAATTTGTTCTGCAACGACCATGGGATGAGCATCTGACCAGTCGGTTTCAATTCCAACAACATTCTTTGTTTTTACTCGAATACTGTAATTGCCATCAGTAGCCCATACGTAGGATGATGTAATTGGTTCACTAGAGTTAAAAGGACCAAACCACTCACTTTCGTTTCCATCGCCCCAATCCCATTTATAATAGATATATTCTTCATCAGGATCAGTATATACTGCAGTAAAATTAAAAACAATTCCATTTCCTCCATGTGTTGGTCCACTAATCTGAGCATGCCCAGATGCTTGGTTATATATTGAAAAAGTGTTATCCGAAGAATCTGAACCGATGTTGAAGAATTCATCAATGGCGCTTACGCTAATTAGATAATAATCCCCGTCAGGGACTGTGGTGGTGTTCCATACGTAAAATCCCGTATTATTTGCATGAGAAGCGATTTGATCCCAACTACCTCCATTATCTGGACTATATTCCAGAATGATAGTCCCATTAAAGTCCATCATTAAATCATCTGATGCGAACCATTGAATCGTAATTTCTCCAGATACAACTTCCCCACCATTTGGAAAAATAACCGTAACCTGTGGTGGAATCGTATCGATAAATCCTGAAGGATAGACCCAAGGATGGTAATCTATGTTATTTCCAGATGTATTTACTAGATATGGAGTATCCCATGTTCCTGTGGAAGGGATGACGTTCGCATGTGGGTATAAAGATCGATAATCGTCCCAGTAATTCCCGCTGATTCCATTATCCCATGTGTTTGAATACGTATTATAATTTACAGAGACATGGACCATGTTATTCAAGAAATTATTATGATAAAATTGATTGTAACTACAATTTGTAAGCTGTATTCCTTTGTTGTTGTTCTGGAACGTACAATCTGTCACCAGGAAATACGAAGAATCAACCAATTTAATACCGGTATCTATACACTCAGAGAAATTACACTGGGATAGTATTGAATTATTGCTGTTTTGTGATTCGATACCTACCATTGCGTTTCGCACAGTTAGATAAGACAGTGAAATCAAGGAAGAATTAAGAATTTGAAGAACAACACTATCCGAGCCGCCTCCGTCAAGAATCGTTGTATGGAGATTTTCACCAAGGATAGTCATGCTTTTTTCAAGCACAAGCGACGTGTTCTCATAAATCCCCTCATAAATAAAAATCGTACCATTTGGAGCAAGGACCGCTACTGCATCATCGATATATTGTAATGGATGTTGTGCAGTTCCATTCCATGGTCCAGCGACATTATTCACATCTACATAGATATAGCTTAAATAGTTTTCAAAAACAAGCATATAATAGGTGCTTGAGCGGGTAGTATTGCCAGAAGCGTCAATTGCCCAAATATAAAACTCATATGTTCCTGAAAAAGAGACATTGTTCATTTCATAATAATATTCATTTCCACCTATATTCACCATTGACGTATTTACAGGAGTAAAACCAGTAGGTCCAGTGATAGAAACTCTAACGTCAGAAATGCTAACATTATCAGTAACATTACAGGACTGAAACAAATAAAAACCGGGATCGGTGCGAACACCTGCATGGGGACCATAAATTATACCAGTTATTACCGGTGATTTGTTATCTTGAGCTGTAACAAATGATATAGGGGCCAACAAAGAAATTGCAATAAATATAGTAATTACAGTTATGTTTGTGTTATGCATATGTAATCCCCCATATTATATTATTATATATTGTTACATGGGTGTATCTACTAATAAAGTTTTCTATATATTTTTTCGGGTAAATAGATTACACATTAAAACACTTATCCCTTTATTTAACCTTTTCTCATTGAAATTTCTCTTGTCTATTATAAAAATACTAGTTTAAAATACTAGTTTAAAATAAAAAAAAAACGTATTAGAGTGGTAAATTTAGGAGAAGAATTCAAAAAATCAGTATAATTTCACCATCTTTATTTTTTTATATTGTAACATGTAGTACACTTCATCAGTTTAAGTCTTTAGAAATGATTTTTCAATCGTATAATATCATTTCTTTTAATTTGATTGATGACGATCGTTGATAAGGGATTATCAGTTCCTATTGTTAAAAAAAAAAAGAATCTCCAAACCATTCAAACCGATATCTTTCACTACTTTTAGAAAATATTCTCAGAGACAAGAGGTTGAAAATCTAATTCCTCTTCGGAAATGCAATCTATAATTCCTCTAACTATTTAGGATTTTTTTGAGTAACTTTTCGTCCATCGTATTCGTCGTGGAATACGACCCAAATTCAACATGTTTTTCTGGCATTTCATTTTACAAAAATACAGAGCAGAACCATCCTTTTTTACATATAATTTCCCAGTACCAGGTTCAATCTCAGTCCCACAAAATGAACACGTTCTCTTCTCGACCATGTTTGTGTCTCCCTCTTATCGCGGTCCACCAAGTTTTTTTGCTTCTCGTTGAGTTTCGTTTAACATAAGAATGTCACCTAATCGAACAGGTCCCATAACATTTCTTGTAATGATTTTTCCTTTGTCTCTCCCATCAAGAACTCGGACTTTTACCTGGGACGCTTCACCAGCCATGCCTGTTCGTTCGATAACCTCGACAACTTCACAAGGTGTTCCTTCAATAATCATGCTCTTAACCCTGCTTCTTTAAGGATTCAAGTTTTTTTATAATATTTTCAACAAGGTCTTTTTCTCGCCCAGGGTTGACAATCGCTATTGCGCTTGTTGGGATTCCAAGACCTGCTGCATTTCCAAGTTCTTCTTTGCTTGGAACATAGGTATAAGGAACGTTTTTTTCTTCACAGAGAATCGGCATATGAGCAAGAATTTCTTCAGGTGTGACGTCCTCGGCCATAACTACTATTTTTGCTTGGCCACGTTCAACATATTTTGTCGCTTCGTTTGCGCCTTTTCCTAACTTTCCCCCATCTCGAGCCTTTTCAATTAATTCATAGGCTAAATCTTGCAGTTCTTTTGATGTTTGAAATCGTACATACATCGGCATATTTTTAGCCTCCTTTCAGAGCTTTCATCGATTCCATTCCTTAGGAATGGTAAGGTGGGAATGTAGCCCCCATATAAAAACCTTTTTCAAAGAGAGGGTACTGGATTGCGTTCTACTTCAAGTCTATCCGCTGTGGGATATTCCTCGATGATGTAACATTGATAGCCTTGTCTTATTAGTTTTGGGGCGATTTTCTCTAGCAACCATGCAGCAATTTCGATTCGTTTCTTGTCAACGTCAAGGTGCAACATATGAGATGGAATCTTATATGTTTTATTTAATAAGAGTTTCAGAGGCGTTAAGGAAACATCACTAGGATATACAACACCTTTGATTAATGTACCATCATGTGTAATGACATCGTAAGGTTTTGCTACTTGGTTTGCTCTCCTTGTGATCCTATTTTTTAATTGTACACCATCTTTAAAAGAGACGGAACAGTAATGAACACCGATTTTCATATCTCTTTTTTGGATACCTTTAAGAACTTCCTTCGCCGTTTGTTCGCTTCCTTTTACTGCAGCGGACACTTCATTTTTAACGCTGTAACCCCGCGTAATAAACGCATCGCAATTTCGCTCAGAAAATTCTAATTCATTGAGGTTAATCCATCGAATACCTTGTTTATCAGCCCATGAGATCAACGAAAGAATTTCTTTTTCTTTCTTTGGAAGCGCTGGGATTTCCAAAGCGACATCTACTGGGGCTTCTACCATAGTAGTAATCACTTTTTTTAAAGGACTCGTTTGCATTGTATTCCACGTATGAGACATAGGATGAAATCGTACCTCGTCAAGACCCTCGGAAACCAAGTCGGTGAGATGCTTAGCATTTTTAAGCGCAGACGTATACAAATGGATATGGAATGAATCGCCAAAGGTCCGCTTTAAAAGTCTAATGTAGGTTTGAGTTCTTTTCCAAACAATGAGCGGATCACCTCCTGTGATTCCAGCCCCTGTTGCATCGATGAACTCTGCCTCGCGAATCAGTTTTTCTGTATCCTTTTCGTTTTCTAATTCCCATTCATCTGCAAAGATTCTATCAGTACCACCTTTCTTGAAGCTTAGGGGACAATAATAACACTTTGTTGAACATTTTCCGGTTATAAGCACAACCATTTTGGATCCTTGTGCACACATGCGACAGGCTGATGAGAGGGGAGGAATATATTGACTATTATGTAACCAGTGTGTAATCTGTCTCATATTCTGCGTCCGTGATATTCTCAACCTATAAAAAGTTGTGTAACCGTTAATTATTTTTTTGATTCAAAAAAACTTATTTATTTTTTGTTTTAATAGTGTTTTTTCTGCGATTGTGACATAGGTTGTATCGATATCAAATCCGATATACTTTACACCAAGTCTTTTGCAAGCAACCGCAGTCGATCCAGTACCAATGAATGGATCAAGGACTAGAGTGTCATTCGTATAACCATGTAATTTTATACACATTTCAGGGAGTTTTACTGGGAAGATCGTTGGATGCGACCGAGCGTTCTGTATCGTTTGATAGGGGATAAACCATGTGTTGCCACGTCCTCGAAGGTCTTTTACTGCTTTTTTCCAACGGCCGATATTTGTTTTATCCTGATACTTCACTCCTATTGCCAGGTGATCTAATGCGACATTTCCTGTTTTTGTGAAATGAAAGATGTATTCATGGCAGTTACTTAGATATCGTGTACTGTTTACTGGTTGGTAATGCCCAACTGCGATATCATCAATGATAGTAGAATAATCACCTACATCGCTTTTGGATATCGCAATTGATTTAATCCAATGAATCGTGTTCTGCATTACAAAATGATTACGGAACCGATTCGCGATATCAAACGCGACCCAAGGATCAGTTGGTTTTCCTCCAAAATTAAGGAAAAAGGACCCAGTTTCTTTGAGAATGCTCTTACATTTCCTCGCAACCGTCTCCATCCAATCTAGATATTCGTGTCGTGGTTGAACATCCTGATAAGAGAGATACTTTTTTCCGATGTTATATGGGGGCGAGGTGACTATGATATCAACAGATTCCACATCAAGTTTAGGAAGACCTTGGAGACAATCCATATGATATATTTTGTTTATTTCAAGCATTGTTGATCCTCACGAGGATATCATAAATCTTCCTATCCTAATATAAGAGCTATATCCAGAAAAAATTTATAATACGTACTATTTCCCATGTTCTAATGAACCAACTGAACCAACAGCACATAAAAAAAGAAATA
>SMTZ1_10036251_pt1 | contig 16320 bp, 16 predicted proteins | sample DeeMarSWOR136_30_FD_25667 | JGI IMG/M metagenome (IMG submission 25667)
TTACGGTTACCATTTTCGAAAGATTTTCGAAAAGTGTATGTGAAATAGGGAAAAAGAAAGAATGTCGTCAAACGCAGCATATCAACTGGTCAAGTCTACGCTTAACTCTTTTCCTTCTTTTGGGTTTTGACAGGAGCAAGATACGCCACAATCCCAAAAGTCCTCTCATGGCTTTCCGAAACTGTGAGATTGAGGCAAACCATCCACCATTAACTGAAGCACCAAGCTCACCACTTTAAGAACGTCACCCTCGTTTAACAGTAATACCTTTGGATGGGGACCCTTGTAATAGGCAGTACCCTCTATTAGACTGAATCTGATCCCGGTCATCTCTATGCTGAAGAATATGCATTACTTCATTCAATCCGTACGCCCAGTCTACCGTTCGTCCTGCGCTATACCATCTGTACTTTTTCTATCTTAATGGCGAGTCACTCGGAGTTGAGAGCATTGAAGAACATTAGACAGTTATTTTTCATTCAATGGATGATTTTCAACAAATGCTGAAAGAGGTAGCCAGAATGGAATTGACCAATGATGAGCTTGAGAATAAGGCAGAACAGGCACTACGCTCCTGTTTGTAAAAGGGATGGCCCTTTTTATTTGACCATACACCTTGCACAGATGGGTTTTGATTAACTTCGAGAAATCGATCACAGCCACACGATGTTAGCAGCGGGCAGTAAAGATGGATATTGAATATTTCAGACGGTATTCGTCAGAGCAAAGGATCACTCAGGGATGTCGATATCATCTTGAAATATTCGTCGTTTCGATGATTGAGATCCGACGGTACAAGTAAGAGTCAGTTATCTTTTTTACGCACGGTGGGGAGGGGAGAAGCCTTGGAATTTTCTTGTCTTAAATTCTCATGATCAACTGCTCGGTAGTGCCTGTCAACGAGCTTTAAATCCACTTCACTCAGTACAGAAGACCTTCTCTTCGTAGACGATAAAATTGATTGACAGCTCAATAAGCTCGGAAGACACAAGGAAAAGCAGGGTCTCTCCCCAGATGCCCTCAATTTCTCCCGTCGCCAGGTGACCCTTTGTACCCGTGGTCTCGTGGGTGAGATACAAAGGTGTGGTAGGGAGCTTCATATCGCGTTGGTTGACCGGTACCTTGGGAAATATCCTCCTTGCATCACAGACCCGCGGGTGTGTGAATCCCTATCTTTTTGGTGAAATTTAGCCGGATTTTGGGTGAAGATCACCCATTCTTATCCATCCCACAATGGCAAAGATGCAAAAGTCCGAGCTTACAAAAGGGGGGCCTATATAAAATCCAGAAGCATCAGCCGGTGTATTCCTTACTTTCTCCACTGACCCGAATTTTCCTCAGCTCAAAGGGTGGCATAATTCTAGCATAGTCATCAATACCTTAAGAACGACAGGTCATCAGGTGCCGCAGGCATTATCCGGTACGGATTCTAACGAAAAGCTGACGTTACATGGCACTGAGATCTAAACCCAGCAGGGGCTACACCCTCCTTGAGCTCTTTGTAGTTATCGCCGTTATTGGCATCCTGTTTGCCGCTGCTATACCGCTCTATGAAAGGTACAGAGAGAAGGCTCCCGACACGGCATCGAGCTCCTGGCCAACGACACCGAAAAGTGGCCCGGTCCCCACGACGTTGGTAAGATAGCAGATGAGGAAGTGTGGGATCTCAATGCAGCCAACGCAGGGCTGGTTGCCACCAATGGAGGATTCCCCAATTGGGATGGGCCCTATATGCAGTCCGTGCCGAAAGATCCCTGGGGAAGCGACTACTTTTTTGATCTTGATTATCGCATAGACGGGAAGGACTTTGCCGTTGTAGGCTCTTTCGGCCCCAATAAGGTAGGCAAGAACCTCTATGACTCTGATGACATAATCCTAATACTCCCTGCTCAGTAAGTATACCAGGCCAAGGGCTACCGTGACCATCTGAGGCCAAGCGATAGATACAGTGAGAAAATCAAACAAAGAGGAGATATGAAATGAGTTGAGGAGGTATTCGTCCGATAGGTAAGCTTAAATCGCGCCCTTCCCCTTTGTGGTATCTTCCCTCTTTGGGGTCTTTTTGGTCTGCTTCATTTGAAACGTCCTTTAGGTGATTTTTTAATCTTACTATATTACCAAAAGCTGACCAAGGGACTCCGCACAGTACTGGCTGAATCAGTTTGGGATATAAGGGTATAGCATCATCGCGAGGAATTTTAAGATATCTGTTCGCAGAAACAGCGAGGGCCTGCACCTGGAATTAAGGGGAGATTTCGATGGCATCTCCGCCTATGAACTCCTCAGTGTCTTGAAGAGAAATTGTAATCGCAACTCAAAGGTCTTCATACATATTGGTGCCCTGGGAGAGGTGCATCCTTTCGGTGTGAATGTATTCAACAAGAATCTCAGCGTCCTGAAGGGCAAATCCATACAGCTCACATTTACTGGAGAGAGTGCAAACAAAATCAAGCCGGAAAGCTTTACTCTGTAAACATCAGGTTCTATGGCTCTATACGGCGGCACTGACAAACGCCGCAACTCGCATCAACTGGTTTTCTTCATCTTCGCCCTTCTTCTTCCCCTAGTTTGTCTTCTCTTTCTCTGCTGTGTATTTCCCTTTTCCGGTGTTCTTTCTTCTTTCTCTTCTACTTTTTCCTTCTCCTCCGGGACTTCTTCCTTTTCTACCCTCTCTCTTGGAATTTCTTCCTTTGCCTCCTCAGGCTTTCTCAACCCCAGAAGTCGTCTGAAAAAACCAAGTATGTCACCCATTTTCATCACCTCCTTCATTGAGAGTTTTTAGTCCTTCCTCCTAGAACATGCGAGAAATCGAAGCGATTCTCCAGCTTCTCCCTGGGCATAATCCGCGCGGTGTAGCCGAATCGGCCTGTGTTTTGACATAGAATATCCGGCCACCGGTCACATACCTGCGGGGTTGCGAGGGGCAGCGGTCGAAATTTTTCGGTCAGTTGCTCTAGCTGGAATAGGAAGCTGCAGTCATGAGAGAACTCATTAAGCCGATCCTGACTGACCAGACCAAGCATCAGTAGGGAATCATGTATACGCTCCTCGCACAGCCTGGGATCGATACACTGAAAAATATCCTCAATCTCCTCTTTCCGACTGAAGTAGAGTTGTAGGCCAGATGCCTCAAATTCTCAAGCTCTCGGGGGATATTGGGGATAAGCTTATATTTGACCTAGGCCTTCATAGCTTTCCCCTAACCTTGAATTAGATCTCTGTAGGTATCGCCAAAAATTCTTCACAGTATACCGTTTGCCCGATTCAATTTAGGTTACCTTATATCGATGTATATGTCTAAGACATTTCACTGCTTGCCGAGCGCCTCTCCCCCAAGGGAGATTGCTACAAGAGAGAACCATTCCTCACAAACGTCTAAAAGAGTAGGGCGCAAGGGAGGTTTGTCGTAGCTAAGGATGGGGGAATCATAACGAAAAGCCTGTACTGCAGTAATGACCAGAGCCGGATGAAGATTTAAAAGACCGACGTGGAATCAAGAATGCTAAAATTAAGGAGCATGCGCTGGATAGCTCCCCGATAGAAAGGGACGAGTAAATCGACCGCTCGGACTTAATCGCTTATAGCTAACTGACATTGACAGCGCCTTCGATTCCTCACGCTGTGTATGTTTCAACCACAAATAGACAAAAAGAGGCGAACAATGGGGACTTCTACGTCATCTTCTAGCAAGCAAAATGCACCGAATGAAGAAACAGGCTAAAATGTGCTGAATTAAGCAGAAGCATAGTGAACGAAAAGAGAGGATATGAAAAGCAGCATAGCCTGACCCCAAAACCGCATCTCTTGTGGTCGCTTTTCTATTGACCCATGAGTCCATCTCACCCTATACTTTCCCGCTGAGACTGTCGAAAAAGTCCGACTCTTCAGTTTTTAAAAATATAGATGCAATAAAATCAACAAGTTACAAACTCCGAAATCATGGATTTAGGGTTTTTCGACAGTCTCGCTAGAAAAGGGGGCTCTTTATCCCATAATCACACCTTTCAAGGAGGACCACCATGCAAACCCCACGATATTTCATTTGTATTTCCTTACCTGTTTTCATCATTGTGATTGCTTTACTTACCCCCTCAGGGGCTGATGCCTATCCGTTCCTGGACAAAGAGGCCTTGGAGAGGCTTAAGGGCAAGGGGGATGTCATTCTCGAAGTCGGGGCCATACCCTCTCCCCCGCCATCTCGTCGGCAGATCATTGAAAAACCGGGACAGATGACCCTTTCTTCGATCAAGGTCACACCGCCGGGCGGACTAAGGCTTCTGACCTCTGCCAAAACTACGGTAAACCAAGTCGCAGGCGGGTGGAGTCCGGATTCGAAGCAAATCATCTATACGCTGAATCTTTATAAAGACGATTGGGATATTTGGGTCATGGACGCTGATGGCAAGAACCGGGGTCCTCTGGTCTCCGGGTCCGCTACAGAGATGGCAGCGGATTGGAGTCCGGACGGCAAGGCCATTGTCTATCAGACCAATCCCTCGGGAAACAAGGATATCTGGATAATGGATATCGCCACCAAAACAAAGACCCAATGCACGACTGATCCAGCCGATGATACCATGCCAAAGTGGTCCCCTGATGGGCGCAAGATCGTTTTTCAGTCCAATCGAAGTGGCAATGAGGACATATGGGTCAAGGATATCTCTACCGGCGCACTCAAGCAGCTGACCCGTAACCCGGCACTGGATGAGAATCCGGTCTACAGTCCCGGGGGGGACAAGATCGTTTTTGTATCCGACCGTAACGGGAATAAGGACATCTTTGTCATGAACCCGGACGGGAGCGTTGAGAGGTCCCTTACCAGCTATAGTGGGGAGGATATGTCACCACATTGGTCCCCGGGCGGAAGCAAGATCATCTTCTCCCGCAAGATGGGCGACAACTGGGATCTCTGGGTGATGAACAGCGACGGGGGCAATCCCATTCGCCTGACCACCCACCCTTCGGCTGAATTAGGTGCATACTGGAGCCCTGATGGAAACTGGGTTATCTTCTCTTCGACGATCCGTGGACACTTCGATGTGCTTCTTATGCAAGTGGACGCGTCCATGGTTGAGCCTGCTCGTAGTGCGCTTAAACGCCTCACCGATAGTGAAGCCAGGGAGGCCAAAAGATAGCCTATAACTCTGATGTGAACGGCCATTGGAGCATCTGGACAATGGATCAAGACGGGAGCAACAAACGACAGCTCACGGGAGAGGATGAAGATGCAGGGTGGCCAGCTTGGAGTCAGGACGGGAGCAAAATCCTGTACTGGGCGTTCAAGGACGGTAATCAGGATGTCTGGGTGATGGATGCGGATGGAGGCAACAAAAAGCGGCTCACGGACGATCCGGCCCTGGACGGAGACGGAGAGTGGAGTCCTGATGGAAAGCGAATCGTGTTCGTGTCTGAGCGTACAGGGAGCGGAGATATCTATTTGATGGATGTGGACGGGACCAATGTTAAGCGGCTCACATTCAACGACAATGCCTGTGACTGGACACCTGATTGGAGCCTAGATGGAAAGAAGGTGGTGTATGTCTCAAACGCAACCGTCAAATGGGAGATCTGGACAGTGGATGTCGATACCGGGGAGGCGAAGAACCTGACGCCGGATGCCGGTGGAAACTTCGTACCTCGATGGAGACCGTATGGGAACGAGATCCTCTATTTGGGATGGCGCGGGGGGGAATACACGGTGAAGGGCAGCTTTGACCTTGTGCTCATGAACCCTGACGGGAGTCTGAAGAGGGAGCTGGTGCCCTCACCGGTGCAAGAGATGTCCTCTCGCTGGAGTCCAGACGGCAGCCGGGTGCTATTCTGGTCCTGGCGCACGGGCAACCCGGACCTTTTCGTGGTGGATGCGGACGGAAGTGGCCTTAAGCAGCTTACCACAAATATGTCCTGGGATGTGTTCCCCTGTTGGAGCCCGGATGGAAAGAAGGTCGCCTTTGACTCGGACCGTATGGGAAACTTCGATATTTGGGTCGTAGAGGTGCCTCAATAAAGCGATAGTCACTCACTCACAAAGCACAGCCAAAAGGGCGCCCATGCCCATTACGAGGGGTGTTGAAGCGCTGTTTTTAGCTGGTTAATGACCCTATCTGAAGCTACGGGAGACAGTTCCATGCTCAGGCTTCCTCAGATAAACCAAAACGCCCCTCGCCAAGTTCAAAGGCACAATACAGATCACCCTGATTCCCGGTATACTCTCCCTTGTGGGCTGTTAACTGGTTCATAGCTCCCTCCGATTTGTTTTTGTTTGAAGGAGCTTACCACTAGCGGACCACTTTGTTGAGGTCTTTAACCTTGCATAGTATCTAACTGAAACATGAGGTTTCTGTCGATATCAATTCCTTGCATATTTCAACGGGTATTCATCACTGATACGGAGAAGTAAATTGAATATTGCAAGGACGGGTTGAAGCTCTCATGTCTGGTTGTGAGGTCGAATGTCAGCTAATTCAATTAATAAAAGTCAGGGAGCCAGGAAACGAGTCAACTCCGGCAGGTGGCGTGAGCTGACTGATGTAAGTAAGTCCCGTCTGTGCTGTGGCATTTGTTTCGGCGCTCATACGGATAACCCAAATTGAGTTCTCAGTGGTTGTTCAACTCTTCGCATGTGTGCAACCGGAAGCCTTCCCTCAACATCTGTGAAATATAGCCTACGGAGCGTTGCCGGCTGACCCGCCACGGCTTCGCACTGCTTTTTGTTGGCTGCAACCTACGCAGTTCATCGCTCTCCATTGCGTCCAGTCGATGCTTCAGATTCCCGGGTTTCATCTTGAGGCATTTATTGTGAATTCTTCTGCGGTAGTCATCAAAATTTTTGCCGCAACGCCCCCTTTTGTACTGGAAATATTATATGTAATCTTATAGTAAAAAAATGCGGGAAAACGATTCGAAATAAAGGAGGTTGCGTATGGCTGAGGAATTGAAGATTGGCTGTGCAAGGCCAACGGGAGGCCCCGTTGGGGAGACTGTCGAGGTAAAGGAATCGGAACCTGAGAGTTTAGCAAAGGAGGTTACTGCTATGATAAAAGTTGGCAAGAAGGCACCGGATTTCACGGCGCCGGCGTATCACAAGGGGAAATTTATTTCCGTGAAGCTATCGGATTATATTGGCAAATGGGTGTTGTTGTGCTTTTATCCCGGTGATTTCACCTTTGTCTGAGCAACGGAGATTTCGGCAGTTGCCGAAAAATTTCCTGAATTTCAGAAGCTCGGTGTGGAAGTTCTTTCCATGAGCGTGGATAGTGTTTTCGTGCACAAGATGTGGGATGAAAATGAACTTTCCAAGATGGTCAAGGGAGGCGTTCCCTTCCCAATGCTGTCGGATGCAGGTGGCAAAGTCGGTACGGTCTATGGCATTTACGATGAGGATGCGGGTGTAGAAACGAGAGGGAGGTTTATCATTGATCCTGATGGGGTGATTCAGGGATACGAGGTCCTGACGCCGCCTGTAGGAAGGAATGTGGGTGAGACGATAAGGCAAGTCCAGGCCTTTCAGCTCGTGAGGAACAGCAAGGGCACAGAGGCAACGCCTTCCGGATGGAAACCCGGCAAGATCACGCTGAAACCAGGGCCTGACTTGGTTGGGAAGGTCTGGGAGGTGTGGAAGACTGAGATGGCCTTTGACTAGGTGAAGCAACAAGCCAGGTGATTGCCAGCTGCTTAACCGGCCTTTGCAGCAATGAGGGGGGATCGGATTTGATCCCCCCGCACCATTCTAGCTTATGTACGCTTCCCGTGAAATCCCCTTTGCCTTGACTATTTTTCCAATACTGGTTAGTTTTGCGTGAATTCGTCTTTTGGGGGAGTTGATGCGAGATGAACGAGAATTGTGACAAGAGGCTGGGCCCAAAGAATCAAAGGATCTTCTCCGTGTACGATCATGAGCCCATATGCATGGAGTGCAAGAGGCAGGAAGAACAGCAGGCTGATTACGAGGAGGTATCTAAGAGAGTAATCGGCGAGTGTATGGCTGATGTGGAACTAAAGTACAGCGACCCAGAGGGATATTGCTACAAACACTTTTATCCACACAAGTGCGAGTAGACATCTAGAAAGCCCTACTACCTATTGCATTTTACTGGTTCGCAATAGTATTCTCCGCCGCTGAGTAACAGTGTGTTTCCTCAGGGGAGAGAGCGGGAGTTGACTATAGCGCTAATCTCTGATTTGCGCCGCTCCCCATTCATTCACCGATACCCTACCAGATAGAACGTATGATAAGAAAAATCTTTTATGGATGGTGGATCGTCCTCGCCTGCTTCTTTCTCAGCCTCTATGTGGGTAGTGTTATATTCTATGGCTTTACTGCCTTTTTCGAGCCATTGGTAAGGGAGTTCGGCTGGAGCTACACCCAGATCTCGCTTGCTGCGAGCTTACGAGGCCTGGAGATGGGGTTATTTGCCCCTCTTATAGGTTTTCTTGCCGACCGCTTTGGGTCGAGAAGGCTGATCTTCTCCGGAGTGATCGTAGTCGGTTTCGGGCTCTTGCTCCTGAGCTTTACCCGATCTCTTGTCATGTTCTACGGGTCTTTTCTTCTGCTTGCTTTTGGGGCGGGCGGGGCCACCAGTGTGGTGACCATGGCCGTGGTAGGGAACTGGTTTAAGAAAAAGGTGGGAGTGGCGCTGGGCGTGATGATGTCTGGATTTGGTGCGAGCGGATTGCTTGTTCCGGTCATCGTCCGACTCATTGACACCTACAATTGGAGAAATACCTTGGTAGCCTTGGGATTAGGGATGTGGGCTCTCGGCATACCGTTATCCTTCGTCATCCGAAACAGGCCGGAACAATATGGGTATCTTCCTGACGGCACGCCATCTGGGGAGCAAGCCCCGAGCACCGACATTGAGGACAGGGCAGTGGAAATTGGGCTTAAGGAGGTGCTCAAGGACAAGTCCTTCTGGTACTTAAACATAGCGGAATCGATACGCTTTATGACCCTTGCAGCAGTGGTTACCCATGTCATGCCGTACCTCAGCAGCACGGGAATGTCGAGGGCAACCACCGGGCTCGTGGCAGGCGGTATTCCTCTGGTTAGCATCGTCGGCAGGTTCGGGCTTGGGTGGCTCGGCGATGTCCTTGATAAGAGGTATGTGATGGCCACGGCATTTGTCCTGATGAGCTTGGGAATGGTGGCGTTCGGCTATGTCCAGGTGACATGGCCTGTGTTCCTCTTTCTTCTCCTCTTCTCTTCGGGTTCTGGGGGAGGCATGGTCTTACGGGGAGCGATTTTAAGGGAACATTTTGGAAGAGGTTCCCTTGGCAAAATACTCGGGATCACAATGGGCTCAGCATCAATTGGGGGGATTATAGGTCCTACCGTAGCCGGGTGGGCCTTTGACACGTGGGGAAGCTACCACCTTATCTGGTTTGTCTTTTGCGGTACTATTTGCCTGGCAATAGGTTTAATACTGAAGATCAGATAGTGCCCGAGGAGCTCGTCTATTTTGCTCTGGGACCATGAGGTTCAAATTGATTACTGGGGAAATAGAGAGGAGGGCTTATAATGGAAATTAGAAAGCAGTTGTTACCACCTGCAGAACTAAAGCCTTTATTTGGCGATCCCATGAAACTTGATTTCGGCAAGACGTTTACCGATTATATGTTCACCATGGAATACACCCTGAAGGATGGATGGAAAGACCCCAAGATCGAACCCTATCATCCCCTTGCCCTGGATCCCGCCACAATGATGTTTCACTACAGCCAGGCGGCCTTCGAGGGGCAGAAAGCTTACAGGTCGCCGACCGATGAGATTCTGCTCTTCAGGCCGCTGGAGAATGCCACAAGAATGAACAGCTCCCTGAGGAGGATGTGTATAAAAGCGGTGGATCCCGACCCAGAAAGGAGCATCACTTTATATCCGGCCGACCGTCATCCCTACAGAAGTCATTGTGGGGCCTATAAGGCCATCGGATGAATACCTGTTTTTTATCATCCTCTCGCCGGTTGGCCCTTTCTTCAAGGAGGGTTTCAACCCGGTTGGGCTCTCGGTGGACAAAGCATATTCACGGGCAGCACCCGGCGGTACAGGAGAGGCCAAGACCGGAGGCAATTATGCAGCAAGTATAGCTGCGAGCCTGATCGCGCAGAACAAGGGCTACAGCCAGGTTTTGTGGCTTGATGCAAAGGAGCACAGGTATGTTGAGGAAGTGGGGGCTATGAATATCTTCTTTGTGATCGACAACAGGCTGGTAACTCCACCGTTAATGGGAACCATTCTCCCAGGTATTACCCGGCAATCGGTGTTGGAATTGGCGGGGGACCTGGGAATTGAGGCTGAGGAAAGGATGATTCCCATTGACGAGGTCATTGAAGGGATTGAAGCGGGAAGGGTGACCGAAATCTTTGGATCCGGAACTGCCGCTGTCATTAGCCCCGTTGGGAGAATCAGCTACAATGACAAGGAGTACATTGTTAATAATAATGAAACGGGTTACTGGGCCAAAAGATTCTTCGACACCCTTACCGGCATTCAATACGGTCAGCTAGAGGATAAATACGGATGGGTCTATAAGGTAACATAGCCAACATGGGAGGGTGATTTCATGAAGAAACCTATCTTTCGGAGCGAGGAGGAGATACAGCAGGTGAGGGTCAGCCGGCCTGGCTCTGACGGTTACGCCCTGTTCCGAATGGTCTTCGACCCCGAAAGGGGCGAGACCACTGCCGCAGTTCTGGGTGTGCACGAGCATCCACCGGGGATAGAGCCCATAGTCCCCCATTGTCACAATGAGGTTGAGGAGACTGTGTATATTATATCAGGAGAGGGGACTGTCAAGCTCGGAGAAGATCCCCACGCAATGGAGGAATACGATTTCCGCGCTGGTTCATGCTGGTATGTACCGCCTGGGTGCTACCACCAGATCATAAACAGGGGCGATCTCGCCACAAAGATGGTAGTCAGCTACTTCAGGAACGATGCAAAACCCATAAGCCACAGGCTTGTTTCTGAAGCACTCACGGTCGTAGAGCTGACTCAAGGACAATCGTAATACTTGAGATGAGAGGCAGATCACCGTACATCTGAAAGGAGGTAAATAGTTGGTAGAGACGAGAGTCGTGTATTTAGACGTGGGGAAGATAACTATTGATACCATATCCCTGCCGGAGCTCAAACCCGATCAAATCCTGGTGAAGACTCACCAGGCGTCGGTATGTGGGTCGGAGAGGTACTTCTACCGTGGGATAAGCGTGAGGCCTCAGGATGAAGCTAGAGGTGGACCAGAAACGCAACTCGGCAGGCCGCGAGGGGGCGGACGCCCTGAGCATGCCTACCCAATGGGTCCCCTGGGCCACGAGGGGGGAGGATCGGTCGTTGAGGTGGGCTCCGCCGTTGATGAATACCTGGGCGGAGGAAAGGTGTCAGTGGGAGACAAAGTCGGAAGCCTCGTCTATCCCACCTATACTGATTATTGGGTGACCGACCCGGGTCACGTACAGCCCATACCGGAAGGTGTATCCTTTGAAGTGGGTTGCCTCTATGAGCCCCTGGGCTGCGCGGCCTGGGCAGCTCTGCATGTGGGGGTAAAACTAGTCGATATCGTTGGAGTAAACGGTGTTGGCTTTGCCGGCAACATTATGCTACAGGGAGCAGTCAAGGCAGGGGCCTCCAAGGTTATCGCGGTGGATGTGGTAGAAACGAAACTCGATATTGCTAAGAAGCTCGGAGCAGACTATGTCATAAACGCCAATGAAGAGGATCCGGTCGAAAGAGTAAATGAGATTACCCATGGTGAAGGCGTGGACGTGGCGATAGAGGCGGTCGGTGGGACTGGTGTCGGTATTGCTCAGGCTCTCGGAATGGTCAGGCACAACGGAATCCTGGCCCTCTATGGTGATAACTACGCGCCAGTGAAGGAGTTTTGCTTCCACCGCTTCCACGAGGATGGCCTGGAGGTACGGAATCTCAATGCCGTGCACTATACCAGGCTACGCTCCATAGAAAACATGAGAGAGGCCTATCGGGGGGGTCTTCAACATAGACATTATATTTGAGAATTCGGTAGAGTATAGACTGGCTGAGATAGCGGGCGTCTTTGCGGCTGAGTCGGAAGCCCTCGACAGGCAGAGCTCTCTAAAGACTTTGTTCATACCCTAATCCATTCTTGGCTATGACAGTTTGTCCGGTTGAAGTTTGCGCCTTCTCATTTTAAAGCTGAGCACGAGATTCAACGGAAGGGTTTGTCCAAATCCAGCCAAAATGGCTGCCCCGAGAGTTTCAATTGTTGAAAATACACGCCTCCCCGTCCTTGAGATCCTTTATAAGCCTTGGCACCAGAAAGTAACCCGAAATCAGCACATGTTGCGGCCCCTTTTCCCTTGACACACAACGCCGACTTCCCTATGATCCTGGCCTGAAAAAATGAAGTTCTTATCAGGTCGAGCACAGTATGGGGATGTGTGCTCTATATCGTGAAATGTCCTTATTAAGGAGGTGAAACTATGGCAGATGACGTGGTGAGTGAAGAGAAGGTTGTTCCAAGCGATGTGATAGACCCTGGAGAACTACCGCCTTTAAAATTTAAAGACCTCCCAGAACCCATTGCATGGAAACAGATGATTGGACCAAGCATCCTTATCCTTGGGGCATCCATAGGAAGTGGCGAGTATGTCCTCTGGCCATATTTAACTGCTCATTATGGCTTTGTAATCTGGTGGGCATGTATGCTTGGCATTCTCACCCAGTATTTTGTCAATATGGAGATAGAGAGATGGACCCTGGCAACGGGCGAGTGTTCGGTGATCAGTTATTGCCGTCTCTCAAAACACTGGGCGTGGGCGTTTCTCCTCATGACTGCTGTTCCGTGGGCATGGCCCGGTTGGGCTACTGGTGCAGCGAGGGCCCTTTCCTTTATGATAGGGGGGAATCACGTTGTGTACGCTATTCTGGGACTCATTGCCGTTGGCATCGCAATATCTGCAGGCCCTGTAGTATACAGCACCGTGGAAAAGTTGCAGGAGGTGATGGTGGTTATCATGATAGGCCTCTCTATTGTGTTTTTTCGTGGGAACCTTAAAGGTAGGGCATATTCCAGAGGGGATCAGTCTCCCCTTACTCCTGGGTGCTATTGCCTACGCAGGGGCAGGTGGAGCTCTTAACTTAGCCCAGAGTAACTACATCAGGGATAAGGGTTATGCGATGGGTAAGTATGTCGGTCGCATTACAAGCCCAATCACGGGTAAGCTGGAGCCCATTCCCTCCACGGGGTTTTTCTTTGAGCCAACAGAGGATAATATGAGAAAATGGAGAGGATGGTGGAGGGCCGCTAACTGGGAGCACTTTATAACCTTTTTTGTCCTGGGGGCACTATCACTTATCCTCTTGTCTCTAATCTCTTACAGCACTGTCTATGGATTAGAGGGTTTGGGCGCAGGTTTTGATTTTATTAAGAATGAGGGTATGGAGATAGGAAAGCTCTATGGCCCCCTTATGAAAAACGTCTTTTGGCTGATGGGGGTCTTTATACTCTTTACTACAGAGCTTGGGGTTATGGACATAGTAGCCAGAGTATGTACGGATATTATAAAGGTCAACTGGATGAGAGGGTCTGAGATAAGCGACAGGGCCGTTTATTTTATAATTCTCTGGATTGAGATTGGCTTTGGTATCCTCATCCTCTTATCTGGTATAACCCAACCCTTACTTTTACTGGTTATAGGCTCATGTCTTAATGGGATGGTGATGTTTTTCTATAGTCTGCTTCTGCTCTGGTTTAACAACAAGGTCATACCCAAACACTTAGAGATGGGTAAGATGAGATTTATCGCATTAGTGTGGGCATCTGCTTTTTATGGTTATTTCACTATTGCCGTACTAAGGGGTCAGATTCCAAAACTCTTTGGTTAGAAAGGGCAGGGAGATCCAAGTAGCTTTTTGGGGGGTCAAGAGTTCTTGTTTTAATACGAATAAGAAATGAGATTATTTATCTTTAAGGTATTTTTTGGGCTCTTTATCTGGTCCCTCCTCATATTATTGGCTCATCTTTTGGGATTTGTTTGAAACGCCTTGAAACGAAAGCGGCAGTTTGACCAGGCTCTCTCTGATTACAACAATGCTATAGAGATAAAACCGGGATATGCTATGGCTTACATGAGGCTGGCCTCCACCACTCTCATACGGTGGAGGAGGGAGGTCTGAGCGAGGTCAATTACAAACGAGAGTTCTAAGATGCGAGTCCCCAAAGCCGATGAACCTGTCGTGCCTTCCAATCCAGCAAATCTCCAGTTAACCGTTTTATTGGTGCATAAGTCGATATCTCCGCGATGAAAGTCGATATTCCCCGCCTCAAGAATTGACTTATTTCAAAGTGAAGGGCGAGGGGAGAAGACCTCATCCTTCCCCTTTCGAAACATGTTCTGAAAGTTCATTTCCCTTGACTTGAGAAGCCTTTTGTCGTTTCATTAATGAAAGTTCCTCCCTCAATCAGTCACAGTCAGTCTCTATTTAGGGATTGTACCCATGAGGAAAAGCCTCAAAATGTGTCTGCCTGGCTCCCATAAAAAACAATCATAGGGTCATGTCACTGTGACGGAAAGGAATGGTGATTGAAAAATGAAAACCCCTTGTGACTACCATCCCACCAGACCAGCGCAGTGGGGGTGCCCAAGTTGTGAAGCACATTATTGTGCGGATTGTGTCGATAAACGTGTCGTAGAACAGTATGGGAAAAAGAAGGTCTTCCATTTTTGCCCTGAATGCAATGTAGAGGTGGAGAGAGTGGCGTTCGAGGATATTGTGGTGCCGTTTTGGAACAGGCTCCCGAAGTTTTTCGGCTACCCTTTTCATATCCGGCCACTCGTATTGATGATCGTCCTTAGTATCGCCTCTGTTGTTTTTTCTAGGCTGCTCTTTTTGGGGTTCTTGGGAAGTGTGTTCATTTGGGGAGTCTTTTTGAAATATGCCTTTGCCGCTCTCAAAAATACTGCGAGCGGCAATTTTGTGCCACCACAAATAGATTCGAAGACAATAGTGGAAGATTTTGCAATTGTCTTCAAGCAGCTTGGGATCTTTATCGTCATAGGGATAGCCTTCGTGAAAGTGACTCAAATGGCAGGTGTTATTGTCGGATTTTTGTTCCTCTGTTTCGCAATCCTCTCTGTTCCCGCAATGATTATCGTCCTGGTGGGTACGGATAGCCTATTGCGTGCTATTAATCCCATGATCTTTGCAGTAATGGCCTGGAGAATCGGATGGAGCTATTTGTTGATGTACTTCTTTCTTATCCTCTTGGGAGCTGCACCCGCTGTCATTGGGCAATATGTAATGGGTTACCTCCCTGCCAGTCTGCACCTCTTTTTTTACAAAATGGCTGAAAACTACTATACAATCATTTCCTACCATTTGATGGGTTATGTGATTTTCCAATACCATGAAGAGATAGGATACGAAGTTGACTTGGCGGATCAAGAACTACCCTCGAGAGAAATGCCATCGGAACAGGATGAGGCCGGTAAGCTTCTCAATCGGGTCGATATGCTGATCAAGGAGGGGAAACTGGATGATGCCATTTATCTGATGAAAAATGAGACAAGCGGGGATATCACAAATTTGAGCCTGGCTGAGCGCTATTACAATCTGCTTAAAATCAAGGAACAAATTCCCGACATGCTAAAACACGGGAAAGTCTATTTGGATCTGTTGGCGAAAGCAAATCAGAATGAGAAGTTATGTGAAGTCTATTCAGAATGTATATTAAAAGATGCAGGATTTACGCCCAGTCCTACCACCCTATTAAAAACAGCCAGTTCTTTTAATCAGACCGGGAAACCTAGGGAATCTATCGAAGCTTACAGCCGATTTATCAAAGGGCACCCTGAAAACCCTTTGGTTCCGAAGGTATATTTTCTTGCCTCCAACATCTTCAATGAAAAGCTGAAGAATCCGCGCAAGGCGGCGGGTATCCTGAAGGCCTTGATCAAAAAGTATCCAAACCACGACATTACCCCCCACGTGCAGAGATATCTTAGCCAGATCAAGATATCCTAGTATCACGTCCCAAAAGAAACTTATCAAAGTCAAACGGGATTTGATTATTCGTTTTCAGTTGTCAAGGTGTAAAATTCCTGGAGTTTCCGGAGTCTTATAGGGTATATTTCCATAAGCTGTTCATTATATATCAAATTCTATTTTTCATTAGCGAAAACCCCTGTCCTTTCGCTTCCGTGCTTTGGAGGTGACCCTTTCGGGGCTCGCAGGCGGGGAATACTTACCTCTTCCAGCCTCTAAAGGGCTGGCTTTCCCCTTCCTGCTCACCCTCGATGGGTACCCCACCTCTCCAGCAATTTACGCTCAAGGACAACGGTTTT
>SMTZ1_10003274_pt1 | contig 16317 bp, 9 predicted proteins | sample DeeMarSWOR136_30_FD_25667 | JGI IMG/M metagenome (IMG submission 25667)
GATCGATACGCTATCGATCAGATCCTCCCATATCTTATACTTGCACCAAAAGGGTCTTCTTGCCTCATTAGAGAGATAAGTAATCATACCAAAACAAACATGTGGCTGATTAAACAGTTTTTACCAGTAGATTTTAAACTGACATCACAACAGAACGTTATCCTCCTTCAAGTCAATTGAAAGAGAAACCTGAAATAAGTTGCTAGTTTTGTTGATTCGTAGGATTAAGAAATATTTATATGATAAAAGTGCAATATTTAAGAGAAAATCTACCAACCTAGGGGGACTTGTAGATATCTGTTTTTATAGATTTTACAACATGTTATTTATTCAGATTAAAACTACTGGGGGAATTTTTATGAATTTTAAAGATCAAATCAAGCGGCTGACATAAAAATTTACAGGTGTCGTTTGATATAGGAATGTTTTATTTTTAAAGGCAAAACTATACATCTTGCTATTGTGGACCATAAAGTAAATTTATTTTAAAAAGTAGATAATTAATAACATAAGAATCAAAAAATGCCTACGAAATGAATCAAATAGGTTTTTAACTTGTTGATTTTATTCATTTCAAATCTCTTTTTTTTAAAAAATTTGTAGTGAGAATCACGAAAATTTCGTAAAATTCCCCTTAATTTAATTTTATAACAAAATTTATATACTTACTAATATAATATAAATTTAAGGTTTGATGATGGGGGGCGATCCCTATTTTTCCCATCTCTCCTCACCACCTCCTCCCGGCCTCCCCATCTTCACCTTAAAACACCTATATCGTTTTGCCGGAGTTTTTCAGATAGATTTATATCCTCTTTTTTTCTGTATATAAATCGAATGCCTAAGGGAGTTACATGAGAAATAAATCTAAACCAATTCATATGACCTGCGTTGTCATGATTGTTCTTTTCGTAGTTGTATTAATAGAACCTTGCAACCTAGGCATCAAGCAACATGATCATCAATCAATACCTCAAGAACCACCAACACCACCACAACAACCACCAATTGGTCCAGGTGGATCGAATTATACTCATAGTAGCGTACGGAAATCATTCCATGGGTATGGTGCAAGAGGGTTCTGGATTTTCGAACCAACAGACCCAACACCTGCATTGGCACCTTTAATTGTGTTTAATCATGGATGGAGTGCGATTTTTCCTATCTACTATAAGGGATGGATAGAACATCTGGTCAAGCGCGGAAATATCGTCGTTTATCCACGGTATCAACTTGGTTTTATCATTGGTACACGGTTTGCGACTCAAAATGCGATTCATGCGGTAAAAAAAGCGATTAATCTACTCCAGGATGGATCTCATGTGACACCGGATCTTGATAAATTCGCAATTGTTGGGCATTCACTTGGTGGGGGGATTACTGCGGAGATGGCAGTCTTTGCCATTGAAGAAGGGCTTCCTTGCCCAAGAGCAGTTATGCCAGTACAACCCTTCGTTCGTTTTGATACCATGATAAAAGATTTTCAGGGTATTCCTGCAACTACATTGTTGTTGGTCATCGTTGGGGAGGATGATACCATAGTAGGAAATAATTCAGGAAAATTGATTTTCTCCTCATCAATAGAGGTTCCTTTTGAGAACAAGGATTTTATCATCCAACGGACAGACCGATATGGAGATCCGTCGCTTGTTGCAGATCATATAGCTCCTGTTTGCATACCAAATAGTCCTTCTGTCGATGCCATGGATTATTATTCTACTTGGAAGCTTTTTGATGCGCTTACAGATTACGCGTTTTATGGTATTAACCAAGAATACTGTCTTGGAGACACACCAGAACAACGGTTTATGGGTTACTGGAGCGATGGGACGGCAGTCAAGGAACTCACTGTGACAGATACTCCTTGAATTTTTTCTTTTTTATCATACTAAGTATTTTTGCGTTTTGTCGTTTTCCCGAGAAATTTTTATATATGTTCACTGGCAACAGATATCATGCTATTATTTATCAATAGCAGGATATGAGAGAGATGACGAAAAGGAAATATAAAACAAAAAAACCAAAAACAAAAGCAAAAACCATGTACGAAGAGGTTGTCACAGTTCAGGATGATCTTTTTGACAGATGCGTACGAAAGGGACTTATAGAAAAAACATCCTGTGGCTATTACTTCACCCCTGAATTCTTCGAAACACTCGAAATCTACGATGATGATTGAGGAAGACACTTCCCCAACATCTTTTTTTTCCCAGACTATCGTACTAAATTTTCCTCTGTTGTAGTTTTTGTCGTGTATAAGGCAACAAACCACCTGCATCACGGATCGCAAGGATCTCATTTGGAAGCCTAGGAAATGAAAAGGTGCTCGAACCAACCGAGATCGTCCCTTTAACGATATTTAACCAAACTTGATCCCCAACCTTATATGATCTCACTGCCTCAGGACATTCAATCAACAATAAACCCTGATTGATAGAAGACCTGTAGAAAATCCGCGCGAAGCTTTCTGCAACCACCGCAATGATACCCACTGCTCGAAGTCCAAGAACCGGTTGTTCACGTGAACTCCCGCATCCGAAATTCTTACCTGCAAAGATTACATCTCCCTCTTTGACATTTTTTGCAAATGAGGGGTCCAAATCCTCAAGTAAATGTGGTTTTATCTCCTCAGCAGTATTACATGTATAGGTGTATTTTCCAGGAAATAGCATATCCGTGTTGATATTATCCCCATACTTCCAGACGGTCATTACCGCTTCACCTTCCGAGGATCTGTAATCTTCCCATTGATAGCAGATAGAGCGACCGTTGCAGGGCTAGCCAGATAAATCTCTGCTTCACTACACCCCATTCGACCTTTGAAATTCCTATTTGACGTGCTCAAACATCGTTCACCAGGTGCAAGTACACCCTGATGAGCCCCGAGACACGGACCACAACCAGGTGGAAGAATAGTACCGCCAGCCTCTAAAAAAATACTGATAAGACCTTTTTTCAACGACTCAAGGTACACCGAACGAGAAGAAGGAAGAATAAGCAACCGCACATTTCGATGAACCTTCTTCCCTTTTAAAATCTTAGCAGCAATCTCGAAATCAGAGACTCTCCCATTTGTACATGTACCAAGCAGACATTGCTGGATTTCTACTCCAGTGACCTCCCTTACTGGCTTTATTTTATCAACGCTATGCGGGACCGCAACCACTGGCTCGATTTCCGAAAGAGAATAGGTAAGTTCTTTCTCATATATTGCGTCGACATCAGGATTAAGAGGCTTGTATTTTAATTTTGAAACACCAATCGAGGTGAGATACTGCATCGTTACATTATCAACCGGAAATACCGCATTTTTCGCCCCCATTTCTACCCCCATATTCGCCATTGTAAAACGCTCATCAACAGAAAATCGTGCAATGGCTCCATGGAACTCAACAGAACAATAATCTGCACCTGATGCAGAGACATCCCCAATAATTGAAAGGATGACATCTTTTGCAGTCACCCATCGATGTAACTGTCCTTTCAGGGTTATTTTGATGCTCTCTGGAACTTTAAGCCACGTTTCGCCTATCAGCAACAGTGCCGCTGCCTCTGTTCGATCAATCCCTGAAGAAAACGCACCAACTGCACCATAGGAACAGGTGTGAGAATCACTCCCAAGCAGAAGGGTTCCTGGTAGCGCTAAGCCTTTCTCAACGATGATTTGATGACAGACACCGTACCCAACATCAAAAAAATATTTAATCTTATAGGTTCTGACGAACTCTCGGATTTGTTTATGCTGCAATGCGTTTTTTTCACCAGCTGCAGGAATAACATGATCAAGGACAATAACAGGAAGACTCCTCTTAAAAACACCATATTGCTGTAATTCAGGTTTAATCTTTGAAATAATTGGTGCTGCGTTGTCATGCATCAGCAGATGATCTGGTTTTACGGTCACGATCTGACCTGGTTCGACCTTTTTTTCCCCAGCGTATTTCGCAAGGATTTTCTCTGCAAACGTCATGATCATGTTTTTTCACCGTCCTAGCAGACCACCACGGAGATAGATTTCTGTTTGTACATTGGAAAACGGTTTTGCTTGAAATGTTTTTCCCTGAGTTTTATCGGTTATCGCCCCGGTCGAAAAATCAATGGAGAGAATGTCTTTATCCTGAATTTTTTTGCTGATGTCCAAAGCAACCAGAATGGGCAACCCGCTGTTGATTGCGTTTCGCTCATAGATAGCACCAAACGATTCGGCGACAATCACACTGATACCCAGTGCTTTAAAACAATCAACCGCCTGCTGCCGGGAACTTCCACATCCGAAGTTCTTCCCAACCACAACGATATCACCCCGTTTGGCTTTTATCGCAAACTGCTCGTATCCTTTCAAATTTCCAAACGTATACTGTCCCATCTCAGCCAAATTCGAAATCGCGAGATGACGGTTATGATAGATCATATCGGTATCAATATTGTCTTGTGCAATAACCCAGACTCTCCCTTCCACAGTCAACGGATTCAGTTGTTTTTCAATCTTCTGAACTGAGGAAGGTCTCACCATTGTTGCCACGATCTTCACTGGAGAAGGTTTCTTTGGGATCGCATCAACAGTGGTAATATAGCCAGCAACCAACGATGCGGCAACGGTTTGCGGGGATGCAAGATAAATGTCACCTTTTCCTTGTTTTCCAACAAAATTTCGGTTCCCTGATGAAATCGTTACCTCTCCTTTCCCAGTTTGACCAATCTGTCCTGCGGCACACCCTGCGCATCCAGCAGAACCAACCAACGCACCCGCGTCCTTGAAAACTTTTACTAATCCTTCGTTAAGAGAGGCATTCCAAATCATATCAGTTGCAGGTACAATCTTTAGGACTCGTCCTGGTGCGATCGTTTTATCCTTTAAAATCGCGGCAGCTGCTCGCATATCCTCCATACGACCATTTGTGCAAGACCCAATAAAACCAGAATCAATAGGAACACCTTGCACCTCTGTAACACTTACAACATCCTCAGGATGACCAGGACGTGAGATCTGGGGACTAAGCGCTGAAATATCGATTTCCAAGATCCGTTCATAGTATGCATCACCATCTGCATGGATTGGTTTAATTGTTATTCCAAAGTTTTTACGGTAATATTCCATGATTTTCTTATCAGTGGGAAACAGAATAATGATCCCACCCATTTCCGTAGCCATTGACGCTATTGTTACTCGTCCATCTAACGATAATGAATCAACATAGTCTCCGTATATCTCAGTCGCATACCCAAGTAGCCCGTTGGCTCCTACCTCTTTGTTTATTCTGAGCGCAACATCCTTAGGTGTCGCCGTGCTGGATGGTGTTCCTTTCAGAATGACTTTTATGGTGGGAGGGACCTTAAACCAGGTTTTCCCATAAGCAAATGCATGCGCTATATCAATATCGCCCATACCTTGACCAAACGCTCCAATAGCACCAAGGAGGTTCGCGTGTGAATCTGTGGATACGAATGTATCCGCTGGGAAAACCAATCCTTCTTCGAAAGCAAGATGCGTGCCGATACCGCTGTTAATATCATAGATTTTGATATTTTGTTTTCGTGCAAACACCCGACAAATCTGCTGATTCTCTGCATATTTCTGGTCACACCCACCAGGGTTACAATCAAAGGTAAAAAATGTATGCTTTGGGTCCTGAACTGAGAGATGGTGTTCCTCTAGGTGTTTGACAACGTTCGCACCTCCAAAATCACGGGCGACTCTGACATCAATCATAACATCGATAATATCATCGATATGCGCAGTCGTGTTCGAATGAGCCTCAAAAATTTTTTGGATAATGGTTTTCCCCATACTGTTTCGCTTCCCATAGCAATTTTTATTCTATATGGTTTCCTGATGATACATCGCATCATTTGAGAGTATGAAAACATTGTGGTTTGTTCCCTATTGATACTTTTAAATACGCATTGGATAATAGTAATCTTAGGTCTCATACGAAATTCATAATTACTAAAATTAAGATACTTATCTCGTTAATCCCTGTACTTGACTCGTATAGGATTAATTCTGGTATTATTAACATGCGTCTAATGAATAAATGAATACTTTGATTAATAATTCAATGATTCAATGTTAAAATATAAGTAGCCTTTAGTTTTGTCTAATAATTTAATAACAAATTATTTATAGGAGATAGTATTAGATATATATGTACAAAATATTAAGGGATAAAAAAGATTTAGGAAGAGGTGTATTGCTTACGAAAAAAATGGTAGTGGTTATAATAATACTAATGACATGCTTAAGCATGTCAGGTATTGGTGCCGCTTTTACGAATTTTTCAAAACAAAACAAAACAAACACTGTTTTACCAACTAATACAAACGATATAAAAACAACCACAGAAACAATGGAAAACCTTAAAAAATCAATGTATTCATATTTGAATACAGACGAAAACCCTTTCCTTACACCAAAAGACTCCATTCAAAGTAGTTTTAATGTTCCATGGATCTGCCCCACAAGCAGTATTTTCGAATGGTGGGTCCGAGTGAAATACAACAATGAGACATTTCAAAAACAGTTGGATGTCTCCATTTATGATTTTCAACAAAAATTTCTCAAACATCCATATTATTCTGAAGACGTCTTTTTTGATATCGATAGCGACCCGCTCGATGATTTAAAGGTATCATTTGGATTTTACTGGGAGACGATATTAAATTCAAAAACAAACATCGAACACAAATCACTTGAATCCTTAATCCGAGTCCGGCAGATCAATGGAGGTCCCTCAGATCTCTACGCAGGACTGGAAGTGTGGTCTGAAATCCATGTAAACTGGGGGCTCATAGACGAGTACGGCTCAAATATATACCTCTCATCCGAGACGAATTATTTTCATAACCAACGGACAACTCAACAACCCATAAAAACATGCATTGCTTTTCGTACACTATTACAACAAAAAATTCGACAGAACACACCTATCGGCTTTATTCTTTTGCAAAGAATCCTTGGCGGAAATTTAGCAAACACTCAAGGTAGTGCTCTTGAGGAACACCTCATAGAAAACCCAGTGCCATCACCAGCTGATGATGATTATTTCTCTGTAGCTGTGGGTTATCGCACTGCTCCTGGTGAGGAGATCCCTCTCTATACCGAAAAAAGATTTTCCTTTGCCAAAGAAGATATTTTCAGCCCGATAATATTCCAACAAATCATGAAAACTGAGCCAAGCGGACTTACGCCCCTGCAACTATTATACGGTTTCCGTGCATATGAAGGAAGCACCAACACCCTGAAATATGATATCGCGTTTTCAGTAGAATTTAGCCCCTTTGTCACATTAAAAACCCAATTCATACCCTTGGGAGGCTATATCTATTATCATTTCGATACAGAAAGTCAGTATCCTAGTCAAATAAAAATTACTTATAGATCAGAAATACTTACCGGAAACGGAGATGGAGTGAGTCTCTCTCTAATTTTTGATGAAATTGATTCAACCATGGGACAAGCAGGGAAATGGATGAGTTTTGGTCTTCGAAAAAACCCTCATGGCTTTGACTATCAGGCAAATGAGATATTCAATGTTGCCGTCGTCGTCGATTCACCCTGGTTTAGTCAGAAAGTACGACTCAACGGTCTTCCAAAAACACTTTCCTATGAATGGAAGATATTTGATGATTTTGAAGTTAGCTTTATCCAAGGTAAATTATTTTATGTCAATGTCCGTGGATACGCAGATATTTCCATGAGTAGTTCAATAAAAGAAATCATCGTTTACTACCCAAAATTAAGAGATCCAAATGATGAAGATGTCCCATTTCTTAAGGTAAACAATATCCCTAGCTCCAGGAAAGTGGAAGCAAAAGCAACTTTAGAGATACAAAATGGAAGTATGTTGCGAATCGATGCCAATGGCTATGTTGATCTTACCAAAAGTGGACCATTAGGTGATATCACCATCTTTTACCCAAAAGCAACACCTGAAGACCCGGATGTTGTTCTTATGAGAGTTCCCGCTGGGACAATCAACAGTCAACGAGTCAGTGCTGAAGCCACCCTCTATGTCGATGCTGATAATTTCAGCAATGTGCAGAACTATATCTATGGAAAAATCCAACGCCAAGCAGATTCGAATTTCAATGAATTGAATTTTTACCTCCCCAATGTAACCGTCCCCCTAGTACAGATAACTGACATCCCTGCTAACGCGTACGCGACTGGGACATTTTGGTGGAATCAGCTTAAAGGTTACGGCAGAGCGCAACGATCATCAGCATCACAACAACCGGACCCTGTTCATTTCAATCTCGTATTTGACACCCTTACGTTTACTGATGTTTTTAGCATCGGTGATGGACATATTCAAACAGATTTCAAGATAGCGGAGAACGGCTACTTTAAATTCGACACCTCCCACGAGGTCCTTGGCAACATGTTTTCCGTTGGGAATTCTGCTACGGGTAATTCATTGAGCATAGGTGCTAGTACTGTGTCGGCTCAGAATTTTGAAGCATCATGGGGGCTGAACACCACCGGTGAAGAGCCACAGATAGACAGCTTAGCGCTTTCCGGTTCCCTTAACGCATTAAATGATTTCGTAATTGCTATCGCTCTTGATGGAGAAGTTGTTGACTTTACCGGTGATTGGTGCTTAGGTGCATCCGGTGGTTTTAGCATCGATGTCCAACAGAACACGGATATGAGAATTGATCTTATCCATCTTACAAATTACAGCGGTAGACTTGATCTAAATGGATATGTTGTTTTAAGCAACACACTCCATTACGATATGAGCTGGAAATGGAAACAAGGCACAAGTCTTGAGGACCCCGGATATTTCAAAATTAACGAAGGGACCAATCAACCGAATCTAAAAGAGATAGCCTTTGATTTCGTTTATAAAGATGAATCTAGTGTGGACCGTTGGGGTGCGGATCTCACCTTAGCCAATTTCGCCTTGTATATCTGTGTCAAATGGTATTGGCAAAGCGGTTTACATATCTGGCCTGTTATTCAAGTAAGTGGGCAATTAAATCTTGATATGTTATTGAATTATAATTGGTACCATATATGGCCCTAAGGAGCGTTTATAAAAAAGGTGTTTGATGATGAAAAAAATAAAGACCAAGAAAAAATATGGGAGGCTGGTCATTACCGTATTTCTCGGAATGCTGCTAATGATATCTGCAGTCCAAGCACTTGTTCAAGTTAAAAAAACAAGTGATAATAATATCGCTGGGATAGTATCCACTGAGCCATTGCCACTTCTCGAGGATAGTTACTATACATGGGAGGATCTATTCAATGACGAAACAAAAGTTGATCCTACGATGTCATTGAATTATGAAATCACTGGTGGTGTCGCACAAATGAAGAATACGTATCCTCTCTGGACCGACCCTACATGGACAAGGATGAAGCAAATAACGATAACCAATAATGCTGGTCAAGTATTGAATAACTACGCTCTTCATCTATCAATCTCCTATGATTCCGATATGAGGTCTGACTATGGAGACATACGATTCAAACATGAAAATAGTGGCAATATTTTTTGTAATTATTGGATAGAAAGCTATAATACAAGCACCGCACATGTGTGGGTGAAGATTCCATACGCACCGACAGGTATTAGTAGGATGTATCTCTTTTACGGCAATCCATCTGCAACAAGTCAAAGTAATTTCTATAATGTGTTTACTGTCTGGGATGAAAAATGGGCAAACGATGAACAGATCTCATATCATGGAAACAACGAAGGAGCGTGGGACTCAGATGTTTGTTTTGGCAATGATGAATTTCTCGTTCTCTGGGAGGAAGGACAACCATTGTGGCCACCATATACCTGGGGGTACAGACAAGAAATCAGAGCATCAATGTATGATTTAAATGGAGAAAGGATAGTTTTTGATCAGTTAGTCTATCAAGACAGTACTTTATTCTATAGGAATGAAAACCCATCAGTTGCTTATGGTGGGGGGAAGTTCTTCGTCGCCTGGGAACACTATGACACTGTGTCAAATCCCGATCCCACAACCATGGATATTAAGGCTAGAACCGTTGTAAGAAACGGTAATCAATTGCAACTTGGTTCTGTTATCACGGTCTGTAGCGCAGTGAATTGCCAAGCAGACCCAAATGTGCAATATGATTCAGTAAACCATCGGTTCAGTGTTGTCTGGGAGGATGCACGTAGTGGCATGAGTAATTATAACATCTATGGACGTTTGTACGATACAAACGGCAACCCTATAGGCGGAGAAAAAAACATATGCACGGCAGCAAATAGCCAATGTGAACCCTGGGTTGCCTTTGACCCAAGTCATGAACAGTATATGATCGTGTGGGAGGAAGGTCTTGATGCGGAAAATGGACCCTTTAGTATAAAGGCAGGACTCTTTGATAGAAATCTTACTCAAATTGGCAACACTCTTATAATTGCAACAGGCAGCTCGAGTATTGATTATAATTTCCCCTGTGTCGAGTTTTCACCGTATACCCAACGATACCTTATCACCTACAACAGTGGCAAAATCGACGTTGGTGATTGGTGGGGAGACATCTATGGTATAATATTTGATGATGCGGGAACGGTTGTTATTCCATCATTCCAAATCCGATCTGGGGAGTTTGTAAGGACTGATATTGTCCCATATCTATCCTCTTCGTTTTTTGTGTCATTCAACAGCAAAGGAGCTGTCAGTAACGAAGGTCTTATTTGGGGAAAATTGATTTCTTCTGATGGAGTGATCTTCGCCGGTGACATACAATTATCCGCCAGTACGTCAGCGAAAGCTGACTGGGCCAATATGGCGGTTGGAAACGGAAAAATCTTTGTTGCATGGGAAGACCTTCGTATCTATTATCCTTATCCATGGGATGATTGGAATCCAGATGCATTCGGAAACATTTGGAATTTGAACATCCCAAGTGGCTCCGAGATGACTTATACCTTCGGCGAAGAAAAAACATTGATACTTGAGGCACATATAATGTCTATACCGATCAACCCGGAAAATCTCCTCTCATGGGTCGATTTCTCTGCAACTTACCAAGGGACTATTACTTTTGATGTAATGAATGTATCAGGGGATTCTGTTCTAATTCAGGGGATAAGCCCAGGGCAATCTCTTGAAATGTTAGATCCAGTTGCTATACGTCTGAAAGCCCATTTCACAAGAAACAACCCCTCCACTACACCAACACTTGACAGCTGGCAGGTGAGGTACATCGGTTTCGATGAGGTACCACCTGTTACTGTGCTTGAAAATATCTCAGGTACACAAGGCCTAGGTGGATGGTATACCAGTCAAGGGGTTATCGTTTGGCTTGAATCCTATGATCTTCCACAAGGTACCGGAAGTGGTGTCAATCATACATATTACACTCTAAATGATGGTCCAACAAACGAATATAATACAGCAAATGGTATCTCCCTTGTCGCCACTCAGCAGTCCAACTGGATGGGAATCTGGAATGTGACATTTTGGTCTGTTGACTGCGCAGGAAATATTGAGGATAAAACAGATCCAGAGAATACCATACAGATAAAAATCGATGCAGAACGTCCTTATGTTGAAATAACGGAACCTGTCGATGAACAACAAGTCAACCTGCCATTCTGGGTCAAGGCAAACGCATCAGACAATGCAGTGGTTTCCCGTGTAGAATTCGACATTGAGCCATTTGGACAGCACCCGGGTCTTCCATTTGTTGATACAGAGCCACCCTATGAATGGTTCTGTAATGTTTCTTACATCAGGCAACATCTGTCCGAATCAGATGGTTCTCATACCCTTGGAGTGAATAAGATGATCCGTGCTAGGGTCTTTGATCAGTCTGGACAAATCTGGACCCATGAGGTATGGGTATACATTCAAAATTTTGATAGTTTTGGGAAGAGATTCCTTATCGGATTTCTCAAAGATAGGAGTATCTCTGAATCTGAGATTTCGTTTACAACTCGGTGTATATTCTCCTTAACACTTGACACGTTCATTCCTGCGTTGTATTTATCAAACGAGCAGTTTATCATCTCCCAGTCCAATAAACTTGGGTACATCGGACCATTGTTCATAATGGGCTTCTTTGATACAGAAGTTGCCGAGTAATCAAGGCTAGAATAACCACATTCGGAACTAGTAATTTGACATATTATTGACTAATATCTTAATACAATCTTGATGCTGTTAATATCAAAAAGGGGTTCTGTAACCGTAATATTTATATAGAAGTGTTTATATGCTGTTTTTACTTTTCAACAAAATTGAAAGGAGGCAAAATAATATGATGGCTGGAGGACAGCAACCAATTATCATCCTAAAAGAAGGAACAAAACGAGAAAAAGGAAAAGGCGCACAACTCAACAACATAATGGCTGCACGAGCAATCTCAGATGCAGTCAAATCAACCTTAGGACCAAAAGGTATGGACAAGATGTTAGTCGACTCCATGGGTGATGTCGTCATCACCAATGATGGAGCAACCATCCTTAAGGAAATCGACGTGGAACACCCTGCAGCAAAGATGATTGTTGAAGTAGCTAAATCACAAGATGAAGAATGCGGAGATGGAACAACATCAGCAGTGATTCTCACCGGAGAGTTGTTAAAATACGCTGGAGAACTCATTGAACAGAACATACACCCAACAGTGATCTGCGGTGGCTATAAACTTGCAGCAAACAAAGCGATTTCTGATCTAGGTAAATTGGCAATACCAATAAAAACCGGTGATAAAAAAACATTAAAAAACATCGCGATGACGTCCATGGCAAGTAAAGGTGCCAGTGCAGAAAAAGAATTGCTTGCTGATGTCGTCGTCGACGCAGTAACCAGTATCGCCGAACAAATTGGCACGAAAACCATCGTGGATATGGACAACATCCAAATCCAGAAAAAACAAGGTGGAAGTATCAGAGATACCCGTATAATAAAAGGAATTATCCTTGACAAAGAACGCGTCCATGAAGGTATGCCTAAACAATTAAAAAACGCGAAAATCGCACTCGTAAACGCTGCATTAGAGATTAAGAAAACAGAAGTTGACGCTCGCATCCAAATCCAGGACCCAACCCAACTACAAGCGTTTTTAGACGAAGAAGAAGCCATGCTTAAAAAAATGGTCGACAAAGTCAAGAATAGTGGAGCAAATGTCTTAATCTGCCAGAAAGGCATTGACGACCTTGCGCAGCATTTCCTCTCAAAAGAGGGTATTTACGCGGTCAGAAGAGCGAAGAAAAGCGACATGGATAAGCTAGCAAAGGCAATGGGTGCCATCGTTGTCGCAAACCTTGACGAACTTTCACCAAAAGACCTTGGCTTTGCTGGTAAAGTTGAAGAACAGAAGATTGGTGATGACAAGATGACGTTCGTCACTGATTGTAAAAATCCAAAAGCAGTCAGCATTCTTATCCGTGGCAGTACTGAACACATTGTTGATGAACTTGAACGTGGCATGCATGATGCTTTATTCGTCGTCAAAGTCGCCCTTGAAGACGGGAAAATGACCCCGGGTGGTGGTGCAGCAGCAACAGAGATAGCGATGTCTTTACGTGAATACGCAACCACGGTTGGTGGACGTGAACAAATGGCGATAGAAGCCTTCGCAAACGCAATGGAGATAGTACCAAAAACCCTTGCGGAAAACGCAGGTCTTGACCCCATCGACATGATGATTGAAGTACGGACTGCACATAAGAAAGGAAAAAAAACCGCTGGCGTTGATGTCTTAAGTGGGAAAGTCGGTGATATGATACGAAACAATGTCATTGAGCCACTCCGTGTCAGTATCCAAGAGGTTCAATCCTCAACAGAAGCTGCAAATATGATTCTTCGCATTGACGATATCATTGCCTCGAAGAGTGGAGGCGCTGGAATGCCCCCTGGTGGCGGTGGTATGCCCGGTGGTATGCCTCCAGGCGGGATGGACGAGTACTAAACAACCACCCCCTTTCTTTCTTTTTTGGTAAATCTATGCCAACAAAAAAACCTACTAATATGAAGAAACCATCACAAGATTTATTACAAAATAAAATAAAAAAATTAGAGGAAACGATACAACAACTTAAAGCTGAAATACAAGATAAAAACAACAAATATCTCCGCAGCCTTGCCGATTATCAGAACTATCAAAAACGCATGGAAAAAGAATTACTATGTCGGGAAGAGGAGCTTAAGAAACGCTATCTGCTTGAATTGCTTGACTTCCATGAGCTGCTTAAAAGAGCATTGGAGGATACTGATTCCAAAGAAGGATTAAAACTTCTAATTTCACATTTCGAAAAATTCTTTGAAAAAGAATGCGTTACCTATATTGAGTGTAAGGGAAAACCCTTTGACCATACGTATCATCATGCTGTTTCCCTTGTGGAAAAAGATGATTGTATCGATGACACGGTGCTTGATGAGGTAAAAAAAGGTTATATGATCGGGGATAAACTCCTTAGACCATCTCAAGTGATCGTAGGAAAAAAGAAACCATTAAAACAATAGGAGGTGTTAATTTATGAGTAAGATCATTGGAATTGATCTTGGAACAACAAATTCTGAAGTAGCATATGTCGAAGCAGGTAAACCTGTTGTAATTAAAAGTGCAGAAGGACAACCGTATTTTCCCTCTGTTGTTGGATTTACAAAAACTGGGGAGATGCTTGTCGGTGAGGCAGCAAAGAGACAAGCGGTCACTAACCCTGAAGGGACCGTACAGCGCATTAAACGGAAAATGGGGACAAGCGAGAAAATCAAGATACGCGGAAAAACCTATACCCCACAACAGATCTCAGCCTTCATCCTTCAGAAAATCAAGAAAGATGCGGAGGATTTCCTAGGTGAGAAAGTAACCGAGGCGGTCATCACGGTCCCTGCGTATTTTAATGATGATCAACGGCAGGCGACAAAAGACGCTGGTGCGATCGCTGGCTTTCATGTAAAACGGATTATCAACGAACCTACCGCTGCAGCTCTTGCATATGGGTTAGATAAGGAAGGAGACCATAAGATAGCGGTATATGACTTTGGAGGAGGAACCTTGGATGTCACTTTAATGGAGGTTGGTGGTGGTGTTTTTGAGGTCCTTGCGACCAATGGTGATACACAGCTTGGTGGATCTGATATGGACCGTGCATTGGTGGACTACATCGCAAAAGAATTTCAAAAAAAACATAACACTGACCTTAGGAAAGACCCGAAGACATTACAAAGAATTTTGGAAGCAGCGGAGGTCGCGAAAATGGAGCTTTCTTCCACGCTTCAAACTGATATTAATCTTCCGTACATCACCGTGGTAGATGGAGAGCCAAAGCATCTTGAGTTAAAGGTTACAAGAGCGAAATTTGAAGAGATCATAGGAGCGATTGTTGAACGAAGCAGACAACCCTGTCATCAGGCACTCAAAGACGCAAAACTCAAATCCTCAGACATTGACCATGTGGTCCTGGTCGGTGGAACAACCAGAATTCCGTTGGTACAAAAAACCGTTGAGGAAATCTTTGGTAAGAAACCGAAGCGGGAGGTTGATCCTATGGAATGTGTTGCTATTGGTGCTGCGATCCAGGCGGGGGTCATGTCTGGTGATATCGATAAGGATATTGTTCTGCTTGATGTCACTCCTTTGACACTTAGTGTCGAGACCCTTGGTGGTGTCGCAACATCTTTAATTGAGCGTAATACGACCGTGCCTACAAAGAAAAGTAAGGTGTTTTCTACTGCCGCTGACAACCAGACTAGTGTTGAAATAAACATCCTGCAGGGGGAACGCCCCATGGCAGTGGATAATAAAAGCCTTGGCCGATTCCATCTTGACGGTATTTTGCCTGCTCCGCGGGGATTACCACAAATCGAGGTCTCCTTTGATATTGATGTAAATGGTATTCTAAATGTCTCTGCAAAAGACCTTGGGACTAGCAAAGAGCAGTCTATTCGGATCACTGGTTCGACAAAGCTTTCTGACTCTGAGATCGACCGAATGAGAAAAGAAGCAAAGGAACACGAAGAGGAAGATAAAAAACGCAAGGAAAAAATTGAGGTACGCAACACAGCGGATTCCCTTGTGCATAGTACAGAGAAAACACTGCAAGAACTTAAGGATAAGTTTTCATCAGAGGATAAGGAGGCTCTTGAGAAGGCTTTAAAAGAGCTTCGCGAAGCACTCACTGGTGATGATACTACGATTATCAAGGAAAAAACCGATGCACTGACCAAAGCATTCCAAAAGGCGTCAGCCACCATTTATCAGCAGGCTGCGCAGCAGCAACAACCAGGACAAGGTGCAGCATCAGGAGAGTCTTGGCAGGGTCATCCATCAGATGATGATTCCACCATAAACGCAGACTATACAGTGAAAGGTGAAAAAAAGAAGAAAGACGACAA
>SMTZ1_10003275_pt1 | contig 16312 bp, 14 predicted proteins | sample DeeMarSWOR136_30_FD_25667 | JGI IMG/M metagenome (IMG submission 25667)
CTCCTAACTCTCTGTAATTATAGAGATTCCTGCATCCGCAGGAATGACATTCGAACAAGCTCAAAATCCGAAAACCTTTTCGTGTCGAGTATAACTAAGATTGCATTCTTTCGGGTAAATATTTAGTCAATATTACTTCCATCCCATCTTTGTGTTTGATAAACTTTACCTTGTCCACCAGAACTGACATCAAAAAAATCCCACGACCATTCGTTTTTTTAATATGTTCCGGTTCCAGCGGATTGGGTAGATTGTCATAATCAAATCCTGTTCCCTTATCTTTTATTCTCAGGATCATCTTATCTTTGTAAATCTGAATTTTCAAATCTACAAATTTCCCTGGATTGATTTTATTGCCATGAATAATTGCATTTGCCAATGCTTCAGACAATGCCGTACATAATTCACTTTTCGTTCTGGTGGAACAACAATTATTATTTTCAAGGAGATCATCAAACTTTTGTACTGTCTTGGTGATTTGATCAGCAGTACTTTTAATCTTAAAATAAAACTTTGTAAAATCTTCTTTCTTTCCAGGGCAACTAATATTTTTGCTTTTCACCGGCCTATCGCAGTAATCATTTAATAAGTCATTCATAATTATATCAGGAGCTATTACCGTTTCCATCAGTTGTTATTATTATATTTTTGCACAAGATATAAATCGTATTAAGGTTAGATTACATTATAAAGCTAATCACAATCATAAGTTCAAAGTTATAATTCTATACGAACTTATTGTCAAATTGATTCATTTTTTTTATACTTGCAAAAATAACATTAAATTATTGAGGTAAGACAAAAGCATATTCACTCGAACTGAACGAGCCATAACCAAAAAGCACAATGAGTGGAATGATGGAGTATTATACTCGTTACGGGTTGTTTTTTCATGTCATGTCCCGATATATCGGGACATCTCTTAATTGTTTGTAAATAAGGAGATTCCTGCATTCGCAGGAATGACAGCAGCACTGAAATTCTAATCCGTGACGAGTATAGATTAAACTCTATTGATCCATTACTCCTGTTATTGAATGGTTATTAATTCCAGATAAGTTTCTTTGCCCATTCTCCTTCGTCGAATCAATCTATAGTATAAATGCGCCAGCAAGGAAGATTGTGCCATAAATTCATTGTTAAGAAATTAACAAAACCTGTGTTTCAATGATACAATGGATCAATTTACAACAAATTTTTTAATTTTATTAAACAAAATTAAGTAACCAACTCAAAAAAGGCTTTTTAACTATAATCTTTATCTCGACCTTTGACGAAAACTTAAGGAATGATTTGGTATTTTAAAGACTTAGCGATTAATTATTAATAATAAATTAAATTATCACAACATGCATTATGATGGCATTTAAGTTGCTCTGTGGCATTCAGTTATTGATTGTACAAAATTTTTTTAACGCCTTAAGCACTGTCGGGGTTAATAATGAGAAAACAATTTCTGCGCTTTTCCTTCATCCTGATCCTAATCGCGATCTGTCCTTTTTCTCAAATCTATTCCAATTATATTGATGTCCAATTAGACCTGTGTTTCCCATCCAATAGTTTGGTATATTTATATGACATCGATATAACAAACCTGGATAAGTTACCAGTGATATTTATAATTACAATTACTGGTGATTTTACACCGCCGATTAAAGTCGTGATGCAAATAGGAGTAAGAAAGGGTGATCAAACAATAGTTGAAGGAACCACAAAACCTTTCGATATAGAAAATCAACCACTTATCCTGACAAGTAGAGACCTCGTGCAAAAATATTCATTCGAAGAAACTCATATTAATTTAGAGGAATTACAAGATTTTGTTTATAAGACAGGAAGATTACCAGTAGGCGACTATTTGTTCTTTGTGAAAGTATATCAAACAGATCAAGTATACAATGATGATTACGATGAAAAGCTGTTTAAAGTCACGGAACCGCCAACCGTAATTGATCTCATCACTCCAGGGGGAGAAATGGTTCAAGATGAAAGTTCAGTTGAAATATATACAAAATTGCCACTTTTCGTCTGGCATTCAAATGGTAACAGATTCAAAATAATCGTTTGTGATCAAAAGGAGGTTGGAGAGAATCCAACAAATTTGACAGATTATATTAGTACGTCTCATGTCCACGATGAAGTGAAAGATAGAACTTTTTTTCAGTATCCTTCACAAGGGGTAAGAGCTCTTGAGTACAATGGCGTTTATTACTGGCAAATTTTTTCAATAAATGAATCCGTTGGACCCGAAGTGGTTACCAATGGTCCGATCTGGAAATTTAAAGTCGCTGACTTAAGTAGTGGTTCATTTCCAGTGCAAATTGATCAAATTCTTAGCTTACTGTTGTCATTTTTGGGTGTTGACTATGAAAACTTATTAGAAGGCGGAGAGCTTGATGGCTGTAGATTTACCGGTAAAATGTATAACGATGGAAAGCTAATGACGCAAGATGATCTAAATGATTTAATCAAAAAAGTGCTCAACAATCAAATAACTGTTAATGGTTTCAAAGTTGAAGAATAAGGTTTAAAGAGGAGCTTCCTGGGCGTGGATAAAATCAACAAGGTTAAAATAATAGTTATAATCTTAATAGTCGCTTTCTTCTTTAATGAAGGAATATCGCAAACTCCAAAGAGCGAGGATGTTGCCATTATTCTGAAAACAAAAGGAGATGTCAAAGTAAAAAAAGAGGAAGAACAAAAGTGGTTTAAAGGAACAAGAGGAATACGTCTTGATTCAGGCGATATAGTAAAAACTTATGAGAAGTCATTAGCCGCAATAATGTTTACCGATGATAAAAGCTTGCTCAAAGTTCGTGATAACGCTGCACTGGCAATTCGAGGTAAACGATTGAAAACAACTATGACCAAGAGAATTGTATGCTCGATGGGTAACTTCTGGTTAAAAGTGACGCAACAAAAGTCGAAAGTATTGGTCGAAACACCTTCAGGGATTGCTGCAGTGAAAGGAACCGAATTTTATGGAGTCGTCGATGAAAATGGCAATACCATGATCATTGTAATTGAAGGGATTGTTCAGTTAATTAATAAATTAGGAGAAGCATTAGTAGAAGCCGGCCAAACAGGAATAATGTCAAAGGGTTTACCTCCAAAAGTTTTCAAAACTGACTCCTCTCAAAAGATGAAATGGGCTGATGAAGATAAAATTACCAAGGAATTAGAATTTGAGTTTCAGGATGGTAACGGCAATAAAAAGTACTTGAAAATAATCTATCATTAATTACTGGGGACGATATGGTGAGTGCTCGGAGACTATTCATTTATATTTTATTTTTACTGAGCTTTGGAACACTTGTTACTATTGACATCGATAGCATATTGGCTAACGAACAAACACTTTCAGGAATTATTCACTTTCCAGTTAAAAACGCACAAGAAGGGCAGAGCATTTATATTAACGCGAAAATTGAAGATCCGAATATCAAAGTGGAATATATGCGATTGTATTATCGACCAAAAGGAGGGTCAAATTTTCAATACCAGGAGATGCAGGAGCAGTTAAATAGTTATTCAGTAGAAATCCCGACTTCGGAAGTAAAGATGCCAGGTATTGAATATTTCATTATGGCAATTTTAACCGATCATTCAATGATCACCAGTCCACCATCTAATCCATATTATTCTCCCTATGAAATATCGGTGGAGCCTGGTAAAACTGCTGAACATGCTCCAATAAGAGCAAGCCAGACTGCAAGAAAAAGTTTTCTTGAATCGAAAAGCGGCGTCCAATTAGAGACAATTATTTTAAGTCCCGAACCTGGCGAATGGATCCCCTCTGATGAAGTGATTATTGCAGTTTCCTTTCTCGGTGATGTTGAGAATTTGGATTTGAGATCGATTAAATTATTTGTCGACGATCAAAACTTAACTGCTAAAGCTGAAATAACCAGCAATATGATTTCTTTTGTACCAGCAAAATTCCCACCTGGAAAACATCAAATCAGGCTTGAATTGAGTGATATCCAGGGAAATCGATTTAATGATGTTGCCTGGCAATTCTCAGTCATCTCAGAAAAGCAAAACGATCGAACAAAGGATAAAAAGTTACCACTCGCTGGGAATGCATTCGTTGAGTGGAAAAGTGAAAAATTTAGTGATAGCACATTAACCATCTCTAATTTTGACGCCAGTTTTCGAGGGAAATATGGGATGATTGAATATCGTGGCAGGGCTTTTATCACATCGAGAGAGAAATCACAATTCCAGCCGAGAAATAGATTTTCGTTGGAAGTTGGTACTTCCTGGATTGGGGCAAAGCTTGGCGATACCTATCCGAGATTTAACGAACTGATCCTTTGGGGCAAACGGGTACGGGGTATCGAAGCTTTTCTGAAACTGGGGTTTTTCAATCTCGAATTTGCCCATGGTCAGACGCAAAGAAAAATCGCTGGTATTCCTTATGATGAAACTACTGATCCCGCGACTGGAATCACACAGTATGTGAATCCAGTTACAGGTTTAGTAGAGAGTTCTTCTACTGGAATTTATAAATATGGTACTTTTAAGCAGACGCTTTTAGCTATTCGCCCCAGTTTTGGCAGCGGAAAAAATTTTCAATTTGGTTTAAATTTTGTGAAAGTGAGAGATGACACTTCATTCTCTACTTATGGCAGACGACCAAAAGATAACCTTATTCTTGGACCAGATATATTATTAGCATTTGATAATCATCGAATTGAATTGAAAGCCAGTTCGGCTTTCAGCCTTTTAGCTGATGATATTTCCACCGGATCACTGAGTAAAGCTGATCTGGATTCAGCATTAGGGGAGGTCCCATTTGATCCTTCTCAATTCGATAAATATTTTATACTGAATGCCTCGTTAATCCCGACTGATCCATCAAAATTAACTTCATTAGCTTATCAGGCGAGTTTTAAATTCAATTACTTTGGTAATAACATCAATATCATTTATAAGTCGATTGGATCACAATATCTTTCATTGGCAAATGCTTATCTACGTAGAGATTTAAAAGGTTTTTCGATTTATGACCGAATACGGCTTTATCAGAATCGAGTTTATTTAAATCTTGGCTATGAAAAATATGTAGAAGGTTTATCTTATAACGATGACGAAAATGATGCGACTAAACCAACTGATTACAATGCATTAGCTATTGGCGTATCGTTTTATCCGAGGCAAGAATATTTACCCAAAGTTAATGTGAATTGGAAAAATTTAAATCGGAATGATGGTTTAGATATAAATTTAAACCCAACTATTGCTTCCTATGCAATTAATTATCGGAATAATGACGTATCAGTGCAATTGGGATACGATGTACAATTTTTAGATCTCAATCATACTTTCACTATCAATTATTTTATGAATGATCGTTCGGATGGATTTAACAGAACCTATTTAAATTTGGCGAATGATCTTCAGATGGTTTCATTGCGAACAGCTTATCAAATTCCTTTAATCACAGTCATATCTTATGCTACAAATAAAAACAAAGTTGTTGGGGGTTTATCTACCTTTAAATATAATATGTTTAACATTTCAGCAGATTACAGCTTATTGAATCGTCGCTTAAACTTAGCTGGTAGTGTCAACACTACGTCGGCGGTTGGTTCCTCCATGTCTGTTGACAGTTTAAACAATCCTTTGCCACAACCAACCATGTCTGATTATACGGATTATCAAAGAACGGCTTTCAACATAGGTGGCAACTTTCAAATCAACAGTTATCACTCACTACTGTTAGAGATGAGTTTCATAGATTTTAATGACAAACTTAACAAGGCTTACAACGATAGTATTATCAGATTTCGATATGAGTTTCGGTATTGATGGAGTGGGATTAAGATACATGGAAATTTAAATCCCTATCTGGACAAGCCAGAACCAAAAAGCACAATGAGGGGAGTGTTGGAGTAATGGATTAAACTCCATTGATCCATTTCTCCTGTGATTAAATGCTTACTAATTTCGATAAATTTCTTTACCCATTATGCAAGAAATTGATTGTTAAGAAACTACACGTCTTTAGGGACTTCCCCCTAAAGACAAGGCTCCTTCGCAGCATAATAATAATTTAACGCAGAGGCGCCGAGATCGCAGAGTTACGCAGAGCATTTTTTTCTCTGCGTACTCTGCGCCTCTGCGTTGAGTCGAAATTTGGATAACTATAAGTTGGCGAGTTCTTTCACTGGTCGGAAGGTGAAGGTAAACGAAAGGCAGAGGGGTGTCCCTATCTCTCTGCCTTTTGAATCTATGGATATAATTCTTAGCGATTTACTCGTTAAGGGTTAAAATGTAACAAATGCTGTCATTCCTGCGGATGCAGGAATCTCTATATTTACAGTTAGTTAAGAGATGTCTGTATTCACAGGCATGACATTACAAACTAACCCTTAACGAGTATAATAGTGTCAAATGGCTTTTATTCTTAAGTTTGAGTCCATTAGGCAATTTTTTATTTTTTAACTCGGTTATGACCAAAAATACTCGAAAATCCTGGCGAATCGGGGGAGTGCTGGTTATTGCCACTATCATTTTCGTCTATTTACTTAATGTGCTGGGATTATTCGAAATCCTGGAATTGAAGACGTATGATCTGAGATTTCGCCTTCGAGGAACGGATTCAGTCGAAGAAACTGGTATTGTATTGGTCACCATTGATGACCAGTCCTTCTTGAGTTTACAAACCAAATGGCCCTTTCCACGATCCTACTTTGCCAGAGCGATTAAGAATTTGGCAGAAGCAGGGGCTGCATTAATCGTTCTTGATATTGAATTCACGGAACCTTCCAATATCAATCCCTCTGACGATCATAGATTATCTCAATCAATCCGAAATTTTCCACATGTTATTTTAGCTGGTAAATTGGTCGCAGAATATGGATCACATCAGACCGTAAATCGCTATCCTCTGAAACCGTTACCTGATTTCATCGCGGCCGGTGCCCAGTGGGCTTATGCCAATGTTTATTTGGATGAAGATGGATTTATTCGTCGCTACAATTTGTTTCAAAATCTTTTTGGACGAACATACTTTCCCCTTGTGATTGAGGCGCTTCGATATTTACAGGGAATCTCTCATAATGCGATCACATTTGAAAGCAATAAGAATTTTATTGTCGGTAAATTTGTTATTCCAAAATATCAAGATGATACGATGCTTATTAACTATGCCGGGCAGGCCAATCACTTTCCAACCTACTCCTTTGTAAACATTCTTGACGATTATTTGTTTGCTCTGCCAGATACCGGTGAAGATACGGATATCTTTGATATTTATAAAGAATCAGGAATTTTTAAAGATAAAATAGTTTTAATCGGGGCATCAGCCGAGGAACTGCAAGATAATAAATTCACTCCATTTTTCAATTTTGAAGGAATTAAACAGAAAATGCCCGGTGTAGAAATGCATGCCAATGCTTTGTATACTATTTTGAACAATGCTTACATTCACCCTACCAGTTCCTGGACTGTCTTGTTTGTAATTGTAATTTTGAGTGGGTTGGCTCTTATTTTATCAAATAAACTGCGCCCTGTTTTAGGACTAATCTCGGGAGCAGGTTTCATTATCATATACTTTATTATCTGTTATTGGCTTTTTAGCCGAATGAATCTCTGGATTCCGTTAGTCTATCCCCAGGTTAACTTCGGTCTTTGTTATGTAGTAAATATTGTTAATAAAATTTTAGTAGAACAACGAGAAAAAGGTCGGTATCGGAAAACTTTTCAACAATATGTTGCCCGCAGTGTGGTTGACTCCATGTTGAATACTGGTGAATTGCCCAGGTTTGGAGGAGAAAGAAAAACATTGACAGTGTTATTTTCAGATATACGAGCTTTTACAACCTTTAGCGAGAAACACCCACCTGAAATTGTGGTTCAGCGATTAACAGAATATTTAACCGCTATGGTCGATGTCATTTTCAAGCATGGGGGCACGCTCGACAAATTTGTCGGTGATGAAATCATGGCGCTTTATGGTGCACCCTATTATTTTGAAAATCATGCAGAACGTGCTTGCTTAACAGCATTGGATATGGTAGCAGCTTTGAGGAAAATTCAAAAAACCTGGTCAGAGCAGGCGTTGGATTATTTTCAAATCGGTATTGGAATCAACACCGGAAAAGTGATCGTAGGAAACCTGGGTTCCATTCAATTGTTTGATTATACGGTGATCGGTGATGAAGTTAATTTAGGTGCTCGCCTGGAAGGGGCTAATAAGCACTATTCGACAACCATCATTATTAGCGATTCAACCTATAATGAAGTGAAAGACAAAGCAATTGTGCGGGAACTGGATTACGTCCGCGTCAAAGGTAAGAAACGACCGGTGAAAATATATGAATTAAGAGGTATGCATTCCTTGCCTTCAATTGAAAAAAATTTAATTATCGATGTCTATACCTCTGCTCTAAATCATTTTAAGCAGAGGAATTGGAACAAAGCACTGAAAGAATTCAGGAGAGTTTTACGTTACTTTCCGTCTGATGGTCCTTCACGAGTGTATACTTTGCGGTGCCTTGAGTATCTTGAAAGCCCACCACCGGAGAACTGGGATGGTGTTTACGAGTTTGCTGTGAAATAGTTCAATTTGAAAATTTGTTTCTTAGCTAATAATCTTTTTATTGGAATTTTTGACATATCTTTTACAATCAAATCTGCTTCTTGTAGATATTGTTCATCCTGGATCGTTGTCTTCACTGCAATACAATACATTCCTGCCTTTTTCGCTGCTTTGATACCTGATGGCGCATTTTCAATAACGATGCATTCATTGGGCTTCACTCCCGATCTCTCTGCAGCGACTAAATATGGCTCAGGATCAGGCTTAGCATTGTTAACTTCATCTCCTGTAATAATTACATCAAAGTTTTTTAAAAATTCCTCTCCGACAACCGGTTTCATATTCGAAAGAATAGAGCCAGTTACCAAACCCAATTTAATCGATTTCCCTTTTAAAAACTTGATAATTTCTTCAGTAGCAGGATACACTTTCGCTCGTGTAATTCTTCGGTATGTCATTCGTTTTCGCTGGGCAATTTCTTTAATTTCCTTATCACTCAGCGACAATCCCTTTTTCTGCGCTAAATTTCTTGCGATCTCTTCAGCCGTTCTCCCTTCAAGTGGATAGATATCTTCGGGAAAAATATTCACCCCATAATTGATAAAGTGAATCAGCCATGCTCGAACATGATAGGTCAAAGTATCTGCAATAACACCATCAAAGTCAAATAAAACAGCTTTAATTGTCAAAATTCAACCTCTTCAAAAAGTACAAAATCAGTATTCGCAAGTGGTAAATCCAGAATTCAGATTATCCCATCTTCATCGGTTCAAAATTCATAAAATCTGCATGATGAACAATGACAGCTTCCGGGCAACGGTAACCTCCATCGCCCTCTTTGGCATGAACAGCGATTATATGAACAACTTTATCTGGTAAACAATGTTTCATCGCTAATCCTGCGCCGCTAAAGGGATGGCGAAGCAATTTCCCAGTATCGCTTTTCTTGATGCCTTCGGCAGTGTTTTTATATTCCAAAATTTTTCCCACGTCATGAAGTAAACCACCTGAAATCAAAATATCATCATCAATTTGATAGGTATTGTTATTAAATTGCCTGAGTTTTTTCGCTGCTTCAATCGCAACCTGGATTACTCCCCTGGTGTGATCGATAATATTCACAGGACACTCGGGAATAAGAAGTGTAAAAGGAATCCGTTCCAGGTCAGCCACTTTCCAGCCACCTCGCTTTATGGCTTCTACCCATACAGCGATTGTTTTTTCACGCAGTTCATTATTTTTAATCTGGTTAAGTTCTGGGAAAATTTTAAGCAGGTTTTCTCTCATCTCATAATCAATAATATTATTGGTTTAAAATTTATAGCTTTCCATTTTTAATCTAAAATTTGCTTTTTCGATGGCCACAAATAAATTTACGATCGTGTTGTTTTCTCCATCATAATTTTATACTGTCTTCTGGCAAAGGTTAAAACATTATTCCGGTTCCCAATAATCTTAATCTCTATTCCATGACTGTTCATTAAAGCCCGAAGTGATTGTGCAGGATTGTCCTGATCGAATATCCCTGATATTAAAAATCCATAGCATCCTATTCCATTTTCTTCACCTTTAAAAGGTAATGGATCAGAACCTGCTATCACCTGAAATCCTTTATTTCTGGCTTGTTTTATTAATTTGGGTTCTTGCCACAGGGTGTGACGCAAAGTTGTTTCACCGATAAAAAAATCGTCTGGTGATTTTTGTTGAATTTGTCTGGCAATTACTTTTCCGCGGGCAAAAAACCATTTTCCTGGCGCCCAATTTAAGGCTGGTATCCCGCCTGAGCCTTTCACATCCTGTATTATTTCTTCAATCGCCTTTTGGCGATCTATGATATTTAAATCTGAAATTAACGATAAAACTTCCAATCCTTCTCGGGTAATTAACTGTCGACCTGCAAATATGTATAGAACTACTTGATTACTTTGTTCGACAACAACCGTTAATTTATCTTTTCCTTTTTTAAATCTAATCTCATCATTACTAAAACTCTTAGGCGAATCATAAATCTTTTTGAAAAAATCTGAATCTGATCGTTCAGCTAATAACCATATCGAAACGATCGTTGAATTTTCTTTAATATATTTTGTCGCATGACTCTTTAAATTAGTAACTCCTTTCTCAACTGCCTTAATTAAGTCATAATTTGGATATAAATGTACATGTCCATCAATCACTAATGTTGCATTTCCCATGCTGCAAACTCCTTGTTTTAGCCAAATTCATAGATAATTATCCCCAATATCATATTCACATTAATTTTCAGAAAGCCAGATTTTATTTCATCGTATTAAAGCAATCATGTCTCGCACCGCTTTTTCCATACCAATCAACACTGCCCGTGAAACAATCGAGTGACCAATATTTAATTCTTCGATCTGTTTAATTTTAGCAACGTCTACCACATTCTGGTAATTTAATCCATGTCCAGCACTTACACCAAGCCCCAATTTGGATGCCGCCATTGCCATCGAACGAATACGCTCCAATTCTTCAACAACCTGATTAAGATCCTGTGCATTCGCATAATTGCCAGTATGTAATTCGACATAATCCGCTCCTAATTTGGCAACAGCTTTAATTTGGTGAATATCTGGATCGACAAAAAAACTAACAACAATATTGTTAGCACGTAAAGTAGATGTAACCTCTTCAAGATGATCAAAACTTGATTTAACATCTAATCCGCCTTCTGTAGTAATTTCCTGACGCTTTTCTGGAACAAGGGTTACCATATCCGGTAGCACTGAAATTGCTTTTTTCACCATTTCATCAGTAGCCGCCATTTCCAGGTTCAAGTGGGTTTTAACCACCTGTCTTAATAACGTTAAATCACGATCTTTTATATGCCTTCGATCTTCCCGCAGATGACAAACAATACCATCAGCACCAGCAAGTTCTGCCAACACAGCCGCATCAACTGGATCAGGTTCTCTTCCTCGTCGAGCCTCACGAACCGTAGCGACATGATCCACATTCACACCTAATCGAACCATATATACCTCCCAAATTTTCAATGGGTAACAAGATATTTAATAGACAATAATAAATTCCAAATCCCAACAAACAATTAAATTTCAATACCAAAATCTCAAATTCAAAAAATCGAAATAAACTAATTCAACACTAAACCAAAACTCCAACAAACTATATTCGGTTAAGATTAATTTTTCAGTTTAAAAAGTAATTGATATACTGATTCCATCGCTTGGAGCGATGGAATCAGTGTGAAATTTTAATCCTTAATAAGTATAAAACTTACAAAAAACAAATTTATTATTGAAAAAATCTTAGAGACCAATTACTTAATTACCTCAATTACCCAATTACCTAATCACCCACTTACCTAATTACCTCTGTTATCGGCACAATCTTGAAGCCCTGTTTCTCCAGATTTGGAATCTCTTCAGCTAATACTTTTATCGTTTCTTTATAAGGATGCCCAATAACAACTGCTTTACCTCGTCTCTTGGCTATTTTAGCAACCGCAGCCAATTTTCGCTGAATATAACTTTCATCCTCATTATTCTTACGTTCAAGAAATCCATCATTCATAGCAAAATTTAATCTATATTTCATAGCTACTTCAGCAATCACACTCTTATTTGTCGTTTTACTATCTACAAAAAATTTTCCTTTTAATTTTAATTCATTAACAACAATCGCCATAACATGAGTATCTGCTGTTGCTTTGGAACCCATGTGGTTGTTTATCCCAACTGCATCTGGTAAAAATGCAAATGCTTTCTGAATCCGATCCGCAATGACCGAATCGGACATATTGGTCATGATTGTATATTCTGTATCCTCAACCTCTTCTTCCAGCGGCTCCATTGGCAGATGAATCATAATGGTTTTTTTGTGGTTTTTCGCTTCCCTCGCTATTTTGGTCGAATGTTTTTGTCCCGGAATAATAGAAACGGTTAATGGATAGTTAAATTTCAAAAATTCGTCAGTGGTTTTGTTATCATGATACCCGAAATCATCGATGATGATTGCAATTTTGCCAGCCTTCCGTTCAAGATCTTGTTCTTTACTAAATATAATTGTCAGGAAAGAATTTTCACCAGTACCAATAGAAATTGATGCTTTATTAGCCTTTAAATCTTCTTCAGATTTTAATATCTTTAAATTTATTTTTTGAATTTCCTGGATAATTTCCCAGATGATTGTCACTGCGGGCAATTCGTCAGGGAGTTTGACACGTAGAATTTTATCATTTCTTTTAATCCAGGAATCTTCCAGATTAAAGTTATCGAATACTTTTCGAATAACGTAATCTAATGCCAAGTCTTTCGGAAGCGTATCCAGTTCCACATTTTCTTGTTCAATAGGCTCCTCTGCAGTAATATCATCAGCTATTAATTTCTCAGCACTTGTCTGATCTGTTTGCTGATCCTCCTCCCGAGTAGTTGATAATAATTTATAAATAATAAATGCACAAATTCCAATTAAAATTGCAAGTCTTATTATCTTTGCAACTATATCAAGAATGCGATTTTCTATCTGCTTCCGACGACGTTTAACCGTTGCTTTTGTTCGTTTTCTTTTCGTTGGTTTCCGTCTATATGATTTTCTTCTGGTCATGATTTATCTCCCATTTCTAGGAATGGGATTTTATGATCTTCTAATTCTAATCTTATTGTAAAACTAACCTGAATAATTAGTTCTTAAAAAATTAAATTCTTGTCCAAAGAGCTAAAATGTTTTGACCGCAAATTCCGCCAATCACGCCAGTAGCGGATGCGCTGCGGCGCATTATTCAAATTAAGCAAATCAATAATTAGCGAGATTGGTTTAATTCGCGTCATGGCGCGGTTCAGGATCTCCTTGGTTCTGGCTCGCCCAGGTTGAGACTAATATAAAAAATATAAGTCTAAAAATGGTAATTTATTTTTCTCACCCTTTAATAAAACTCGCCTTTATTGAACTCCATGAAGTTATTCGAGTTGCAGTTGTATCAACTTTCGTCTCATAATCAATCCATCGAGTTATTACCCAAAAACCATTGCGACGAATAAATAAAAAATCAACCTTACCTTTGCCCAATCTTAGAAAACTCTTAGGCTGGATATGATGTAGTTTTAATATATAATCGGCTTGAATAAGAACCGAATCCGGGAAATCACTCCTCTGAATATCTGAAAAAGACAATGATCGCAATGAATCATCAGGAATTGATGTGAACGCTTTATTTATGTACAACTCTTCGTGCCCCAGATTCCATTGTTCAAAAATTCCAGAGTTATTCGAAGCTTCATATTGATCTGGAATGAAAAAGAATAGACTACTGGAATCAACTATACACTTCATATAATTTTCCACATTCTTTTCTTTAATCGCTAATTCCATATTATTTAAAACAATTTTGGGATCTGTAGGGAATTGCCAGGAAGTTATCCCTTCTGTTGGTTGCTCTGCTTCTCTGGTGGCAAAAGGATTTTTACAAAAAAAAATCACAATAATCCAGGATGACGAGATAATATAAAATAATATTCTAATATGATATATTTCCTTAAATGTTTTCATAATAGAACAACAGTAATTTTTAAAAAAATCATTGCAATGACTTAGAAATTCTATTATATTCTTAAAGAATCAAATTAACTTTCATTTTTAAAATAAATGTTTGAGAATTATTGATCAATTAGTAAAATGCTCCTTCGTTTAATACTACTTTTTACTTTAATTCCACTCATCGAGCTTTCCTTACTGATCGAGTTAGGACGCCAGATTGGGCTTGGATCGACTTTGGCAATTGTAATCATTACTGGTATAACCGGTGCCTATCTCGCCAGGTATGAAGGTTTCCGAGTTATCCATCAAATTCGCCAGGATTTGAGCAAAGGTCGAATTCCCGCGGAAAGCTTGATTGATGGCTTTATTATTTTAGCTGGAGGATTACTCCTGCTCACACCTGGCCTGCTCACCGATGCGATTGGATTTATCGCCCTCATACCTGTTACTCGAAATTACCTCAAACAATATTTGAAACGAAAATTTAAGCAGAAAATCGATTCTCAAGAGATTCAAACATTTTACACCATTGATAACGATTAGGTTTCATAATATAAGCTAATTATATATCTTTAGCAAGCATAAAATTTAAAAAATATCTACGGGATTCTTTAATCTGTAGGGAATTTCTTTCGTCATTTTCTCCCGCAGACTGAATAAGCCCCACAGATATTTTTTGAAGCAATTTATCATTCGTGGATTTCTTCAATATGTAAGGAATTTTCGCCATCCTTGATTTAAATTTATCTCAACCTTTTCTCATCAAACGTGTATTACATGTAAAACAGATCACTTGATATTTATTCAAACAAAACTATAGGAGCAAAACCATCATGAAAAAGATTATTTCAATCCTAAACATTCTAACCTTGCTGATCATATTAGCTACTATCCTTTTCGCCCAGGAAAAGAAGCCCGAAAAAGTGCTCCGCATCGTTTACGAAATCAAACCTGATGAATGGTATCGAGAACAGGCAAAGCTATGGAAAAAAGAGATTGATAAAAATCCCAAGAATGCCGAAGCCTGGCATAATTATTACAATGCTGTCCGCTACGAAAATTTTAACCAGACCATCGGCACTAAGGAAAAGCAGGAGAAATTACAAAAGATCGTTGCTGATTTGGGAAAACATGCGCCCGAAAGTTTTCAGTACTATTATCTAAAATATTTTACTGGTCAGGACAAAACAAAAAATATCAAAGATATGGAGATTGCCCATAAAATGGCACCCGATCGCCCCGATCCGCTTTATGAGTTGATTACTCATTTTGAATTAAAAGGCGATGAAAAGAAAGTAACCGACTATTATCAGCAGTTATATGAGACCAAAGACATTGCTCCCTGGCTGGTCAATTATAACTACAATGTGCTGATGTCCACCGAAGAAAATGCGGTTATTTTTACCAATGGCGATAATGATACCTATCCCGCGCGGATGTTGCAAGAAACAAAATGGGTTCGGACTGATGTTTCTATTTTAAATATCTCGATGAGCGGAACTGAAACATATTTAGAGCGAGTTCTGGGCAAAAAAGGCATCAAAGTCAATCGAAAAGAACTCATGCAAAAAGCGGTTACGACTGGCTCTGATAATACAAAGAGTTTTTCGATTTCAACCTTTGTCCAGGAAGTCTGCAAATACCTGGCTCAAAACTATCCTGATTTCCCGGTCTATTTTGCGTTGACGGTTTATGAAGAGCATTTTAAGCCGCTGAAAGATGATTTATATATTGTCGGTCTGGCTTATCAATATAGCCCGAAACGAATCGATAATATTGCGGTAACAAAAAAGAATCTTGAGAACAATTTTAGACTGGATTATTTGAAATATGATTGGTATAATGATTTGTATCCAGGAACGAATTTGATGAATACATTACAATTAAATTATGTGCCAGGCATGATGATGTTAGTCGAGCATTATCAAACGAGCGGACAGCAGGAAAAGGTTCAGTACTGGAAGAACCTGGCAACAGAGTTGGCGAAGCGTGCCGGGCGGGAACAATGGATTAGGGATATTGAAAAGAATGGGATTTAAGGCGCAAAGGGCATGGAGCATAGCGCATAGCGGAACAAGTGTGTCGGCAAACATGAGATGTGAGATGTGAAAGGTGAATAGTGAAATGGAACAGTAAACAGTAATAAATGAGGCGAAAAAATTGGGCGTTGAAGATTAAAAATTTTTCATCTTACGTTTTCCGTCTCACGTTTCACTTCTCACATTTCCCATTCAATAAAGAAGAGGT
>SMTZ1_10003276_pt1 | contig 16310 bp, 13 predicted proteins | sample DeeMarSWOR136_30_FD_25667 | JGI IMG/M metagenome (IMG submission 25667)
CTGATCCTTGCTGATGTCGTACAACTAATTTTAAAGCTTCATTAAAAAGCTCGTCTCTATCATCCCTAAAACGTTTGCCGTAATTAGCTACTGATTCTTCTTCCTCGGTTGGAAGTTTAAATTTCGGCTCCTGAATAGGTTGTTGATGAATATTTTCCACAATTCTCTTAACTTCTTCATGAGAAATATAAGCCGCATGAATTCGTACTGGTTCAGGACTACCAGGAGGAATAAATAACATATCGCCTTTACCTAGCAACTTTTCCGCACCGTTCATATCTAAAATTGTACGAGAGTCCGTTTTAGAAGCTACCTGAAAAGCCATACGAGCCGGGAAATTAGCCTTAATCACACCTGTAATCACATCAACTGATGGACGCTGGGTTGCGACGATAAGATGAATCCCCACCGCACGAGACATTTGTGTTAATCGAGCGATTGGCTCTTCTACTTCACGAGCCGCAATAAGCATTAAATCTGCCAGTTCATCGATTATTAAAACTAAATATTCTAAAGGTCTGTGCGGTATCGTATCTTCTTTTGGTTCCTGACTGACTGTCTTCACCCACAGGTTATAATCCTCAATGTTTCGCACTCCCGCTTTTGCCAGCAATTCATAGCGTCGCTCCATTTCCATTTCTAAACTTCTCAATACCGCCACCGCGTTTGTTGGATTCGTTACAACTTCCTCGTGAAGATCTTCCCTGAAAGCTAAATGATGATGTTTTAATGTAGAATATACGCTTAACTCTAACCGTTTCGGATCGATCATTATAAATTGAACTTGAGAAGGGTGCGCCTTGAAAAGAATGCTGGCAATAATAGTATTTAAACAGACACTCTTCCCTGAGCCTGTGGCACCCGCGATTAAAAGATGCGGCATCCTGGCAAGATCATCTATAAAGATATCTCCAGCTATTGTTTTTCCTAACGCAATGGTTAAAGGAGACTTAGCTGATTTGAACTGCGGTGAGTCAATAGCGGACCGAATATAAACAATTGAAGGTTTTCGATTTGGAATTTCGACACCGACGGCTGCTTTGCCTGGGATTGGTGCGACAACACGAATCCTTTTCGCCCGCATTACCAGAGCCAGATCATCTGCAAGACTGGTGAAACGATTAATTTTTACACCTAAACCTGGCTCTATTTCAAAACGAGTAATTATAGGGCCAGGATTGATTTCCACCACTTTGCCCTGAATACCGAAATCTGCCAATTTTTCCTCAAGTGTTTTCGCACTGGTCATCAGCTCATCCCAGGTGACTTCATCTTCCATTCCTGGAGGTTCATCAAGAATTTCAGGGGATGGAAAATAATATTTTCGACGTGGGCGAACCTTTGGCATTTCCTCCGCAACAGGTTCCGTAACTGGTTTTCTTTCAGCCTGTTCACCATCCACAACAAATTCAGAATCATGTACAGAAGGAGCTTTTATATGAGTCGGTCCAGATTCTGGCTCAGGACCAAAAACAGAGGGCTCGAATTCCTGAAATTCAGGTTCGGGCTTTTTCTTGCTTTTTAATATATCTCTAATACTCGGCGGCTGTTTTTTAGGCTTAAACTTGCGTGCATCATATCTAAGAGATATTTTTGCAATAAACTTGGTAAACCTGGGAACAAGTTTTGATTTTATTTTATCGAATTTAATATCAAGTGCATATAACAAAGTAATTATTACAATAGTCGGGAAAAAAATGATTGTACCAGCAGTTCCAACAAAATTATAGAATGTTTGACTAACCACTCCTCCAACCAATCCCCACTGTTGATTGTCCAATTGAAATTCGATGTTATTTGCTTCATTGGAAGCTTTTATCATTCCAATAAATGCAAGCGCAACTGCGAAGTATAAACTAAATAACAATGTGAAAAGCGTAATTTTCTTGATTGGCTTGATTTTGTTCTTAAGAAGAAAATTTAATCCCCAAATCATTATTAACAATGTTAATATGATACTGGCATACCCGATGGTTTTTTTAATGAATAAATAAGCAATCCAGGATCCGACCAATCCCATCTCGTTCTTAATTTCATTATCTTTCACAACTAATAGGGAGTCTTCTGGCGTAAAATGAATAATACTCAGGAAAATGAACAACCCGAGTGAAATTAACAGAACACCGATAATTTTACGCTTTTTTTTAACATCCATTCCAGCATCCTATTATTATTTACAAATATTAAAAATCCAAAATATAAAAATTATTTAATCTCCCCCCTAAAAAAATAATTCAGGCTAAACACGAATCAAAATATCATCAATACGGTCGTTGATAAAACGGTGTCTTAACGACAAATGCTGGTAGTTTTTGACCACGTATATCGATATCTAATTCAGAATCAATTTTTGCATAATCAATCCTGACGTACCCCAAACCGATTGGCTTCTGTAATATTGGCGAAAACATTCCACTTGTAACAATACCAATTTCCTCTCTTTCATTAAATATTTTATAACCATGCCTGGGAATTGCTTTGCCTTTTAATTCAAAACCAACCAGCTTCCGTTGAATCCCTTCTTGTTTTACACTTTGAATGGCTTCCCGACCAACAAAGTCCCCTTTTTCAAGTTTAGTAATCCAGCCTAATCCTGCTTCCAGAGGATTGGTCATCTGATCGATGTCATTTCCATATAAACAATATTTCACCTCCATCCGAAGCGTATCCCTGGCGCCAAGCCCTATTGGCTCGATGTCAAATTCCTGACCAGCTTCCATGACTGCGTGCCAAACTTTTTCGGAATACTCGGGAGAAAACATAATTTCAAATCCATCTTCACCCGTATAACCGGTTCGTGCCATAATCATATCGACATCTGACAAAACTCCTTCCCTAAACCAATAGGTTTTAATTTGTGACAGATCGACATCAGTTAATTTTTGAAGCGTCGCTTCAGCTTTTTTGCCTTGAATGGCTAACAATGAATAATCATCGCTGCGGTTTTTTAATATCACACCATTTATCAAATGCTTCTGAAGCCATTCAAAATCTTTCTCAATATTTGCAGCATTGACCACCATAATGAATCGTTCCGGTAATCTGTATATCAGCAAATCATCGACGATTCCACCATTATCATAACATAAAGCCGAATATTGAGCCTGATAAATATTAAGCTTTTTTACATCATTTATAGTCATATATTGGAGAAACTCAATCGCCTTTGGCCCAATAAATTCAAATTCACCCATGTGAGAAACATCAAACATACCAACTGTCGTCCGTACACGCACATGTTCCTCGTTGATTCCTTTATATTGAATAGGCATATAATATCCAGCGAATTCGACAAGCTTAGCACCAAGCTGTTTGTGAATATCGTATAAAGCGGTTTTTTTTGTAATCAACTTCCCATTCCTTTCTCAATAATCTTACCTTGGTGTAACTATCTTTATTACAATCGTATTTTCAATAATATTTTTGTTTTTTTCACAATGATTTTACAGCCTGATCAATTTTGTCAAGTGCTCTCTGAATATTTTCCACAGAATTTGCATAGGAAAATCTTAAGTATCCATCACCATACTTTCCAAAAGCAGTACCCGATAATGCGGCAACGCCAAATTTTTCTAATAAAAGATCGGCAAATTCTTTTCCATTAATACCGAGCTGCTTGATATTGGGAAAAACATAAAAAGCACCATGCGGACGCAGACAACTGATGCCATCAATCGAATTCAGTCCATCAACAATAACGTCTCGTCGCGTTTTAAATTCAGCAACCATTTTATATACTTCCTCCTGCGGTCCAATAACGGCTTCAATTCCAGCATATTGAGAAAAAGTAGCCGTGCAGGAATTACAATTAATTTGTAATTGAACAACTTTCTCAGCCAGGTCTGTTGGCATTGCACCATAACCCAATCGCCAGCCAGTCATAGCGTAAGTTTTGGAAAAGCCATCAAGAATAATAGTGCGCTCCTGCATTCCTTGAATAGACGCGATGCTGTGATGAACACCTTCGTAAATAGTGTTTAGATAAACCTCATCAGAAAGAATATAAATATCTTTCTCCTGAGCCACTTTTGCGACAGTTTTCAAATCATCTTCGGTTAAAATGCCTCCAGTTGGATTTTGAGGAGAATTTAGAATGATCATCTTTGTCTTATCGGATATCAATGACATGAATTCAGCCACATCAAAACTAAACTTTCGTTCTTCCCGGAGCGGATAGGGTACTGACTTTGCACCAACAAAATTAATTACTGATTCATAAATCGGAAAGCCTGGATTGGGATACATCACTTCATCACCTTCGTTGATGAGAGCCAGGATAGTAAAAAACATAATCGGTTTTGCGCCGGGAGTAACAGCCAGTTGATCGGGATGAATTGTGATATTTCTTCGTTTTCCCATATCTTCAGCTAAAACCTGTCTCAACTCGGGAACACCCGCAGCAGGTCCATAATGGGTTTTGCCTTCATTTAATGCTTTCACCGCAGCATCAATGATATTCTGTGGCGTGTCGAAATCCGGTTCCCCAATTTCAAGATGAATAACTTCTTTTCCTTGAGCTTCCAATGATTTTGCTTTGGCTAATACTTCAAACGCAGTTTCAGTTCCTAATCTTGACATTCTTTCAGCTAATTTAATCATATCACATCCTCTTCATTTTATTGCGAGTAATACTATAATTAGCGCATGAGCGGAAACACTTAAAAATTGAAATATCTTTATAAAAAAATAAAAAAAAATAATCTCATTGTCAAGATTTTTCTCTTAAAATATAATAAAAAAGCCAGTACTTTCTACTGTACTGGCTTAGTTAATTAACAAATGAAATTAGCGCCTGAAATCATTAATGATTACAAATAACATAAGAGCAATAATTAATGCCATTCCGATTTGCTGAATAACCAGTTTCACCTTTGGTGAAATTGGTCTGCGGATAATTGCCTCTATTACAAGAAAAACAATATGACCGCCATCCAATACAGGAATTGGTAGTAAGTTTAACAAACCAAGATTCAGGCTTATAAATGCAAATAATGATATAAGATCATAAATCCCTCTTCGAGCACTCTCATCAACAATTTTAGCGATTCCGATAGGACCGGCAAATGCATTCTTAAACTGGACTTCACCGCTAATAACCAATTTTAGTGCATATCCAAGAGCGATGGTTGAATACCAGGTTGATTTTACGCCAAATCCAATTGATTGGAGAAGATTATATTCCTTGATTTGAATATAGGGCGGTTCAATGCCAATTAGTCCGATTTCAACATGTTCCATAGTTGCTGGGTTGAGAACCTTCTTGCGACGAGGCTCAACGCCAGCAATCAAAATTTGTCCATTTCTTTCCCATTTGATAGTTAATTCATGCTCGGGATTGGCATGAATAACTTCTGTCATATCATCCCACGTTCTTATCACATGGTCATTAATTGCCACAATACGGTCACCAGGTTGAAGCCCTGCTTTGAGAGCTGGGGACTTTTTGTCAATCCTACCAACAATCGGGGGTCTGGTTCTCATGATACTATCCAGAAGAGTTGATAAAAATATCGTTGTATCTAGTTGATTTTCTCTGCTCACAATGACTGATATTCTGTCTACGCTATCTGCAAACGCGTCTACTTCACTCCACGTTTTTACCTGTCGATCATTTATTGAAAGAATCATATCTCCTGGTTGTAATCCTGTTTCAGTCATGATCGCTTTAGATTTGATCTCTCCAACTGACACGCCTAACAATACTTCTTCTCCTTTGAAGTATATAACCGCGCTAATTAGTACTGTAAATAAAAGAATATTCATGAGTGGACCGGCTAATATCACTAAAAGTCGCTGATATATCGGTTTGGACATGAACTCCCATGGTTCTCCTTTGATTGAATCTTTGTCTAAACTTTCATCAATCATACCTGACATTTTCACATAGCCGCCAAGCGGTATCCAGGAAATACAATAGTCAGTATCTCCTATCTTTTTTCCAATCATTCGCGGTGGAAATCCTAACGAAAATCGCTCGACTCGAATTCCCACCAATTTAGCAAATATAAAATGTCCTAATTCATGAACAAATATAAGAATACCCAACAATATAATTAATCGTACTCCAGTTTCTAAAATATTTCCCATTCATTTCTCCATTTCTAACATAATTAAAAATTAAAACTCCACAACTAAAACTTCATTCTGCTCAATAGCGTTTTTTACAAAATTCCTTGCCCAGAGATCCGCTGCTAGAATATTATCAAGATCAGGATTCAATACAGGTTGATGTTGCTCGAGTGCCTTTTCAACAAGTTTGGTGATTACATTAAATTTTATTTTTTGTTGAATAAAATTTTTGATCGCCTCCTCATTGGCTGCATTAAGAACAGCCGGCGCTGTTCCTCCTATCTTTATTGATTCATAAGCCAGCTTACAGGCAGGAAACAATTGAAAATCAGGCAGTTCAAAGGTCAACTTATTTATCAAATTAAAAGTCAGTCTTTCATTCTGAATAAATTTTCGATGGGGATAGGTTAGCGCATATTGAATTGCGATTTTCATGTCCGGGATCCCCAATTGCGCTTTTATAGCCCCGTCAACAAATTCAACCATAGAATGAATAATAGATTCAGGATGAATAACAACTTCAATTTGTGAAATTGGAACTCGAAACAACCAATGTGCTTCGATGACTTCCAACCCCTTATTCATCAACGTTGCAGAATCTATGGTAATTTTATTCCCCATGTACCACTTCGGATGTTTTAGTGCTTGTTCTAAAGTGACATTCTCTAACTGTTCAGCCGAGAGTTTTTTGAAAGGTCCTCCCGATGCTGTGAGGATGAGTCGGTTAATTTCCGATTGATTTTCACCTTGAATGCACTGGAAAATAGCGCTGTGTTCGCTGTCAACAGGTAAAATCTTCACATCTTTTTGTTCAGCCAATGATGTGATAATCTCACCTGCCATTACCAGTATTTCTTTATTGGCTAATGCAATATTTATTCCTTGCTCGATCGCTGCCAGGGTCGGCAGCAAACCACTCGAACCGACGAGACCGTTTACTAACATATCGATATCAGAACGAGAGGCAAGTTCTATCAAACCATCTTTACCTGTTGTGATTTCAATACCCAGGTGTTTAAATTTTTCAAAGAACTCTATTGGGAAATCTTTACCAGTGATGCAAACCATTTCTGGTTTAAATTGTAAACATTGCTCATAAAGCAAATCCACCCGATGATGGGTGGAAAGACCGACGACATTGAACTCACCGGAATAAGTTTTTATGACTTGAAGACAATTCCTGCCGATTGATCCTGTTGCACCAAGTATCGTAATGCGTTTCATGACATTCCGTCATTACTACAATTAGATTTTTTAAAATCCCGACTTAACGGGGTGGGATAAAATAAGTTCTCCCTACGCGAATCTTTATTATAGTAGAAATCAACCAAAGGATGATCCGCCAATTGGCGAATAAAGAGCCGCCGAAGGAGGATTACCAATTTTAGCTGCATAAGTCTCTATTATTAAATATTGACAAAATTTGAAATGTCCAACTTCTTTAATCCTGCCCCCGAAATTAACAGTCGGGATTGCTTATAATTAACGAAAACTTAATCCCAGTCCCACGTTAAAACCTTGCACGTCTCCGAAATTATAATCAGCATTTATAAATAATAATGGAAATGGTTTTAATTTGAATCCCAGGTTACCCCTAAAATTTGATTTTTCATATTTTTTTGAAACAGGACCTAAGCCTGGAAGATCCAGTTCGACTTCCAATTTATTAAAATCGATACCGAGCCCACCATAGACATCGATAAATGTGAAGCCTTTGCTGACAACCAGGGCAGCGCTGATGCTATTGACACTACCAAAATCGAACTCTTCAGGAACATTTAAATAATGGTAGGCTGCAACAACAGCAACTTTGGGAAGCAGTATATTTTGGAGCAAACCATATTTTACTCCTAATCCAATTAGCGTAATATTTCCCTCGTCTTCTCCCTTTCCAATGGGATAGGTGAAAAAACGCCCCATTGCTTCCAGGTTGCCCGGTAACCCGACGCTGACTTGAAGCATAGGAAGTGGCATCAGCTCGGTTTTTTTAAAGACACCCCCGTATGCTGCTTCACTGCTCGGAAATGGAAGGTCTGGCTTTTGGTCCTCAGAAATCATCATGGTGACCAGCTTAACTCCAACGTCAAATCCTCCCAATCCATGAACTTTTCCGGTGTGATATAAACCACCGCCGGTGTAAAAACCAAACAGATCTAATAAAGGATCGACCGCAGCATCTAAATTAGCGGTAGCATTTTCCATGGTCAATTCATCTTGTGGGGGGAGTATCATTTTTTCCAGGTCTAAATTTATGTCCTGACCGATGGCAGGAGCATTCCCGGAAACCAAAATAATCAGAGCGATAAGAATTAAACCATATTTAATTTTCATGTTTCATACCTCCTAGCTTTTGGTATTTTTTAACCAGTTTTTGTACCTCAGCATTTTCTTGAGGTGTTAATTGACCTTCAAAAAAGTATATATCAAAACACTGCTGGAATCCTGTTTTTATTGCCCAGATTATTTTATCGTAATTAATTTTTTTAGATAATATTTGAGAAATTGAAATTGTCTTTTCTGCCAATGCCTGTCTAAATTTTTCAACCTGAGGTCCCTTTAATGCTGCAACATAATCAGCAAGACGTAAATGAAAAGTACCGACTAAAATAGACCCATGCTGTAAAATAGATTTTTCATACCTGCGTTGTGCACTACCTACTAATTTTTTTCCCTGAAAAGCGATTTCGAATTTGGCAGATTTTGAAAAACAGGGAACTTTATCTTTATTTGATGAACTTTTTTTTTCTGTATCGTCTAAAGCCCGTTCGACTAACTCAGCTTTTACACCGATTAAATGAAGACCCTTTAATATCCCTTTATTTATCAGGTTATAGGTTGTTAATACGTCGGAAGAATAAAATTCAGACTCCCTGGGAATGATAATACTGTATGTGACTTCTTCAGCGTGCAACACAGCCCTTCCACCAGTGGGACGACGGACGATATCTATTTTATGGTCTTTGCATCTTGCTAGATTCAGATCTTCAGGCTCTTGATTGTATCCTAAAGATATTGCATACGGTTGCCATTGATAAATTCTAAAAATAGACCTGTTGTCATGCGGAACACTTTTTGTTGCTAACACTTCATCGATAGCCATATTTTGATAGCCATCTCTTGGACCAGTATTCAGAAACCTCCAGGTATTCATTTTCACTTCTTAATAATTCCGCGCTCGCTCGTTTCAATGAAATCAATGATGTCTTTAATTTCAGGAATTAATTCCATCGTATCTCTGATCTCGTTAATTGCCTGGGTCGTATTCAGGCTTGATTTATAGATTAACTTATATGCTCTCTTTAATTGTGCCAGCGTCTCAGTTGAAAATCCGCGACGAGTTAATCCTACTCGATTGAGTCCAGCATAATTCAATGGTTCCCCAGCCGCTAAAATGTAGGGAGGAACATCCTTGGGCACACGTAAACCACCACCGATAAAGGAATGTTTTCCAATTCTAACAAATTGATGAATTGGTGTCATTCCACCAACTGAGGCGTAATCTTCTATAATTACATGCCCTGCCATGTTAACCGCGTTTGCCAGGATAACATGACTTCCTATTAAACAGTCGTGGGCAATATGCACATAAGCCATTAATAACGTTTTGGAGCCAATGATAGTTTTTAATCGATGAGAACTACCTCGATTTAATGTGCAAAATTCCCTGATTGTTGTTTCATCACCTATTTCTAAAGTTGTCTTTTCTCCGGCATATTTGAGATCCTGGGGATCAGTACCAATAACAGCTCCCTTGAAAACACGGCATTTTTTGCCTACTCGACTACCAGCATGAATCAAGACATGAGAACCAATTTGACAACAATCGCCGATAACAACATCGCCTTGAATTACGGTTAAAGGACCAATAGTAACATCTTTACCGATTTCTGCTCCAGAGTCAACCATAGCAGAAGGGTGGATATTTCTCAATGAGTCACTCCTTGTAAGAAAATTGTTATTATCTAGTCACTACAGCCGCAGATAATTCTGCTTCACAAACAAACTCCTCACCAACAAAGGCTTTACCAGCCATTTTACAAATAGATTTCCTATATTTTAACATGTCCAATTCAAACCGTATTTGATCGCCGGGAAGAACAGGTTTTCTGAATTTCACTTTATCAATTCCCGTAAAAAATACCAGTTTATTACCGGGATCTGCCTCGGAGTCAAGTAACAGGATCCCTCCAACTTGAGCCATCGCTTCAATAATTAACACTCCTGGCATGATGGGACGACCAGGGAAATGGCCAATGAAAAACGGCTCATTGGCGGTTACATTCTTTATCCCGACAACATGCTCCTTTGGCACCAGATCGATTATTTTATCAACAAGTAAAAATGGATAGCGATGTGGCAAAATTTTATGAATTGCATTAATATCAAGAACCACACCTTTACCCGGTGGACGCTGCTGATATTTGGAAGTAATTTTTTTCTTCTCGAATTCTTTTCTCAGCATTTTTACCAACTCGACATTGGCGGCATGACCGGATCGAGCAGCCATAATATGCCCGATAAGCGGTACACCTAATAAAGCCAGATCACCGATTAAATCTAAAGCCTTATGTCGGACAGGTTCATTGTAAAACCGCAGTTCTTTACCATCTAAAATACCGTTTTCGCCAAGAACAACAGAATCGGGAATATTAAACAATTTCTTTAATCGATCAAACTCACTCTCATCAATTTTGCGATCGATAATGACGATTGCATTCTCAACATTACCGCCTTTAATTAATCCCTGTTCTTTCAACATTTCTACTTCATGAAGAAAGCAGAAAGTTCGTGAAGGGGCATACTCAGTTACAAATTCATCTTCCAGGGAGTATAATGATGTATATTGAGTGCCCAGAGCAGGATTTTGATAATCCACCATAAATGTAATCCGAAATTGATCGGAAGGGACAACAACAATATCAACTTTACGTTCTTCATTATGATAGGCGATGGTATTTTCAATTATGATGTAATCTTTTGGAGAGTTTTGCTCTTCGAATCCTGCTTCTAAAAGAATTTCAACAAAAGACTGGGAACTACCATCGATCACCGGGGGCTCATTATTTGTTAATTCGACTAAAATGTTATCAATCTCCAATCCAGCTACTGCTGCTAAAACATGTTCAACAGTATGAATAACAGTACCATTTTGGCCAATAGTAGTCCCCCTTGAGATATCAATAACATGATCTATATCAGCTAAAATCTCTGGACAATCTTCAATGTCGGTACGCTTAAAACGGATTCCATAATTTTCTGGTGCTGGTTTAAAAGTCAAAGTTGATGAGTTACCGGTATGCAGTCCAACTCCAGAAATAGAAACGCATTTTTGAATTGTCCTCTGGTTTTTTAACATCTAACCTCCATTATTGAAACAGATTTCAAATGTTTAAGGGTTAGGATTAATTAAGTTCTCCATAGACGAATCTTTATTATAGTAGAAATCAGCCAAAAGATAATATGTCATAATCGGATTCTCATTAGCGAATTTTTCTTAGCGAATCAATCTATTATAAAAATCTGGCACTATGAGATCAATTTATTGTCGAAATTTGCAATAGAAAATCAGAACTATATAAAATAAATACTACTAGTTATTAATATTATTTAATTTCGCTTCTAGCTCTGATATTTTCTTAAGCAAATCCGGCAATTTTCTCAATGCTGCCTCTTCTCGTTTCGCTTGCATAATCGGTCGTGCCGGATAACCGAAATAGACCGAATTCGGGGATAAACTTTTCGAGACCCCGGATTGTGCGCCGATTGTCGTATTATCACCTATTTCGATATGACCGACAAAGCCCACCTGCCCGCCAATCATAACATTTTTTCCAATTTTCGTGCTACCAGAGATACCAGTTTGTGCTGCAATTACCGTGTTTTCACCAATTTCTACATTGTGCGCCACCTGAATAAGATTATCAAGTTTAACGCCTTTATGAATTATAGTGTCCCCCAAAGTTGCCCGATCGATCGTACAATTTGCTCCAACCTCCACATCATCTTCAATTATCACCGAACCAACCTGGGGAATTTTGTGATACTGCTGACCCTCTCTCGCAAATCCAAAACCGTCAGATCCAATCACAGTGCCACTATGAATGATAACATTATTTCCGATTCGAACTTGCTCTCTTAAAACGACATTGGCGTAAATGATTGTATTATCCCCAATGGTAACTTCCCTGCCAATTACAACGCCGTGATGTATCGTCGCATTGTTACCAATCTTGCAGTTCCTATCAATAACGACACATGACCCGATTTTAGCATTCTCACCAATTTGAACTGTTTCATCAATAATCGCAGAAGGGTGTATTCCTTCTGCAATGCTTTCATAAGTTGGATGAAAAATTTTTAATACCGTTAAAAAAGATATATATGGATTTTGGGTTCGAATGATCGGCTTTGCCGTGTCCGGGAAATCCTGGCTAACAATAACCGCCGAAGCATTTGTCGTTTCAATATATTTTGCGTATTTGGGATTAGAAATGAACGAGATCTCTCCAGTACCGGCTTCTTCTATTTTTGCAACGCCATGAATAGCAACAGAACTTTCCCCCTCAAGATCGCCTTGGACTAATTCCGCAATTTCGGCTAACGAGAATTTCATATAATTCCTTAAAAGGGATTAATACTTTTTACTATTTAATTTTTTATTTATCCTTACCTTTAGACTCATCAGCTTTAACTGTCGATCCCTTGTTGAGTTCTGCTAACACCTGGTCCGTTAGATCGACCTGGGCTTCACTTGCATAAAGTATGCCACCGTTTGCTGTGTCAAAGATAAAATCAAACTTTTCATCATCGCCAATTTTCTTGATGACTTCATTAATTTTATCATACACAGGTTGTAACAGCTCTGCTTGTTTTTTTAAAATCTCACCGCCCTGGGGGTCCCATTTGTCTCTCTGGAATTTTTGAAGCTGCAAATATAACGTTTCAATTTCCTGCTGCTTCTCTTTCTTTTTCGTTTCACTTAACAATAGGCTCTGGGCATCGAATTGCTCTCTCAGTTGCATTAGATTTTGCTGCAACTCCAATCCTTCATTTTCCCACTGGCGATTTATCTCGTCCAACTTCTTTTGAGCATCCTGCGCTTCTTTATATTCGGCTAAAATCTTTTGAGAATGAACATAACCAATCTTTAATTTTTGACCGAAACCCGGTGCAGCAAGCAAAAGCACAAGTGATGAGATAAAAATAACTTTTGTTAGATTTCTCAAGATCATTTTATCCTCCATAATTATTGATATATTTTATTTTGACTTTAAAATAAGTTATGATAATTAATATTTACTGTTCGTTGTTATTTCCAATTTATCTTTCTCTATTCAATATCTTCATCGATCAGCCACTTTTTGAACGTCAAAGTCCCTGCGAACGAAGTCAATTAACAAATGCCTGATTTCACTGATGTCTGACTTCAAATCCGAAATTCTCTGGTTCATATCATTAAAGCGTTGATTAATTGTATCGTTCATTTGAGTGAATCTCTCGTTCATTGTCTGGTTCATTTCAGCAAATCTTTGGTTTATATCTGTACGGTGGTCGTCTAACCCTTTGTTGTTATAAATAATCCCTATAATCACAGCTAACATTATTGGAAATACTATTGCAACAACATGTACCCATTCCATTTTGCTTACTCTACTTGCTGTGTTAGAAAAATTAATATCATTAGAATCAAATAGCTATCCTATCTGGTATGATAAACATACAAATCAGTTAAAAACTCCTCCCAAACACAAAATGCGGTTTCCACTTACCATATCGTCTTCCCGTCTGGAAATCGATGTTATCGAAACCATAAGCATAATCAAAACCGATAATTCCAATCATTGGCATAAAGATTCGAGCACCGATACCAACCGATCGTTTTAAATCAAAGGGATCAGTATCAGAAACATTGATCCACGTGTTTCCAGCTTCGGCAAAGATCAATCCGAACATGGTGGGATTGGGAATAATTGGAAAGCGAATTTCAGTCGTATATTTCAGCATCACCTTTCCACCCGGTGAAGTGGCATAGCCAGCCAATGGATCATCATATCCTCTCAATGGAGTTGACCTAGATAAGCCCTCACCGCCAAGAAAGAAATACTCGAGATATGGGATTTTAGAACCCTTGTTCCAGCCGTCAAGAAATCCTGCTGAAGTATGGTTATATAAAACAAATTTCCAAATTGCCGGAGTAAACCAACTTGCAGTAAACATATATTTATGATAGCCAACATTTCCGGCAAGCAGCCCCCCGGCAAATTCTGTAGATAGAGAAACTTCAGAACCCTCAGTAGGGAATTCCGGCCTGTTCAAGCTGTTTCGACTGATAATCTGAGTAATACTGCTGGAAATTAATGGCCAATCTTCTTGTGTAATATTTCGTGGATTAGCATTGAGAACCGCATCTGAAAAATCCGATAACTCGGTGCGATCGATTCGATAAATCCAATCCCCGCGGAAATAGTTATCAGGCCAGCGAAAACGACGTCCTAATCTTAATGATCCACCACTACTTCGTTGACTATAACCGATATAGCGAGCATCTCGTTTTGTATCATAAAAGCTAAAACCAGCCAGCGTTGGTGTATCCATGAGCCAGGGCTCGGTGAAACTAATCTGAAACGAACGATAAAATCTGCCAAAATTCCAATCAAAACTCAATCGTTGACCGTTGCCGAATAAGTTATTCATCGCCACACCAATACTACCGATCACCTTATCCCGCTCACTCCAACCAGCCGACATGTTGGCCAGGTCTGTTGATTTTTCCTCGACCGTAAATTTTAGATCGATATTATCCTCATCAACGGGCCAATAATCAATTTTTACATCAGCAAAATAATTTAAAATCCAAACTTCCCGCTGACTTCGTTCTAAAGCTGCTTTACTAAATGTATCTCCAGGAACAATCCGCAGTTCACGACGGATTACCTTTTCTTTTGTTTTTGTATTTCCAGCGACGTGAATTAAATTGATTTTAACTGGATGGCCTTCATTAATAATAAAATCTATATTTACAGTATCTTTAGCAACAGGCACTTCCTTTGGATCGATACGAGAGTAAATATAACCTGAATCATAGTAAAGCGTGCCCAGTCGTTCAAGTATCGCCTTCTGGATTTTTTCTAAACTATAAGCATCTCCCTTTTCAAAACCTAGTTTTGATTGCAATAATTCACTGGTATATATCTGATTCCCTTCAAAGCTTATATTGCCAATATAGTAACGGTCTCCCTCACGAACAGTGATGTCGATAAATAAATCTTTTTTGCTTTCGTCATAATAAACAGAATCGCTTAAGATCTCAGCGTCACGAAATCCTTCGTTGCGATAAAATTCAACTACCTTTTCCAGGTCTTCTTCAAATTCCTTGCGGTTGAAATCAGCGCCTCGCCACCATCTATCCTCTTTGATTTCTTTCATTTGCTTGCGCAATTTTCCATCTGTAAAATTTTCATTACCGAAGAAATCGATTTTTTTGACCTGAACTTTGTTACCTTCTTTAATATTGAACCGTAAAATGACCTTTCCTTCCTGTTCAGAATCATAAGTTTCAGGCGTTATCATTGCCAGCAGATATCCTTTGTTACTATATAATTTTTTAAGCTTTTTGCGAGCCTTATTAACATGAGACATAGAAACTACCTGCCCCCTGTAAAAATCGAGCTCTTTATCAATATCATCCTTTTTGATTTTCTTATTGCCAACAAGCTCGATTTTTTCAAGTCGGGGATACTCTTTCACACGGATCGTCAAATAGATTCCACCAGCCACCTCTTTATCACGAAGGATTTCGATATCAGAAAAGAGATTAAGGCTCCAAAGATTTTTTATCGCGCTTTGTATATCATCCGCAGTAATTTCTTTTCCCTGCGTCAACCCTGAATTAATCTGGATGATAGTTGGATCTGCAGTTTTCAATCCCTCAACGGTTACCCCCAGTACTTTAATTGAAGAATACTGGCTGAATGATGCGCCGGGGACAATAAACAACAATATAAGACTAATTAAAAACATCTGAAAATATTTATTCTTGCAACCCGAATACATTTTATTCACCTCCGATTGCGATAACATACAAAATAAGAAATTTTTATTACTTTGTAAAGAAAAAAATAGTTCAAATTTAAATTTGTTCGATTATTTAGTACTACTTAGTCAGATTAAGCTATTAAGTGTCATTCCGACCGAAGGGAGGAATCTGTTAGTCCAACATGCTAATAGAAATTAATATTTTT
>SMTZ1_10003839_pt1 | contig 16304 bp, 13 predicted proteins | sample DeeMarSWOR136_30_FD_25667 | JGI IMG/M metagenome (IMG submission 25667)
CAGGCGACAGATTAAATGTAACGGTCACTATAAACAATGAAAACTCATTACCAATACAAAACGTTGAGTTAATTGATACCGTTCCAGACGCATTTCTTGTAGTTTCGGGCTCCTTAATTGATTTTTGGTCTAGTATTGATGCATTTGAAAGCATTAACCACACTTACATCCTTGAAGCACGGCGTTCAGGCAATCATACTCTAGAAGCTGCTGAAATCAATTTCGAATTAACCGGAGAAAGTTTTACTGTGCGTTCAAATACAGTTGAAATTAGCATTGAAACGAAATTATGGATTCCTCCTCAGGGGTCAATTGAAAATCCATCAGCAATATTTTTAGGAGTTTATATTTTGCCTGTAATTGGTTTAATCATTGGAGTAGTCATTATCGCCCGAAAAAAAAGTTGACAGAAACCTATCACTAAAGAGAAATACTAATCCCTTAAAGAAATGAAGGGCGTGTTACTGCCCTTTTATAAGCTACAATAGTCCATTTGATTTATACTCCCTTTAGCTTCAGAGTTTTGTTTTAAACCTAGTTGTTATGTGATAAATCTAATTAAAAAAAATCAGAAAGAATAAAGATAGAATGACAACGATTTTAGACGGAATTCTTTTTGGAGAGAGTTAAAATTCATCAATAACAAAATGATCAACTAATGAGGGTTCAATATGATTATAATACCTGGTCCTGCGTCACAGATTTTAGGATTTAAAATTGGAAAGTTGCTAAAAGCAAAAGTAGTGCCTTTGGACTTTAAGCGGTTTCCAGATGGGGAAGCATACATAAGAATCGATGGAGATATTCAGGATGAGCATGTAGCGGTTGTACAATCGACATTTCCTACTGATCCGCATCTTATTGAACTTTTTTTGCTTCTAGATACAGTAAAGGAATTAGATGCATCTAAAATAACTGCGATCGTTCCTTATCTTGCTTATGCACGACAAGATAAAAGGTTCAGACCTGGAGAGGCAATAAGTATAAAGACAATTATCCGTTTGATTGAAAATATTGGTGTGGACGAACTTTATACGATTAAGAAAGACCCATATGTTGTATCTCCTGATCAAGGAGCAGAATTTTTGGCAAAAGAAGTTGCAGAAACGCTTCGTGCAGATGTTAGTAGCTGCTTCAAAAAAAGAGATCTTATTACTGGAGAAATTGAAACAGAAGAAGTAAAACTTAATGTTAAAGGGCGTGATACGGTTATAGTAGATGATATTATTTCAACAGGTGGTACAATTGTAAATGCTACGAAAATGCTAAAGTCACAAGGAGCGCGAAGGGTTTTTGTAGGGGCAACACATGCTTTACTTATCCAAAATGCACGAACGCGTATCATGCAAGCACAAGTTGAAGAAATTATAGGAATTCTATTTAGAGTATTCTGAAGCATTAACTGTCTCTGAAAATTAGGATGCGAGATTTGAAACAATTAAAAAAGAAATGGTCTCAAATGACCTCAAGAGATTTATTTTTTGTATTAAACGGAGAATATCCAAAATTAGCATTTTCAGAAGTCATATCTATTCTACAGGCTACCGAAAGACGATATTCAAACTTCACAAAATTTGATCAACTCACGAAAATTACTACTTCAATGGACAGTGTCCAAGTGATAGCTCAACGAAGTGCACTTGTGCACCGTTGTTGTGCACATTTTTTCGAATCAGGTGATACTGTTGAGGAAATAATTGAGAACGCAAAAGAAATGACAATCGACAATTCTCTCATATTTGGCAAGAGTTTTGCTGTGCGTATAAAACGTATAAAGAACTATGGAGCGCATATTGATAAAGTAGAACTAGAGCGACAACTTGGGACAGTAATTTTTAATCACTTAGAACAGGTAGACAAAGTGATGAAGGTTAACCTTGAAAGCCCCGATATAATATTTTATGGAATATTTACAGAAAATAGGTTTTTCTTCGGATTAAACCTTTGGAAATCAGAGACTTATTCCAATAGATTTGATAAACGAAGGGGGCATAAAAGGGCGTTCTTTCATCCAGGTACATTAGAACCAAGATTAGCAAGAGTGTTGGTTAATCTTTCTCGCATAAAAGAGAATGAACTGTTTTTAGATCCTTTTTCTGGCAGTGCATCAATACTTATTGAAGCCCGTTTGATTGGTGCTAACATAATTGGAAGTGATATCCAAGAAAAAATGGTTCAAGGCGCATTCGTTAATTTAAAGCAGTTTAATCTATCTGGAAACTTAATTTGTGCAGATGCGCGTCAACTTCCATTTAAGGATGATATTTATGCAATTGCTACGGATCCTCCTTACGGAAGATCATCTACTACAAAAGGGATAGAGTTAAACAAATTAATTCAATCTTTTCTTGGATCTGCAACGAATGTTCTGCAAAAAAAGAGGTATATTTGTATCTGTGCCCCTACCCATATAAATCTTCAAACGATAGCAAATGAGATTGGATTTAAAACTGTAGAACTCCATAAGATGCGAGTTCATAAAAGCCTAACACGAATAATTGGCGTTTTTCAGAATTAGATCGGAGCAACTAAAATGAAAATTGTCTTCTTAGGCACTGGTGCCGCTGTCCCCTCGAAAACAAGAAAATTATCAAGCCTTGCCATTTTAAGGAAAAATTCAGGCGAAATCCTCATATTTGACGCCGGAGAGGGAATGCAGTACCAACTAATTAATGCTCAACTCAACATAATGAAAATCTCAAAAGTTTTCATCAGTCATCTTCATGGAGATCATATATTCGGCCTACCAGGGTTGATTCTTACTCTCAGAATGTATCAAAGAACAAAACCTTTACATCTTTATGGACCTCCTGGCATAAAACGATATCTGGCTGCTGTTAATTCTATAGCAGGTGTGCTAGATACAGAATTTGAACTTATCATAAGTGAGATAGGAGAAGGGCTTGTAGTTGAAGAGAAAGAGTATATAGTTGAGTCTACTTTAGTAGATCATGGAATTGATACTTTTGCGTTTTCTATAGTTGAGAAACCATCTCCTGGAAAATTTTTTCCAGAAAAAGCAAGGGAACTTGGAATTCCTGAAGGACAACTATGGGCAACATTAAAGGCAGGAGAGAGTATTAAATTACAAGATGGGAGAACTATTAATTCATCCAACGTTGTTGGACCTTCGAGACTTGGAAGAAAAATTACCTATTCAGTTGATACACGCCCAACAAAATCTGTTGTCTTATTAAGCCAAAATAGTGATGTTTTGATTCACGAGGCAACTTTTGATGATTCTCTTTTGGAAAAGGCTATCCAGACAGGACATGCTACAGCAGGGGAAGCCGCTAAGATAGCAAAAGATGCAAAGGTCAAGCAGTTAATCTTAACACATATCAGTACACGATACAAAGATACTTCGATTCTTTACGAGCAAGCCACAAAGATTTTTCCAAATACGATAATTGCACATGATTTTATGGAAATTACAATTAACTAAGCAAGAAAGCACCACAGTTTCAGCGTGGTGATGAATTGCGGTAGTGGATGTTCACTTTCATCACGTGCATCGAGGGGGCTCCATAACGTCATATAGGTGGTATGAGGAAGGTATCAACAACAATTGGAGGGGTCATACGCACACTTGCAGACATGGTGCATACCCTGATTGCATCACGATCGTTAGCAGTACCTACGGGGCGTAGGGATGTTAAGCCTGTGGAGATACGACCTCCGTAACCCGCCAGGGGATCGAGTCCGTTGTTGAAGCAGGAAGCCTCAAAGCTTTAACACGAGGTAACTCACATTAGAAGATAGAAAATAGAATGGAAAGTAAGTTTCAAAGATATTTATCAAAATTTGATAGGGAAACAGAAATCTAACATGATGAGACAACTTTTTAAATCCATTACATATCGTTGTATGTACCAGTTTTTCTTGTGGAGGAAAACCTTTGAGCGTAGACCCCTTTATTGTCCGAACTTTAGTATTTTCGTTTGGATTTATAGCAATCATCCTTATTCTTGCGTATCAAGTACTTTCAGAGGATGAAGCTGCGGAAAAATGAATTTATTTAAAAATAATCCATTATTAAATTCTTTATGCGTTTTTCCAACTTTATGCACGGTTAGTGGCATTTATCTATTTTTTGGCGTTACATTTCTTAACAATTCACGCTCAAAAACTAGGTAAATCATGTCGAGTCTGAAACTTTGGTGTGTAGAATTTGCAAGATTCGGTTAAGTCGCAAAATAGTTTTAATCTGCTTCACAAAGAAATACAAAAAACTATACAGAAGTATAACTTTGTACAGCCGACCCCAATACAAAATGAAGCTATACCAAAAGTTCTGAAGGGAAAAAACCTATTAATAATCGCACCTACCGGAACAGGTAAAACAGAAGCTGCTATTTTTCCTATTTTTAACATGCTTTTACGAGAAAAAGTTTTGAATAAGCAATTTAATGGAATAAAAGTCCTGTTTTGCACTCCGCTAAAAGCTCTTAATCGTGATATTTTTCGACGGATTATTGAAATGGGGGAAGATCTAGGATTTTCTATTCAGATAAGACATGGAGATACGTCTCCTAGCGTTAGAAGAAGACAAGCATTAAATCCACCGAACGTGCTAATAACTACCCCTGAGACTCTTCAATCAATTTTACCCGCAAAAAGAATGGGAATGCATCTGAGACATGTTCAGGTTGTAATAATAGATGAAATTCACGAATTAGTTGAAAGCAAACGCGCTACACAATTGGCTGTAGGTCTTGAACGATTAAGAGAACGCACTGAAAGAGATTTTCAAAGGATAGGACTGTCTGCTACGATTGGTAGTCCAGAGCTTGTGTCAAGATTTTTGGCAGGAATAGGGAGATCAATTGAGACAGTTAAAACCGATATGGAAAAAGAAATTGAAATTGCTATTGAAAACCCATTACCTACAGCGGAAGATAGATCTCTTGCTAAAAGACTATATACCACTCCAGAAGTTGCTGCTCGAATAAATCGCATCGCGCATCATATAGAAAGCAACAATTCTGTACTTTGTTTCACAAATACTCGTGATCATGCGGAAATGCTGTCAAGTCACTTAAGATTACTTGATCCTGATTTCAATTATGGCATTCATCATGGCTCTTTAGCGAAAGACGTAAGAATTCAAGCAGAAAAGGAGTTCAAGTCTCAAGAACTAAAAGCAATTGTTTGCACATCATCTCTTGAACTCGGTATAGATGTAGGCAGCGTCGACAAAGTCCTTCAGTTAATGAGTCCAAGGCAGGTATCAAAACTAATTCAGCGAGTAGGGAGGGCAGGACACAAGGTCGGTGAGGTTTCAAGGGGTACGATCATTACTATGGACTTTGATGACATTGCAGAGTCCATGGTAATAGTCTCAAAAGCACTGAAAAACGAACTTGAAGACATTTTAATTCATGAAAACGCACTAGATGTATTAGCGCATCAGATTGCCGGAATAGTCATGGATAAACGCGAAGTAACAATAACTGAGATAGAACAGATTATAAGAAGAGCATATCCTTATGCAAATCTTGACAAGGAACTATTAAACAAAACAATTGATCTAATGCTCCAACTAAAACTTATCTGGGAAAATAATGGGATTCTGAAGAGAAGTCGTAAAACTTTGTTATTTTATTATGAGAGAGTCTCTACAATTCCTGATGTTGGCCAGCGTTGGCAAGTTATTGATATAACCACAAATCGACCAATTGGCACTCTTGATAATGAATTCGTTGCAACTAAAGCGAAACTGGGCACTGTTTTCATTGTAAGAGGCAGGCCTTGGAAAATTCTTAATCTTAATGAAAATAAAATTGAAGTAACACCTGCACCAGACCCCACTGGTGCTATTCCTGGATGGACAGGTGAGTTAATACCAGTTCCTTACCAAGTCTCACAAGAAGTGGGAGAATTAAGGCATAGATTAGAACAAGCATATCAAAATAAAGGGGACACTGACGCAATCTTGGATGAATACCAACTTTCTTCTAACGCCAAAGAAATTATTTTGAATACAAATATACAACAGATTAAAAGTGATGTACCAATTCCAACTCATAAGCGAATAGTGATAGAAGCTTTTGGAGACTATATTATTATTCATTGTTGTTTCGGAAGTAAAATCAATGAGACAATAGGGGAACTACTTTCTGCATTGCTTACTACCGAAATGGGTGCTAATGTTGTGATGCGTTCGTCACCATATACAATTCAACTACAACTGCCAACTCGAATAAATCCCAAACTAATTCCAGAGTTACTCAAAAACCCGGAACATGTGGACCATATCTTGGATCTCTCTCTAAGTCGATCATCTCTGTTTTTGTGGAGATTTAGCCAAGTTGCACAGCGTTTTGGAATAATTGAAAAAGGAGCTGAATTCCACTCAACTCTTATTGAAAGAATAGTCCAAGCATATAGAGATACTACGGCAGTTATAGAGACATTAAGGGAAATAAAGTTAGAAAAACTTGATATTCCGAACACAAAAAAGGTTCTATCCCAAATTTCTAATGATCTCACGACTATTGATATCGTTCAAAAAGGTTCTATTGACTTTGGATCTCCATTTTCTCTTCTAGCTCTTAGAAATGCAAAGGCAGGTAGTTATGTTAAGTCAGCACGACCTGAAGCAGTATTGATAGAGGCAGTAAAAAACAAGATAAACGAAAAGCGCATTAAACTCGTCTGTATGCACTGTGGCCAATGGGAAAGTGTTAGACAGGTTAAATTTTTGCCTGATGAGAGGCTAAAATGCCCAAAATGCAAAAGTGTCTTTATAGCGGTCGTTTTTTCCAGAAACACAGCATTGAAGACAGCATTAAAACATCAAAAAGCGCAAATGAAATTGACGAGCGCGGACAAGAAAGAAATTGAGCGAGGAGGCAAGAGTTCAGTACTTGTCGAGGCATATGGCAAAAAAGCGATTATTGCACTTGCTAGTAGAGGAATTGGTCCTCAAACAGCATCTCGCATTCTTGCAAAAAAATATAATTCGGAACATGAATTTTATAAAGCATTATGGAACGCAGAGAAAGACTTCGCACGTACGAGGGCATTCTGGGATGAAAGGCAATAACTCAAGTTAAGAGGAATAAAAGAAAATGCAAAGGGAGACATGGGTCAATAAAATACAATGTTGCGCCCAACTTGCCGCAGCACTAGAAGTTAGCGGTTGGCCGAAGCCTGGGAATGTACATAGGACTGCAGATTTTACAGATACTCGATTTGAACATTATTTGGCTGGTGCTGTTGCTATAGGTCCAGCAATTTCAAGAGCAGCGTCTCAAGGTGTAAAATTACAAAAAGGAGAGATTCAAACTTCAGATGTAGGCATAGGCAGATGGATTCTTCAGGGCATTCGTGACGTAAAGCAGTGGAATGAGCCGAACACAAACCTTGGCATGCTAATACTGATGATTCCATTAGCAACTGCTGCAGGAACGTTAATTGATAAAAGAGAATGCGAAATTGAGTTATTAAGAAATCAATTTAATGATATTGTTCGGGCGACAACTCCTCAAGATGCTCTTGATCTCTACCAAGCAATAGCAACTGTATCTCCTGGAGGTATGGGGAAAGTTGATGATGCAGCAGACGTTACTGATGAGAATACATGGAATATATTAAAGGAAAGGGAAATCACACTTTTTAGAACAATGGAAATCTCTCAAGAATGGGATACAATTTCCAAAGAATTTGTTACCGCACTCGAAATTTCTTTGGGGAAAGGATATCCGTTTTTTAGGCAAACGTATGAGTCTACAAAGGATGTGAATATAACAACGGTTCATACATTTCTGTTTCTACTTTCAAGCAAACCAGATACACTAATTCAAAGGAAATTAGGCGATGATGCAGCCGTGCTAGTATCCAAAAAAGCAAAGGAAGTACTTGAAATGGGAGGGCTTCTGACACAAAAAGGGACCGATGCGCTCAATCACTTCGACAGAAGTTTACGAGACTCTGAGAACAGGTATAACCCGGGTACAACAGCTGATCTTATAGCGATTATATTGATGGCCCATTTAATGCAAGGAATGAAGATAATATAGAATTGTTCTAAGATTTTTTGTCGTTGCTAGTCTAATCTCATCAAACCATCTTTTTTGAATAGTCTAAGTTGCATCAATTTACAGAAAAATTGATTTTTTAATAAAGTTGGTATTCTTTGTATTACCACTTGAAAAGTATAAAGTATATATATCCTCACAAATTGTCTAATATTTTAGAGTATGGAATGTTGGTGAACCTCTATGGAACTAAGAAAATTACAGCAAACTGGTGGTGCTGATGGAACGTTCCTTATTTCATTACCAAAAAAATGGGTTATGAAACGGCATTTAAAACGTGGTGACGTAGTACATGTCATTGAACGATCAAATGGCTCATTAATTTTAGCACCACAAATTGAAAGCATTAATGAATTAACCGAATCTACAATCCCGCTTGAACAAAATATAAGACGAAGAATTCTAAGTTCCTATTTATTAGGTTTTGACAAAATCAAAGTAACTTCCAAGAAACGACTTACCCCTGAAGAACGAGAAAATGTTAAAAAAATTGTAAGACGATTGGTTGGCGTGGAGATTGTAGAAGAATCTGCCTCTGAAATTGTACTGCAAGCATTAATTGCTCCTTCAGGCGTTCAAATCGATCAAACATTTAGGAGAATTTATTTACTCGCAAACAAAATGCACAAGGATTCATTTGTCGCATTTCTTGACAATGATATTAAACTTGCTCAAAATGTGATTGATCGTGATGATGAAGTTGATCGCTTTTATTTTCTAGCAGTTAGACAACTTAGAGCAGTAATTCAAGAGCCATCTTTGGCTGAAAGAATGAATGTAAGCCCAGTTGAATGTCTAGACTATCGTGTACTAGCAAAAAGTCTAGAAAGTCTTGCAGATCGTGCTGTTGAAATTGCTGAAAAGGTTTTCTTACTAGAAATGTATGATCGTGGCGAGTATAAACAAATCTTCGAACCATTTAAATCATTGAATGAGTTTGTTGTCAAGATGCACCAACAAGCGTTTAAAGCTGTTTTAAGCAAAGACCCAATCCTGGCAGATGAAATTCTTGCAATGCGAAAACAGTTTTTAGCACACTATGAAAAAGTAGAAACTATTCTGGTAAAACAAACACCTACACAGCCAATTGATCTATTTCTAGATCTAAAAGATATACTTGAAATCGAAGAGCGAAATTGCGAAATTGCTCTTGACATAGCGGACTTAGTTTCGGAGTAAAATAGGTTCGTAGGATGGATTTTGTCGAGGTTTCTTTTAAATAAAGAAAAGAATATAACTCTAAGTAAACTATAGAATATCAAGAAATCAGGAGCAACTTGTTAGTATGACTAATCATATTAAAGCGAAAGCTACGAAATTTTTGAAAGAGTTTGTTCTTTCGGGATATCAAATTGGTTCCGATGTTCTTGAACTTCTAATGTCAAAAGAGAATCCGGAAAATATGATTAAAACAATCATTGAAAAAGCTAATGAATTACCTAAGAGTCCATTAGTAATCACTAAGGAGTTTTTAAACTCCATAGAGCCACCGACTAAAGGGAAGATGCGTTCGATAGGAACAGAAATGTTCAATAAAGACTTCGAAATCGCGACACCAGTGATTAAAAGGGGTTCAATTTTACAATCTGATCCAGAAATGAATTTAATAGATGCAAAGGAAGTTGAAGCGGAAATTGAGATAATAAAGACGCCCAACATAATAAAAACTGCTTTAAAAAATCCAATTGAACATTTAGCAAATCTTTTTCTTTCAAGATATGTTAAACTTAAAAAACTCCTTCTTGAAAGAAGTGATACACAAAATTCTGTTCCAATAGCGAAATTACATAGTTCTGACGAATGGGAAGATTTCCAAATTATAGGTATGCTAGTTTCAAAACGTAATACTAAAACAGGAGGATACTCATTAGAAATTGATGACCCTACGGGAACAATTCAAGTAATCGTTTCTGCAAAAGATGAACACTTGGTACGAAAAACAGAACGATTACTAGATGATCAAGTGATCTGCATTCATGGATCTATGCGTAATAAGATATTCCTGGTAAAGGATATTCTCCTTCCGGAGATTCCCACAACTCATAAGTGGAAAGGAGCACCGATTCCTATATGTGCTGCGCTGATATCTGACTTACATGTCGGATCTGTAAAATTCTTAGATTCAGTCTTTACGCAATTTATATCGTGGTTGAAGGGAGAAGTAGGAGGCGAAAAGGAGAGAAGATTTGGCAGAAGTGTAAAATATTTGCTTATTGCCGGGGATCTTGTTGAAGGCATTGGGATCTTTCCAAACCAAGAAAAAGAACTATTAATCAAAGATATCTATAAGCAATATGACGAGGTATGCACTCTCCTAAAAAAAGTGCCACAGCATATTGAAATAATCATTATACCTGGAAATCACGATGCAACACGACAAGCCTTGCCACAGCCACCAATTCTTAAAGAATTTGCAGAAGAATTATACGAAATGCCAAATGTACGCGTTCTTGGAAGTCCAACATACGTTTCTATTCATAATGTAAATGTCCTACTTGATCATGGCAGATCTCTTGATGATGTAGTTGAAATCATTCCAACCGTTGCAACTGAAACTCCTGATTCGGCAATGGTAGAATTATTGAAAGCACGACATTTAGCTCCGCGCTGGGGTGGAAAAACTACACTAGCACATGAATCTAATGACTTTTTAGTCATCGAAGACGTACCAGACATTTTTCATGCAGGACATACACATACGAACGGAGTCACTATGTATCGAGGTGTCACAGTCGTTAATTCAGGTGCTTTCCAAGCACAAACGAATTATCAAAAGAAATTAAATATCAATCCAACTCCTGGTAGAGTCCCTATAATAAATTTACAGACAAAACAAGTAACTGAAATAAATTTTAACTAAACTATGGGCGAAGTAAAGTAGGTACGAAGTCAATTAATTGTTTAAATCTACCAGTTTTATCCTCATCTACAAGTATGCTTTTTATCTGATCTGGGTTGACACTTAATTGTATTCTTCTAGTGCGCCCATATCGTCCACGGCTTATTTCCTGTGCGGCGATAATTCCATGCATAATGAGTTCATTAATAAAATCGCTAATTCGTCGTTGTGTCAATCTATCTAGGCCTACAATCCCACAAATTTCGGCATATACATCATATACGTCACCACTAAAAATCTCTTTCTGTCCATTAACCTCTAACAAATAAATGCAATGTAAAACCGTCTTAGACTGAATTGGAAGTGTTTTTAGAAATTTTTCAACAGTGGCCTGCTCAATACGCTTTCTTGCTTGTTTTACTAATTCTTCAGTTACCTTGTTAAGTTTTTGACGTTCAGCAAACTCTCCACTAACCCTCAATAAATCAAGCGCGCGCCTAGCATCTCCATGTTCCCTTGCCGCAATTGCTGAACATAGATTAATGACACCATAATCTAACACACCTGGATGAAATGCCCTCTTTGCTCGCACACTCAGAATTCTTTGTAATTCGATGGCTTTATAAGGAGCAAAAAAAAGTTCTTCTTCACTTAAACTGCTTAATACCCTAGGATCTAATTGTTCCTTAAATTTAAGATCATTTGTAATCCCAATTAAACTTACTCCAGCCCTCTTCAAATCTACCTTCATTCGAGTAAGGTCATATAAGACGTCATTTCCACTCCTATTGACAAGTTTGTCTACTTCATCCAAAATAAGAATCAATAGTTGTTCAGTTGTATCTAATCCTTCTCTAAATCTTGAATAGACTTCATCGGTTGGGAGTCCTGTGAAGGGAACGTTGATTCCAATCTCCTCACAGAGACGAGCTAATACTCGATAATTTGTGTTGATCTGATTACAATTAATATATGCGTTGATAAGAGGAATACTTTTTTCTCTTCCTTTGGATACTAGCGATCTTAAGACTAATTTGGCAGCCGCAGTCTTTCCAGTCCCGGTCTTTCCATATATGAAGACATTAGAAGGCATGCCTCCTTTTAGCGCGGTTACAAGGATAGACACCATTTTTTCTAGGTGTTTTTCGCGATGTGGAAGTTCATCTGGTACATAATGAATACTAAGAGCGTCCCTATTCTTAAAGATCTGGGGCGCAGCTTCCATATGCTTATCAATCATTGCGTCAACTGTGGACTGTCGGTCCATCATTTATGCCCCCTTTATTTGAAAATTCAGGCTAACTAATCTCTATAAGAACTATCGGTATTTCTTATATATATTGATCCCATGTAATTAGATATCTCGATAATACTTCAATTTACGAAAATCTTTAATCATAACTTAGTCCAATATTATTTCTCTACAATGGTTTTCATAATAGGGGGTGCTAATCTTTTCTGTTCTGATGATCTATGACATGCGAAAGGGCATGCAGAAGAATCCCCGAAGAATCCAGTTTACAAAAGGATTGTATGGATATTATTATGAGTGGGATACCAAAAGCGGCAGAAAGCGTCAACGAAAATATGGATTATTAGACGATCTTAGCAATTATTATAGAGTAGGTGAAAGTGCCATTCTTGTGCCAGAAGAGGATCTTGATAGACTGAAAGCATATTTTCAGAGTTATTCAGATGTTATCGTTGCAAAAGCGTTTAAAATCGCTCAAGAAGTGCCCCTTTATGATACCAATATAGAAACTATGACGAACGATCCAATAGTTCATGAAGACACTAAACGATAATAAACGTTTGGCCGACCTCGTTTACGTTTACTAGATGAAAACTTTTCCACTCTGTCTTGCATGATTAGTTTTACTAAAGTATCATAGAGAGTGGTTCTTGGAATACCTGTAGCAGCTGAAAGTTCACCCCGAGTCATCGGGCCATCTTGCAATATTTTCAATAGATATTCTTCAAGAGAAATTGATGGGCTTACTATTCCTCCACCCAAATATTCGAAATCTGAACTCGACGAGTGTTTTAAGTCTTGGCGCATATCATGTTTTTTATCGTGTTCATTTACTGGAATCTGTGTCACCATTCACGACCTCCTAAGTTAATAGTTAACCTGATCAATGAGAGATTTCAAAGTCCACGTATATTAAGTATGTGGATGCTTTTCTGATGCAAGCACATATTTCTTAAAACAATGGTCTTAAGGATGTTATTAATATAAAAAAGATGATCAAGAACCCGATTATTTTGAATAAATCCAGTAGACAATCTTAAAGTGTTTTTACGTTCAGGAAATGTGGTAACTCGATAAATAAATATTTTACACCGATACAAACAAATAATTTTGTATTTAAGGAATTTAAATAATTTATTTATGGATAAAATAGCGATTAACAAGTTTTTTTATGATTTATATTTTTGTCAGTTTAAGAAAGGACCTATAGAGCGATGTAGAAGACGTTAGAACATGTGTTCCAAGGAAAAAAGAGTCCCGTTTGTTTCTACTGCAAGCGTTGTATAGTATAGTATCTAGTTATCTTAGAACATATGTTCTAATATATATCATTGCTCATAAAATCTTTTTATATCGTCATAAATATTCGATAAGAACTTAAGGGGAGAGTTAACTTAAGATTTCCTTATTCTCGATAAAAATATAGTTGATGTTAATAAAACGACAAAAAATATTAAAATCTATCATCTTTAAATCTAGAATTTTATCGGTAAGAGGAACGACAAAAACCAGAGGTTCAGGGTTCTGATAAAAGTAGGATTTCGTCGGAAAAAGACTCTCTTAATCTCTCCTTATCAACTCTATATTCATACATTTTTCCAACGCGTCTTCTTTCAAGAATTTCATGCTTTGACAGTCTTAAAAGGTTTGTTGAAATAGTTTGCTGCTTGATTTCTTCATTAAATACTAACTCGTATTCTTCTTTGATCTCAGTAGATGTGTGCCAGCCAATTACCAATTTATTTAAAATTATTTTCATTTTATCGACTACTGTGAGATTAGAGAATTGTATAGCACTTTCTTGCGTCTTCACGTGTACCTCTGTAGGTTTATTACGATATTTGTCTAGAATATCCTTAAAATTAGAGTTTTCGATTTGTTCTATTAGTTTCTTTATTCCATTTGGGGTATCAGCTTCAAATGTCATCAAAGGCTTTCCAGTCTCTGGATCATTGAAAGTGACTTTAGGCAATTTTGATTCCTCTTGATAATGACATGTGAATATGTGAATATCGTCAATAAAAGTTAGTTTATTATCTGGGTATTACTATATTGAGTTATAATTTGGGATATCGTGCTTTTGACGTCTTTCCTTTGTTTTTTAGGATGTTTCGCAAAGTTACTGTTTTCATCAACTTAACATGTTAACATAACTGATGTGAAGTTCTTTTAAACTGATTATTTGTATTTTTTTTAACCTATAATAAAGATTTAATTATGTTAAATTAATAGTTTTGCATCAATTCTCGGTAATCCCACCCTCCTATGCATTTCTGATGGAAATGAATAAATCTATTTTCTTATCTTGATAACTTGTGAACATTCTATGTCAGTACTTATTCTTCTTAATCAATGGAGAAAACGACTATTTCTATCTAATATCTCCTTATACAAACGCGCTCGCATTATTTTATAGATGAGGATAATTTCTAATGGACCAATTATGCTGTGAAACAAAAATTGTAGAACTTAATCATCTAAAGTTAAAGAGAAGATTTCAAAAAAATTCATGTTTTCGAGTATTCTAAATAAAAGCCAGCACCATCATTCATTGTGTAGGTCCAACAGGCGGCCATTTAAAATAGTAACTGATCAGGTCAATCTTGGTAATAATTCCTATAATATTTCCTTCCTGTTCAACTACTACTGCCGGATGTCCTCTTTTAATCAACTCGTAGACTTCATCCACATTCGCTTTTGGATCAACGGAAGGTAATTTATCTAACATCACTTCTTTTACTTTTTTATTAAGAGCCTTTGGGGATTCTATTATTTCACTTACAATTTCTGTTTCCAGGATCGCTCCAATTTGATTACCTTTTTCAATTACTGGGAGTTGAGATACTCCATTTTCCCTCATAAGTTCAGCTGCATGTGCAAGGAGATCTTCTGGTCCAATTGAAACAATTGTTTGACACATGACATCCTCAGCAGTTGTGTATCGTTGTTCCTTTGTAGATGCTTCTAATGCCTCTAAGATCCTTTTTAAGGTTGAAAGCCTCGGATCAACAGATCCGGATTCTATCCGCGCTATTAGTGATTGAGATACATTAGCACGTTGAGCAAGATCTGTTTGTGTAAGATTGAGGCGCTTACGCATTCGGCGAATGTCTTTTGGTGATGGCAAGTGCATCAATTTTCTTACTCCGTCAAATGCATCATTTAAAATTTAGAAAAGAAATGCTCCCTTACTATTCTCTTACTTGATCTATCTATATTAGTTTTTCTAGGTTATTATACTTGTGTTTTTGATATACTCGTTAGACTGACTTATAGATGAAAATTCACCAAAAACCTAGCAGAAAATATATATATACATCACTTTTCTCCCTTTAAATGAAGTTTTCCTTAGTGAACTACTACCTAACAAGTCTTTGTGGGATGTGGTTATAAAACTAAACTTTATCAGAGAAAAAGTAGAATGATTTTTAGGAGGATACAAGAAATATTGATGAATTAGGGTGATAACTATGACCTTGTTTATGGCAGTGTGTGATGTTGAAGCTGGTTCTGATAAACTCGCTTATGAACGTTTATTAAAAAACTTAGTAAAAACAGAATCTGTAATGCCACTATTTATTGGACAAATTTTTGAAACAGCGGATCTTGAAATAATGATTAAGGCACAAGATGTAGAATCTCTAAATGACTTCATTTTGAAGAGAATACGTAGTATTAAAGAGATACGCGAGATTATGGTCTATCCAATTACATCTTTTAAAGGGTTAGCTCAATTCAGTCTTGCAGACTTCCAAAGTTCATATTCGGCACAAGATACAGCTGTTGAATTTCCTCTTTTCACCGTTAAACTTGATATCGAACCCACAAAGGATATTGAGGTCTATCAAGAACTATCTAAAATTACAATGAGTGACACAGTCTTACCTGCATTCCTAGGTTACACTTTTCAACAAGCAGACTTTGATATAGGATTTTATTTTTTTGCTATGGATATTCAAAGCGCATGGGACTTCATAATGAGATTAAGAGGGATAGACGGTATATGGGACACTGATATCGGAGTGGTAACTCGTATTAAATCATTAGTATCCGCTAAAGACATGAGTCAAGTATTGAGTCAATAACCTCACTATACCTATTTTTTTTAAAGAGTTAACAGAGTTCTTTAGGTTATTAAATAGGGCGGTGGTCAAGCCAGGATAAGACGTCG
>SMTZ1_10003278_pt1 | contig 16303 bp, 22 predicted proteins | sample DeeMarSWOR136_30_FD_25667 | JGI IMG/M metagenome (IMG submission 25667)
GTCTACTGTACCTTCGTTTCCATCAATAGATATGACTTTACCAGGAATTGCAAGACACATATAATCCACTGTGGTTCAACCTTTTTAAAGATTGAGATGAAAGAGGCTTTGGGACAGAATTTCATCTCAGCATATCATGTAAACATCGCGTGCCCCGTTTTCCGATATACATCTCAGATGGGAAGTGATTCAACATATTAGAACATGAGTTCTACTTCTTCAGTATGAATAGTATAGTCGCATAAGTGGTATATATCCTATCGCGCCATTCAAAGGAAATTTTCAATTTCTCATAATCTATCTTTTTGTTATTGCTCAAGAATTCGTTTATTTTTCTATGCAACAATTTTTTGTTTCTTTTCAATTTCCAACTATCCTCCAAATTGTTCAAGTCAACCAAAACTAGGAAAAACCTATTGGCGGCATCAAACCTTCTAATGCCCTGTTTCTCATAGAACCATTTGATTAGATCGTTGGGCTTATGCATTGTATCAAGGATTATGTCTCTTCTGACCTCATGGAACTCTTCCATGAATCTTTTTGCAGCCTTAGATGTATCCTCTGAGATTCTTGTGAGAAGCTCGGAGAAAATCTCCCGGTCCTTCGCATTTTTATCATAAGGTATATCGTTTCTCCTAGCAAACTTTTTCAGATCTGTTAACTCTGGGCTTAGACCCATTTCCTTCCTTCTTAGTTTCATATATCCATCGGGAAAGTAAGTAACTTTTAAGTCAAAAGGGAAGCCTTGCCAGAAAAAATCAACTTTCTTCACAAGACCTACTGCAGGCAAAACACTAGGGTAATCTTTAAACATATCTTCTATCAATATCGACGTCCAGTGATTGTACCATGAGCATAGTATGTACCCACGTAGCCTAGGATTTATATCATCTTCAATACTATTGCAGAGTTTTTCATAATCTTGAATTTTCTTGATATAGCTGTTAACTATGGTTTGTTCAACAGCATTTTGATAGAAACCTCCCCAGTCAAAAACCTTCAGTTTGTAGAGTTGTGTATACAGGTAATCTTCATTCTTAATTCTCTCCTGCCTTTCTATTGAATAGATTTGTCTAATGAATTCATCCAATTTTTCATTTGGAATTTTCTTACAAAACATGAATTCAAGTAGATTTTTTCCAGAGATTCCAGAAATATCAATGCCTGATCTCTCTGCTAGTTTCTTTAAAATTTTGCTTCTTGATATGGAACGCATCTTGAGAAAGTATATTCCAAGTTCATGATCGAATATTCTTTCAAAGTCATTTTCTTGATAATACCTTCTCAATTTTCTAAACTCTTGTTTCAAGTGCACTTACATCTCACTCCTTATGAACTTATTTCCTTTTCTTTCAAAATCCATTTCCAATATATCTAAAACCTCTGATAGTCTGAAGAATTTGTTTTGCTGCAATAGTTTGGAAACCAAGAAGTTCAAAATTTGATACGTGTACAACCCATCTGCCCCACTTTCATCAAAGCACGTTTCTACGAGATTGACAATCTGATCTTTATTATTCTTTACAGAAATTAGTTCAATACTCTTAGTACTCTTATTTGGAATTTTCTCGAAAGTCAATGCGAAATCAGTCTTTAATCCAGCTTTACGAGTATCTTGTACTACTGAGTTAGCAGAATATCCCAAAGTTTCAACTTTTTTCAACTTAAAATTGAGATTATTCATATTTTGAAGTAGATTCATCCACGTTTCATCGTCCAAACTGTTGAACATCAAAGAAAAATAATGATTTGGCTTCAAAACTCTCTCGATCTCAACGAAAACTTCACTCAATAGCCTGTAGTAATCATGTATATCCTTGTTTCTGTCCTTGGATTCACTTACTACAATCTCACTCTCATAGTCTACCTCCTTCTTGAGCCAGCTATTCCACATCATACTCAATTCCAAGTATGGCTGTCGGTTGCCATGAGGTGGATCTGTAATCACATAGTCTACAGAGTTATCTGGTATTTCTTTCAAAATTTTTTGAGCAGGCTCATTTACCAGTAATAAGTTCTTTGAATCCAATAATTCCTCAAAAATTTCAGCTTCTTGAATTGAATAATGTGCATTTTCCTGTGTTCTTTTCGCTCTTATAATCCTTTTGTATCTATTTTCAAAACAATTCCAGACATTTATTTCGAAATTTTCTTTTGGTATCCAATAACCAATTACCCAACTGCCTACTTCTTTCTTTCTAGTTTTTTCTGCTTTTCCATTAAATTTTCCTCTTCGCTTGATGACAAACACCATTTTACTAGCTTGTCCAACAGATGCAGTAAAACAGAACTTGAAGAATTCTCTAACACTATCATTCTTAATTTTTTCTATTCTATCCATTAGAAGGGATAACCCCATTAAATTTCGAGGTGTAAACAAATCGTAAATGTGTTTTTCTCTGTTTGCGTTAATCCGTGAATTGTGGAAAAAATTGCTCTTTGGAAAATAGTAGGGTATCTTCTCATACAAAAATGATGACGCCAGTTTTATGTCCTCATCTGTTGGTTCAGTAACACGTGTTCTTCTTCCTCCTTTCTTGTACCTCACTTCTGTTAACATGCTACCTTTCCAGATAAAATGTGTCCCAACAAAGCTTTTTTCTCCCCTTTTCACTGTATAAAAAGAATTTATTTCATCTTTGATTTCCGATTCTATCTTCTTAAATTCTTCCCCTACTAACTTCGTGGATATCTTGTTGATCATCTGTTTTGCTATGAAAATTGCAATAGGGTTTATATCTATTCCAATTGCCTTTCTCCCTGTGAGAATAGACTCTGTTATAGAAATTCCCGATCCGCAGAAAGGATCAAGCACTATCTCTCCCTTATGTGTATATTTCAGCACAAAATCTCGGATAATATTGTATGGCTTCTTGGACCAATATTTATGCATAGCATAGATACCAGTATAGGATTCAGCTATGTGATTAGTCACATCTTTCTTCTCATCTTCAAGTAGAGTTAATTGCTTAAGCATTCTCATTCTAACCTCATTCTTTATGGGGGTATTTCTGCAACATATATGTACTCATCTTGAGTGACTCATTCTCTTTCTATGATTTTCTATCCCCATCTTATAAGTTTTTTTATTCAGATGGTTTTTGGGATCTGGATTAGCATGGTTTTCTGACCTCTTACCAATTAAATCCATCAAAAGCTCTTGGCTGCTCTTGACTACTCCTGGCTACTTCCTTGGAAGAGTCCCTAATATTATAGCATAAGAAATCAGATTCCGAAAAAAGACAGAATAGGATTTTTCTTAAAGCTTAAAGCCACGATAAACCTATTTAAAACCTTTACTATAGTTCATAGGCCCCACCTTTAAATCTATGGTAATTCTCCTCTTTAAAAGGGGCATTCTGTCCCATCAGGGTGCAGGTTCTCTCCTCAGCGTAAGGTGGCCGAGTTTTATCAGCTGTTTGAAGAGCAGGTAGAATCCACTGGCAGGTACACCTTCGTTGATGATTCCTTCCTCTTCTAAAGTAGTAAAAATCTCTTTTACTGACTTTGTTCCGTCGCAGAGTTTCCACGACTCACCTAGTTCTTCAGGAAAATCAAAGGACATTCCTGTTATATTGTTCATGATAACGACATGCCCTTCCACTTCGTTCCATATTGTATTATCATTCCACGCCAAGTATTCTTGTGGTGAAAGTTCAATCTGCTCATATTCTTTGACAGTTTCTTCGTACGTTAAAAATCTTTTTCCTTCCAAATTTAAAATTGTTTTTTCTACACCTTCTCGTATCTTTACTGGGTCACCCTCATACTCTTTCAGTAACTGGTTTACAATGCCATCAAGAGTCCTGGTACCATCACAGAGGTCCCAAATATCCCTTCCCACTTCATTCAGCTTCATTCCCAGAATCTTTTCTTCCTCCTGAATCAGCCCTGGTTGTGGGTTCGGGAATTTTGCAATAGTTATCGAATTGCCAGATGAATGCCAGACACAGTCCTCAGACCAGCAGATATACATTTTTCCGATGGGTTCCATGCACGTGAATACTGAATTCCATTTATAAGTATTATTGCAGTTGATCTGCAGTGTATCTTTTTGTATTTGAATGGGAAATTTCTCACACAGATTCACTTTTTTGGAAAATAGCTTTTAGCACCTACCTGCATCACAATTACTGTTCGATCATTCAATCATTAGTATAAAAAAGAAAAGATGAAGGTCTAACCTGCAGTCGTCGTTGTGTACTCAGCACCACCACCACTGCAGCAGCCTGTACCGCTGCAGCATCCGCAGCCACAACCACAACCCTGGATCATCGGATGCAGACAATCAGGCAATGCAGAGTCCAGCTCATCTGCTACTACATCTTTCCAGAGTTTTCTGTTCAATGTAACCGCTTTCATTTTTTCACCTCCATACTCTATTCTTCGTAGATGTTTAAATATGTTTTGTTTAAAAATATGTTCTAAAATGAATTTTTCACAAAGTGAATTACTAGATGTTACGTATGTGGGTACTTTTCTGTGTAATTATCAGATTATCCGCTCTTCAATTTCTTTGAGGTTCTTGCAGATTATTCCTTTCTGGTTACAAGTGAGGGTTATCTCTTTCTAATTTTCAAAACCCTCTTATGCTTTCTTAAAAGTTCCTTCCCAACACAAAGGGCCTGCTGCAGTGTCTGCTGAGAATGACATAATATCCATGTGCAGGGTTCAGCTACATTGTTAGTCACATTTTTCTTCTCATCTTTAAGTAGAGCTTGCTTGAGCATTCTCATTCTAACCTCATTTTGTATGGAGTATTCTGCCATGTATGTACATCTTGAGTGGCTCATTCTCTTTCCATGATTTCTATTCCTGCCTTTAAGGGTTTATTCAACTCTTGGGTATTCAATATCGACTACAGGAAGTTCTCGGTTATCTATTCAGTAATGAATAACTTTTTTTTCAGAAAATCTCTTTAAAATTTCAGTCATCTTCCTGTGACCTGTGATATATCTATTTGGCAACACGAGAGAAGATATCTGGTTTATAGGTACTATCCAACTGCGAAAACAGGACCTGTTTTGCTCCTACTTCAAATGCATGAGAAGACTCCTTACTATCTTCATCAGAAATAATGCACATAATTTCAAGTGAAATTGGATTAAAAGGCCCCGAAGTTACAATCGAAATGGCAGTCCCTTCTTACAGCGATTTAAGGCTTTCTATTGTCTTGTCTTTTTCTTCTTTGTGTTCTTTGTACACTGGACAGTTAGCACATTTTTCCATGAACTTCTTCCAATATTCCTTTTTATCGGGGGGTAAATTGCTAATAATTTCGACCCAATCAATCTCCCAGCATCCTTTTCGTTCTCGAAACGCTGGACAAGGTGCTTCTGATGGGTGCATCCATTTGCATACACAGCTTTCATTCAGTTCCCAGCACATCTTCATTGTGCATGATTCATATTACCCTCATATAAAGTTTTCTGAATATGAAAACAGAAGTCCACAATTGTTGGGGATTGTCTTACTGTTGGTAGTAGGGGAACCATTGTTGAAAGACTAGAACTCCTCCAGATCAGATTCTTTTACAGTTTTTCAAAGTGCACTAAAAGGGAAAAAGCACGATTCAAAAAATTTCCCGACCAGTATCAGATGGTAAGCTTTGATCCACATATTCCGGACGCAGACACCTGAAGCGGCAACAGGTTTAAAAGATGCAGGACTGAAAAGTGTTCATGAAAGTGGTTGGAGTCGTTGGTAGTCCCAAGAAAAACGGGAATACAGCCTTTTTGGTAAAAGAAGTGCTATCTTCTATCAAAGATCCTGAAGTGGAAACAGAAATTCTCTATTTATCAGACTACAAAGTGGAAGAATGTGATGGGTGTGACCTCTGTATCAGGGAAAGACGATGCCCTAAAGAGGATGCAATGCCCACCATTGAAGCTCAACTCTTAGAGGCTGACTGCATCATCCTGGGTGCACCCTCCTATTTCAGCCAGGTGCCTTCTGTAATGAAGACGTTCATAGATCGCTCGCGCTTGATGAAGATGCAGAACTACAAACTGAAGAACAAGTGGTGCGGAGTGATCACTCATGCTGGATTGAGAAATGGAGGACAGGAGTTAGTGGCTTTAACACTGATGAACTACGCACTGGGGCAGGGTATGCTGGTTTTTGGTGCGTGTGAAGACCCTGTAGCTGAAGGAGTTTATGTGGCTGGCAGTTTGCAGAAAGATGATGGATGGAGGTTTGTGAAGAAAGATCCTATTGCCATGAAGGTCTGCAGGAGCATGGGGAGGAGAATAAGAGAACTTTCAAAGTAAATGCACATAAAAGACAAAGATAGAAACAAAAACAGAGTACATCCTGCTAATGTTAAGAAAAGGAGTTATTCCCATTTACACTCGAGGAGAAGATGGGTGGTAGCTTCTCTGATTCCTTCCATTTTTTGAATCTCTTCTATAGCACTGTCCAGATCTTTTCGCTCCACTGTAATTATGATATCAGCGTCACCTGTAGTCCTGCACAGTTTGTGGAATTTCAACTGAGAAATATTGTCAAACACTTCCTTTCTTCTTTGATGATCTGTTCTGATTACGATATAGGCTTCTCCAGTTTTCATTTCCAGAAATTCTAAAGCCTTTTCTGTAAGATCGATGAATCCTCTCCCTGTTCTAATCAGTCCTTCTCCTTTTAAGCTCTTCAAATGGGTGTGTAAGGCCTGTCGGGTTATGCCCAATTTCTGAGAGAGCTCTGCCTGGCTGGTGGAAACTGTGCACACGCGCTGGGTAGACCCTTGCTGTTCGAACATCTTGATCAGTTCGTACTGCCTTTCTGTGATCTTGACTCCTTTTCTCCTTAACATGTGTAACCCTTTACACGTGTATATATAACCTTTTTGGAAAGAGTTGGAAGGCAGAATTTGCTCAGCGCAGAGTGCAGACGTTTGTAGGAGGGGGGTTAAAAAAAAATATAAAAAAGAAAGGAGGAAAGTGTGAAGATAATGGTACTGCGCGCCGGGGAGGTTCACACCACATGTACTGTATGCAGTCCATACATTAAAACTTTGGGTTTGCACAGATTTGTGCAAACCTGAACTGGAGTACAGACGTGAAATTCACCAGAAGCAGATGTGCAGCTTGGTACATTAAGTGATCTCAAAATGACATTTTTACAGAACCCAGAATAAGCTCCCTCGTGTTGTATTGGTGTTCACAAGAGTATAGAATCATTTGATACTACAATATTGAATTAAATGATATAATAGTTGGAAATTTATATTTTATTTATAGGAGAGATATTATTATATATTTGAACCTATAATAGGTATATAAAATAGCAATTGAACACAAAAATTTTTAGATATTATGAATTGTAAAGAAAAAGATAGTTTAAACTGTGTGTAAGGTGTATGGTGTACTCCCTGTAGTTCGGGAGGAAGACGGTAAATAGTGAGGGATGCAGAAACCTGTAGGATGAATACACTTTTTGAGATTCTCACATCGCTTTTTAAAAGCTTTTGAAAGGTTGAAAGATTGGGCAAGATCCTCTTCAATCAGCTACCTGTTGAGAACCCATCCTCATGAATACGTGAATATGTAACAAAGGAGAGATTAAGTTAAGTTCTGACAGATCTCCACTGCAAGAGCTAAAATTCTGTGATAGCATTTTTCAAAGAGAATAGAAAGAGTTAAAAATCAGTGAATCCATCTTTTATGACCAGAATCCTTCAACGAGATAGACAGTTGAAGTCGCACGTTAACGTGGAGTACTCCCCGACACAAAAAATGTGATACTGCTTATTTGCAGTCGTCACAGGATTGCCGAATTAAGAGAGGTGAGAAAATGGAAGTAAAAGAGGCAATAAGAAAAAGAAGGGCATATCGCTCCTTAAAAGATGTTACCATAACAGAGGAATTGACTGAAGACCTGGTAGCAGGGTACAGTGAGGAACAGGTTAAAGAGATCTTACACATTCCAGAAGACATGAGGGTCATAACCCTTGTGGTGGTGAGCCATTCAGAGGAGTTGAATCCAGTTCTCACAGAAAACCAGATACACTCGGAAATGTACAGGCCTGATCGGCTGCCTTTAAGAAAATTCATCTACCTGAGAAAATATGAGGAGGTGTAAAAATGGATATACCTATGAACCACATCGAAGGTGAGGACAGGGGTCATGTTGTACTCTTTGCTCTGTCAACCTGCGTGTGGTGTAAGAAAACCAAAAAACTTCTCAAGGAAATAGGTGCAGAGTACTACTACGTGGATGCAGACCTTTTGCAAGGGAAAGACAGAGAAACCCTTTTAGATGAGTTAAAAAAGTGGAATCCTCGCTGTTCTTTCCCCACGCTGGTAGTCAACAATGATACGTGTATTGTTGGATACGATGAGCACAAAGTCAGGGAGGTGCTTGAAAAATGAATACTGAAATTTCAGACGAAGCTGCAGAAAAGCTTTATGAAACCCTGGATGAAGAAGCAGAGCAATCAGGATACCATCTGAATCCAGATGCAGCATTTGCCAAAGATTTAGTGAGAGGGCTCTTGACAAACGAGGAGAGATACGGGTACTGGGCGTGTCCCTGTCGGCTGGCTGCAGGGGTAAAGGAGGAGGACCTGGATATTATATGCCCGTGTGATTACAGAGATGCAGATTTAAACGAGTATGGCACTTGTTATTGTGCTCTCTACGTTTCTGAACGCGTGGTAAAAGGTGAAAAATCTGCTGGAAAAATACCAGAGAGGAGGCCGCCACCGGAAGAGAGAAAAAAGATGCAGCCAAACCTGGATGTATCCCCTGTTTCTCTGCCAGTCTGGAGATGCAGAGTCTGCGGCTATTTGTGTGCACGAGAAGAACCACCTTTAGAATGTCCTATATGCAAGGCAAAGAAAGAACGGTTTGAACGATTCATGTAAAATGAAATGGATAGCCACCTCTAGAATGTCCCATATGTAGGGCCAAAGAACTGTTTGTCCATCCAAATCTATTTATAGATTCATGCATAAAATTTTTTGGTGAGATTATGGCAGAAGTAAAAGAAGAAAGAGAAGTAAAAGAAGAAAGAGAAGTAAAAGAAGAAAGAGAAGTAAAAGAAGAAAGAGAAGTAAAAGAAGAAAGAGAAAACCTAATCAAAGAAGATGACAGAAAAAAACTGCAGGAGAGTTTTCAGAAATTGAAGAATCCAGTGAAGATAGTCTTTTTCACTCAGGAGTTTGAATGCCAGTTCTGCAGAGAAACACATAAAATCCTTACTGAGGTTGCAGAGCTCTCTGAAAAGATTTCTCTAAAAGTATACGATTTCCAGAAAGATACTGCAGAAGTCTCCCACTACAACATTGATAAGATTCCAGCCATTGCTCTTGTAGGAGAAAAGGACTACAATATTCGCTTTTTTGGCACACCTGTAGGTTATGAATTTACACCATTGATCCTGGCCATTCTGACAGTTTCCCAGGGAACTGCAGCTTTGAACCCGGAAACGAGAGAGAAGATCAAGTTGCTGGAAAAGGATGTCCACATCCAGGTATTTACTACTCCTACATGCCCTTACTGCCCTCAGGCAGTCCAGATTGCCCACCAGTTAGCTTTAGAATCTGAGCACATTAGAGCAGACATGGTGGAGTCTGTAGAATTTCCTCATTTAGCAAATAAGTACGATGTGTTTGCTGTCCCCAAAGTCATCATTAATGAGACTCATACTTTTGAAGGAGTTCTCCCTGAAGAAGGATTTGCAGAAGAGATCATAAAAGCTACTCAGTGATGGGTTTCTGAGCCATCTCATCCCATGTATCGTCGATTGTAGCTTGGATTATCTCTCCTTTTTCTACTCTCACTTTTGCTACATGGTGTGTGATTTTTGGGATTACGAGGAGCCCTCCTCTATCTCCGTATCCTTCATTCAGGCAGTTAAATTCTACAGTTACTTCAAAGCAGCCTGTACAGTCTAGAGGGATTATCTGGGTGGCTTCGAGTGATTGTACTGCTCCATCAAATTTGAAGGTGGGAGCACTCTTGATGTAGTCTACTGCAACCTGTTCTGCCTCTTTTTCTGTGTACACCTGGGATATACATCCTGCTGCCAGCAGTATGAGAATCAGAATACTGCGGTTCATAACGTGGGGAGGAAGCTTTTCTATTTAAAGGTAGGGGACAAGATGTCTTAGCAGCCATTTTAAAGGGGGTTGAACCCACGTCAGATTGTGATAAATAGTTACACAAAGAATGGAGAATTCTACACAGAAGAGGTTAAAAGAGGGGTTGCAATATTTATTTCAATTGATTTCTTGTATGCCAGACACAAAAAGTTTTTAAGTTTAAAAGAGGCTGGAAAAAAGAATTTGTGCCTCTCCAGCCATTCACTAATTGGGAGATGTTACTATTGCTATCACAGGTGTAATCTAAATTTAAAAGTGAAGGTTCACCTGACATCAATCATCAATGATAGACATTTATATACAGCTTTTGGGGTTCATGTTCATGTGATAATAGAGGTACCAACAACTGAAGCATCAACCCCCATGAACACCTACTACAATAGATAGAAACCTCTTTAAATACTCCAGATAAAACACACTAATGCGATCTAAAATATTTATTATCAAAAGGTCTGTCCTCTTCTCTGCAGTTATTGTCATCTTCATATTTGGCTGCCAGGGAGCTTTGAACCCATTAACCTGGAAAACGCAGATTGGACGATTTATCTCCCCTCAACAGTTGATCCAGCCAGATGAAGTAGCTCCCTTTTACCAGGGAATGAGAGAAGAAATTAAAAGAGATCCAGAAGACATATTCTGGTATATTAAGTTCAGAATAAAGTATAGAAATGATCTGGCAAACTATGGAGCATTAAATCATCTAGCTACAGCAGAAGAAGTGTTACAATCAGGACAGGATGACTGTGATGGTCATGCAGTGGTAACCTGTTCAGTATTACGACACGCAGGATATACAGCATATGCAGTCATTGGGCCCTCCCATTCCTGGGTAGAAGTGGAAGCAGAAGAACCTCTTTTAATAGACTACAGGGGAGGAAGCTGGTTTGTAAAATTCAATGAGTCTTCTGTTATATGGAAAGCTGAACGCTATTTCTTTATGGTTTTGGAGGAATTTTTTATTTTGTTCGTGTTTTTCTCTGTCTTGATATACAGCTATGAAAAGGGCGTTTTCACCTTTTTAGGAGATATTGTGGGTTACATGAAGTATGTGATTATTTTGTTCTTTATATTCGCGGTCATTATTGTGATCTTTGCACGATTCTGGACTCCAGGTACTATTGTGTTCTGTGTGTCTGCACTGGTGGTGATGGAGGTTGTGGCGAGGTTACGCAAGTACTATACAGAGTGGTTGAAAAGAAAAAGAAATAGGTAGATAGGTAGATAACGTTGTTCGACCCTATCACACCATTCTGATATAGTATTTCTTTCTTCCTACATCTTTTGATTCGATTAGTCCTGCCTCTTCCAGAGTTTTCAATATCATGCTGGTATGTTGAATAGATTTTCTTGCTCTTTGTGCTATTTCGTGGACTGTTTTGGTTCCATCGCACATGCTATAGATCGCCTTCCTGATTTTTGATCTTCCTAGCGCTTTCTCTTTAAAGCGTTGGAGTTCACGTTCTTGAGAGAATTTGTATAGAAAGATCAGCATATCCATCTTGGATGAGATTTCTTCTAAGTTCTTATTAATTTGCCACAACAATTCCATGTCTTCTTTCTTTTCCATGTGATCACTACAAATATATTCAACAGTAAAGTATTTAAATGTTGTTGCTTACTACAATGCTGATGGAAATGTCAAGCGATCTGAAATCACTGGAAGAAAAATTAGATCAGGTTATTGCCTTATTGAGAATTCTTGCCAGCAAGGAGATAAGAGAAAGAAGGCACATGATTCTCTCTACTCCAAAGAAGCAAAGAATATATGAGCTTTGTGATGGGAATAATGAAATGAGCGAGATAGCAAAAAAGGCCAAAGTCTCGAGCGAATATGTTCGACTGACCATTAGAGACTTGGAAGATGTTGGCTTCATTACTGTAAGATCAGAAGGTCTGAAACGCTATCCACAAAGGGTGATTTGATGGGAAAAATAAAGGAGTTTGATGAAAGGGTCTTAGAAGTCCTAGAAGAAATCTTGAAATGGACGAAGTTCCATGGAATGATAAGTTTAAAAGAGATTTTAAATTCGGAATTAGATAGTATTGACAAAAAAATCATCTACGAACTGAGTGATGGAAAAAGCAGCCCGGAAATAGCAAAAATTGCAGGTGTTACATCTCCCACTGTAAGAAATTATTGGAGAAAATGGAATAAAATGGGCATAATGGAAATTCATCCAGATTACAAAAAAAGATACCGCAAGGTCTTTCCCCTAGAAGAAGTGGGTATAGAACCTCCAGAGATTGAATCGACTGAAAAAGGGAGAAGTGATGTGAATGAACGAGGAGAATGATAAGATTGTTACTAGGAATTTGGAGGCATGAATATGAACCAGGAACTGAAGAAAATCATCAGACAAAATGAGATCATGATTTCTCTTCTTGGAAGAATAGCTTTTGATGAGGATAAGGTGAGGAACATTATTGTACGTGGCAAGCGAAAGGATCTAACACAAGAATACATTCGAGGATACAATGCATGTGACGGAACTCGTACTGTGAGTGAAATTGCGAGTATCATAGGCATCAGTGATGGGACTTTGTCACCTATTCTAAAAAAGTGGGAGGAGTTGGGCATCATCTATGAGATTGAAAGATCTGGTGGGAAATTCTACAAAAGAATACTTCCAATTGGAGAGTGATGAACAATGGTGGAAAGCGACCAAATTCTTAAAGATATCAGAGAAATAAAATGGCATCAAGAATCTATAGATGGTTCGATGGAACTGCTAATAAAGGCGAACAGAGATGCTATACTCCCTGAAATCATGAAATTCTTTGGCAGATCAAGAAGAAGAGCTGAGATTTTCTTGGCTGTGAATGGCAAGAGAGCAGTTAGAGAAATCGCAGAGATTCTTGGCATGAAAGAATCTAACGTGTCGAGAGAGCTAGCCAAATTGAAAAGAGAAGGGCTAATTGAAATAAAGAGAATAACAAGTGAGGGTTACTATATTTACTGTAAAGGACGAGTGAACAGAATTCTCAGGATTAGTCAGAAGCTGAAGGAGAAATTTGAAGTACACCAGTTCTAGCGTGATGAATATGTCATTCATTTCTGAAAATAACAAGAAACGAATACTTTCTCTTGTTATGGATTTTATCCGAGCAGAAGGTTTGAAATTCATCGATGATTATCCAATTAGGATATCTAGAGTCTATTTATCTTTGATAGAGGAGAGTTCAGAACTTCCGAATCATGAGACTTTTATCAAGAAAACAGGTAGCATTAGGACCAGTTTTTTCAAGATTAACCCCGCAATCACTAAGAAAAGATTCTTGGAAGATCTGTTGCACCAACTCAATCGCGAATCCAAACCTATTCTGAGAGGAAGAAGAAGGATTGAAACGACAAAGGGACCTTCTGTTACTGAGACTCTTCATAAACAAGTTTACATTGATGAGATTGACTCCTTTAGCAGAGTTCGAAATGTGAGTCCAAAAGCAATTGAAGACATCGTCCCTCTGAAAGTTAGTGAGGAAGAAATCAAAGCGTCATTGGCTAATATTATTGGTGAAAAATTCATTCCAAAAGACTGGGGTGGAGAAAAGAGCGATCTCTATTCATCCCATGTTATTTTCAAGGGGAGAAGAATAAGTACAGCTTTTCTACTAAAAGGTCCTGCTGTGAAAAGGCTAACGATAAATAAATGTGGGAAACGAGGAAATCAGGTATTAAGACTTGTCAGAGAACCAGCAGAATTGTTTGCAGTTCAACATATTGGGGAAATAGACACGGATGTGATAGAATTGTTAGACATTTGCGTTTCTGATCTTAGTAGAAAGAAGAATATGAAGCTTTATTTTTGCGTCATTGATGGAGTTGATACAGCAAGAATACTATTTGCGTACGAGAAGTTGAGTGGAATATAAAATCAACAAAGATATCAAGTAAATTCCTAATCAAAGAAATTGAGTTCACTACTGAGCTTCTCCAGATTACCAGGAAACAGTAATAGCTTTTTCAGGACATGCTCCAACACATCTCAGGCACCGTGTACATAAAGACAGCCAGACTGCTGTTATTCGCCACAGTTGGGGATTGTACGGATCTTGTTCAACATGCAGCGGCTGATGCATTAAGAAAACTGCTGGATCACACACTTTGAGGCACTTAACACAATTTCTGGGATCAGTATTGCCATTTTCTCCACATTTTGTGTAATCAATTGTGATCTTTGTCTTACCCACAGGATCACCTAGTATTCACCTTTCAACCCAGGAAATTCCTCCCGGGGAATGAGGGTCAAAGCATCGTGGTTACATGCATGGCGACACACACCACAACCGAAGCACTTGTTGTAATCGATGATGACCCGGTTTAGTGAGGGAATATACTTGATAGCTCCAAACTGGCACAGAGACACACAGGATTTGCAACCCTGGCACTTATCCAGGTCTAATGATATGACGTATTCTGCTTTGTAAACTGTCTTCAAATCAAAGTTCTGTCTCAGGCGGAGTCCGCCGCATTCAGGGCTTTCACACGAACAGATAGCATTGATATACGGTACAGGCTGAAACCAGACTGTGGCTACATACCCTTTTTTGTTGTGCTCTTCTAGTCTGGCCATGGCTTCTTCACGATCTAACCTGAGTTTTCCTTCCGGGACAAACCGGGGAAGCTTCTCAATGACACCTGATAATACTCCAAAATTGATGCAGCACACATCCTTTACTCCTCTCTGCATTATGCGGCACATACAATAGTTCTCAATGATAGGTTCTGCTGCTAATTCAGATAAAATGATTTTCCCGTCCTCCAAGGGGATGACCTGTCCAAAGTGGCCGTCAGCTCTAATAGGGTCTCTGTTCTTGCTCTCATTGTGAATCATTCGTTCTGCATTCCAGCGGATTATGTTTCCAATCAAAGGCATTTTTAATTTGTACCCCAGGCCAATGGAGGAGAATCCTGCAATCTTCCGTATGAAAACCTGTTCAAAGTTCCTCCACTGTTCTGTTAAGTACTCTTCTACATTCAATTCTTTAGCTAGTTCGTTAGAATAGTTTTTGGCGTTCATGTACCACTTACCGCCAGCTCCGTGTTTCATACACCATTTACACATGATAAAACCTCTTGTGTTATGGCCCCGCAACTAATAAAGGTTGCCCTCTTTAGTATTTTCTACTGTTGACAATCTGCTGGTGTCATGGTATAATCGGGTTTTTTGCACTTAAATACTTTTTGTTTGGCAAAAATTTTCTTTTTGAAAAAAATATACAGTATTACCACTGCGATATTTCATAATTATCTTTATATTCTCATAAATTTCTTAGATTATCCAAGATTTTCAAACAACAAAAGTTATATTGTACAGGTCGATAGGCCTTAGAGAATAGCAAGCCCTCACCAAAGAGGAAAGAGAGTAAAAAGACCAAGCCAACTAGTAATATACAGAGGTGATCATATGAAATTTTTTGAAGACCTGGAAATTGGAGAAACATATGTATCTTCTGGCAGAACCATAACTGAAACAGATGTTGTCTCATTTGCTGGCCTCAGTGGAGACTACAATCCTCTGCACACAGATAAAGAATACGCTAGAAAATCGCTGTTTAAAAAAAGGATTGCTCACGGAGCTTTAACCTTTTCAGTAATGACAGGACTATGGGACCGATTAGGGATTCTAAGGGAAACAGTCATTGCTTTCTACGGTGTTGATTCGATGCGATTCGTAAAGCCTGTCTACATAGGAGATTCCATTTACGTGGAACTGGAAGTTTTAAAAAAGCAAGACAAAGGAGAAAACGGTATTGTAACCCTTTTGAACAGGATTTACAACCAAAAAAATGAGGTAGTCATGGTGTGCCATGCTCATTTGTTAATGAAAAAGAGAACAAAATAAAATGACCTCCTCCATTTCATACTAAATTGATTAGCAATATTGATAATCAACAATCAAATGTTGAACAAACCAATAATAGTTAATCCTCCGTTAATTTTATGTCTTCCAAGCGTTGCAAAACCCTTTTCCCTTTTGCATTTCTTGTACTGTGCGGTTCCGTATTCACTTAAGCACTTCAGTGTGTCATAGGTACCTTCACGATGTAGTATGGTCTTGTACTCACGGTATCACCCCATTTTGGATCTGTAGTGAGTCTTCTTAGGGTGTTTTCACCGATTTCTATGAGACGGCTATCCCCGTTCTTATCTCCTTCTGAGCTAACAACAGTTTTTTCCATCAGGAAACAAGACTGGATCAA
>SMTZ1_10006542_pt1 | contig 16303 bp, 17 predicted proteins | sample DeeMarSWOR136_30_FD_25667 | JGI IMG/M metagenome (IMG submission 25667)
GATCAGGATAACTCAGACATTCGGGATGGATGAGTAGTGAGAATCTGCGATTCTGAACCTGCCGTTGGTTTCACTCTTCGCCTCGCGGGCCCCATCTCTTTGCAAAACCAGAGGGGAGTCCCATCTTTATCCAGTGGGTGGAGCGAGGGCTTCCGACTCGAAAGGATGCGTGGGTGACACCTTAACCGGAGACAGATCCTTTGATGAGATCTCCGTAGGCGGGGATGATTCCAAATCCATCGGCCTTGATGATTGCGCGCTTTACAGCGTTCATAAGGGCCAGTTCGGCAAGGACTCCTACATTGTTCACGTCGGCCTTCTCTTGACCTAGGGAGAGAGCGAAGATTATGTCACCATCGAAGCTAGTGCTAATTGGCGAGATAGTCTTACCTAACCCGTTATGGGCCATTTGAGCTACCTTTATCGCTTCTTCCCTCGTCAATCTCGCATTGGTCGCCACTGCCCCTATAGTTGTGTTCTCTATGGCAGATTCCCCGAACTGCCTCTTTTGAACTCCCTGGCGCAGCAGATCGGCCGAGGGCAGCAGGTCAAGGCTGTTCTCGCTCTCTCTCAGCCCTGCCAAGATTCTTCCTGTCTCGTTATCAATAACGTCACCGAAGGCATTCACAACTACAAGGGCTCCCACCATGATTCCAGTGCCGCCCTCCACACTAGCAGTACCAACGCCGCCTTTAGAGGCTCTCTTGAGATCGAAAAGTTTCCCCACTGTTGCCCCGGTCCCTACCCCTATACTTCCCTCCGCCACGTTTGCAGACGAGGCCTGAAGGCAGGCCTGGTACGCCATCTCAGCATCGGGTCGCACTCGGGAATCACCGAGGCGGAGGTCAAAGACTACTGCGGTGGGAACGATGGGAATGTGCGTTACCTCCACATCGAAGCCCTTTTGCCTTTCTTCCAGGTAACGGACAACCCCCCCTGCTGCATCCAAACCGAAAGAGCTTCCACCAGTGAGAAGGATGGCATGGACCTCGTGCACCAAGTGAAGGGGATACAGAGAATCTACCTGACGTGTTCCGGCGGCAGAACCTCTGATGTCGATTCCAGCAACGGCCCCCTCCTCGCAAAGGAGCACGGTACAGCCTGTCATGGCCTGGATGTTGCTGGCATGACCCACCCTAATTCCATTTACATCAGTAATGGCATTGTGTCTGCTTGGCACCGTTCCGTCTTTCATCCGGGTCTCCCCGCAAGGATAGCAGAGCGCTTTTCGCTGTGTCAAATCGTGTGCTCTTGACATCGTTTCCGAGACCCTTTACATTGAAAAGGCAAGCCGGGCATTCGTGTGCAGTTACCTTAGTTTTTTACGATCTACGAATTCGATTACGCGCTTTTCAGGAACTGGCTATTTGCTTTCTTTTCCGCAACCCGGCACCGTCATTGGAGTAAGAGATGTCGGCTAGGAAGGTTTTAATTGTCACAGGGAAGGGGGGGGTAGGGAAGACTACTGTCGCTGTCAATATGGGAGTTCTTTTGGTGCAGGCAGGTCAGAAGGTTGGACTCGTGGACGCCGACATCCATTCTCCGAATATCCCAAGAATGTTGGGAATTAAACCCCAGGGTATCAACAGGCTTATACGGGGCATCGAGCCTGCATTACCGATGGAGGGGCTCAAGGTTGTCTCAATGGCGCTATTCCTCCACAATCAGGATACGCCAATTGCCTGGCGGGGACCGATCAAGAATGGAGTGATTAAACAGTTCATTGCCGATGCACATTGGGGGGAACTTGATTTCCTTATTGTTGATCTCCCCGCAGGAACAGGTGATGAGGCGATGAGCACAATACATGCACTGAAGGGATTGGCCGGCGCTCTTGTGGTAACTACTCCCCAAGCACTTTCCTTGCTGGAGGTGAGGCGAATCACCTCCTTCTTCCGACACTACAACGTTCCCATCATTGGGCTTATGGAAAACATGGCCGACGCGGTTTGCCCTCACTGTGAGCGATACATGCCTCCTTTTGGCAGTGGCAAAGGTGAAGAGGTTGCCAGCGATCTGGATATACCGTACCTAGGAAGTATGCCGGTCGGTATCGAAGTGATGCAATGCGCCGATAAGGGAGAGCCCTTTGTGACTGCGACACCAGAGTCAGCGGTGACGGTAAGATTGAGAGAGATTACGAGTCGGTGCATGAGAGGCATAGAAGAACGGATGGGGATGACGCTGGTCGCGAAGATCATCTGTACTTGAGGTGGAAACTGTCATGGATTTCATGGAGGTTATCAAGGGAAGAAGATCGGTGCGATTATACCGGGGCGATCCAGTCGGCGATGACACGCTGGAGTCGTTGTTAGAGGCAGTCAGATGGGCACCCTCGTGGGCCAACTCTCAGTGTTGGGAAGTCATCGTCGTCAGGCAGGAGGAGACCAGAAGGAGATTAGTAGACGCACTACCTCAGGGGAACCCAGGGCGACAGGGAATACTCCAGGCCCCTGTCACGTTAGTGTTTCTGGGTATTAAGGGAAAATCCGGTTTTTGGAAAGGCGAAGCCTGTACCGACAAGGGGGATTGGTTTATGTATGACCTCGGACTTGCAATGGAGAATCTCTGCTTGGCTGCCCATGCCGTAGGGCTGGGGACCGTAATCATCGGTTATTTCGATGCCGCACAAGTCGCGGAGATCCTGCAGGTACCGCAGGACAAGGAGGTGGTAGCCATGACCCCGGTGGGTTTTCCCGAGAGAGTCCCGGATCCCCCCCAGAGAAAAGAGATTAGCCAATTTGTTTATCACGAGGGTTATGGGAGGCAGGAATAGGAGTGAGGAAACAAAAGCGTTTCTGTGCATTCTGTGGCGCCCGATTGGAGCGAATATCACATGACGGAAGGCAGAGGCAGTACTGTGGCAGGTGTGTGATAATCCCATCCCGGCGACCGCGGCACTCGTGCTCAGTGACACGAAAGAACTCATGTTGGTGAAAAGGGCGATGGATCCGGGCAAGGGTGAATGGGGACTCCCTGGTGGCTTTATGGAAATAGATGAACTCCCTGAAGAATGTATCCTGAGAGAGCTGAGGGAGGAGACGGGGATAATCGGTGAGGTGGAGCGATTGCTGGCGGTGGTCCACGAGGACAGCCCGTTCTATGGTCCGCTCGTCATCGTCGGGTATAGGGTGATTTCCAAGGAGGGCGCCCTGGTAGCAGGGGATGATGCTACCGAGGTTCGTTACTTCCCTTTGGATGGGCTTCCTCGGGTGGCCTTTGCTGCACATTGCAAACTGATTGACGCAATGCAGAAGTTGAAACCGTGAAATACACTTACGGTCCCGTACCTTCCCGACGTCTCGGATTATCGCTAGGTGTGGATGTTGTTCCCCGAAAGGTGTGCACGTACAATTGCATTTACTGCCAGGTGGGGAAAACCACGCTCCATACCACCGAGCGACGCGAGTACATTCCTGCCCGTTCTATTCTCGACGACGTGCGAGAGTCGCTCAAAGACTGGGGCGACAAAGTAGACTACATCGCTATTTCTGGTTCTGGTGAACCGACGCTCAACAGCAAGCTCGGAGAAATTATTAGAGGAATTAAGGAGATGACCTCCCTTCCGGTAGCGGTCCTGACCAACGGGTCTCTCTTACATCTGGACGAAGTGAGGAGGGATCTTCTGGAGGCCGATGTGGTTATGCCGTCTCTCGACGCTGTCACGCCGCAGGTGTTCCATACCCTCAACAGGTCACACCCTACATTGGATGTGAAAAGGGTCATTGAGGGGTTGGTCGAGTTCCGAAAGGAGTTCAAGGGGCGGATCTGGTTGGAGATTCTTTTCTGTAGAGGGGTGAACGATGATTGGGCCGAGATAGAGAAACTGAAGGAGACCATCCGCGTCATTCAACCCGACAAGGTTCAGCTCAATACGGTGATGAGGCCGTCGGTTGAAGATTTCGCCTACCCGGTGTCTCCGGGCAGAATGGAGCAGATTAGAGAAGCTTTAGGTGAAGGTGCTGAGGTTATTAGTGAGTTCGAAGGACGGGGACACGAGGTGCCGTGGCCAGATCTGGAAGAGAGGGTAATACAACTTATCGAACGTCGGCCCGTGACCCCGGAGGATCTGGCCAGAACGCTCAGTGTACACGATCTTGAGATCACGAAGATCTTGGACGGTCTGACCAAGCAAGGTAAGATCAAATACAGAGTGTTCAACAGAAGATTATACTACGAGATTGTGAGAGGGGCCGAAGGTTGATGCTGGTCGGCTCGAGGCTTCCAGACTCATGATGCCTCTCGGAAACTGTCGGGATTAACAATGACAGAGGCTTGTATCCCTCTCCAAGACTAAATCCGTCGCAACTCCATAAGACAATCAGTGTTCTATCCCTGCCAATGACCGCCAGTTTGCAGGTGTAGTCCTGGATGTCTGACGTTTGGGAAGGCTGACGACGAAGGTGCGAGCGATCACCGGATGTCATCCCGCAGGTAAATCAGAATCAGATCCGGTGAGTGGTCGGAAGCCACTTCTACCATCGGATGTGTAGAGTTTTTGATGCGACCGAGCATCATCCCAGGCTGTGCAGCCATTTCTTGGTCGTATAGGCAGTGTAGCTGACTGTGAAGTGATTTTTTGTTGATAATTGTTGGCGCATTCATTATATTTACAGCAGGTTTAGCGAAGGGGGGTTGTAACCATGTATTCTGAAATAGTTCTTGAGCATTTTAAGAATCCGCGCAACGTCGGTAAGATTGAGGAGGCGGACGGCGTCGGGGAGGTTGGCAATCCCGTCTGTGGCGACATGATGACCATCACCATCAAAGTGAAGGATGACCGCATTGATGATATCAGGTTCCAGACGTTCGGATGTGGAGCGGCGATTGCTGTATCGAGCATGGTGACTGAGATGGCTAAAGGGAAGACTCTAGACGAAGCTATGCAGATAACCAACAAGTCTGTTGCCGAAGCCTTGGAGGGACTTCCGAAGAATAAACTCCACTGCTCGAATCTTGGTGCCGATGCCCTTCACAAGGCCATCATGGACTATTATGCACGCAAGGAGGGGCGTCCCATACCAGAAGAGAAGATAAAGCTGGAGCATATCGGAAGGACCGAGGAGCATTGCTATTGTCCCTACTGCGACCTCGATATACCCGAGGAGGTTCCCTATTGTGCGGATTGCGGTAAGCCCACGGTGAAACATCACCATCATTAAGAGCGAGTTTCTGTTTGAGGAGCGTGCCATGAATACGATTTATCTGGACAACGTTTCCGCCACTCCCCTTCATCCAGCAGTGAAGGAAGCAATGGTCAGTTACATAAACCATGAGTTCGGCTTTGGCAATCCGGTGAGCCAACATCACGTTGGAGATGCTGCCATGGAGGCACTGGAAGGGGCGCGTAAGCAAGTTGCCCAGCTCATTAATGTGGAACCTGAACAGATTGTTTTCACGGCCGGCGGCACCGAGTCTATCAACCATGCCGTCAAGGGGGTGGCGCGAGCACGATCCGAGAAGGGCAACCACATCGTTACTTCTAACATCGAACACAACGCTGTACTGGGTTCCCTTCGGATGCTGAAGCGGCTAGGATATCGCTTAACCTCCCTTGATGTTGACGAATACGGAATGGTAGATCCTGCAGATGTAAAGAAGGCGATCACGGACGAAACGATCCTTGTAACGATAATGCATGCTAACAGTGAAATCGGCACCATTGAGCCCATTGCCGAGATCAGTGAGCTCACCAGAGAGCGAGATATTCTCTTTCATTGTGATGCCGTGGCTTCGGCCGGCGTAGTTCCCGTTGATGTAGAGGAGATGGGGGTCGATTTGCTGAGTCTGTCAGCCAATCAGTACGGTGGACCTTCGGGAGTGGGTGCTCTGTACATCCGCCCTAAGACGGAAATTTGGCCTCTCATTCACGGGGGATCGCAAGAAGGAAGCCGGCGCGGCGGAACCCACAATATGGTGGGGATCGTTGGTATGGGAAAGGCGGCGGAGTTAGCCAGGAAGGAGATGTCTGAGCGTACCGAGCACCTGCTCAAATTGAAGCAAGCCCTGCTCGACGGCCTTGGAACAGTTGACGAGATTGCCATCAACGGGCATCCGACCCAATGCCTTCCAAATCTGGTCTCAGCCTCGGTGGCTTACGTGGAGGGAGAGTCCATGATGTTGATGCTCGATCAGGAGGGTGTTTGTATCTCGACCCGTTCAGCTTGCGCCAGCGGGTCCCTTCGAGCATCCCACGTGCTCCTCTCTATCGGTCTGGACCACGCAACAGCGCAAGGAACTCTCATTTTTTCACTCGGTGTAACCAATACCCTTGAGGAAATTGAGAGATCACTTGAAATTTTCAGGTCAACAGTGGCAACATTACGGAATATATCGCCGCTATACCGAGGTAAAACGGTAGGCTAGAGGGACATCGAGAAAGTATGGTTAGTGCGGACTGCAATTTGGAGGTACAGCCAACTGGTGGGTTTATGGGTTCCACCAGTTTTCTTTTTGCGTGAAGGATCTCACGCCATTGGCTGATCTCTGATACGTAAGAGCAGGATGTGTGCATCCGGTCGCTTCTGCCGACAATCAAGAGGCAGGGCGGATCAACCACTGTCATACTGTTAGACAGGAGAGAGCAATCAGAATGGCGAAAAGAATATTGATCGTAGATGATGAACAAGACGTGCTCACGTATCTTGGGACATTGTTTAGAGACAATGGCTATGAAATCGCCACTGCCGTGGACGGTAGAGAGGCGCTAGAGAAGATTGAGGAGTTTCGTCCGGACTTGATTACCCTGGACATCATCATGCCTAACCAATCGGGAGTCGGATTTTACCGAAAGCTCAAGAAAAACAAGGAGCTACAAAATGTCCCCGTCGTCGTTTTGACTGGGGTGACTCAGTACAAGGAATTCTTTGCCCGTGAGCATCACACGATCCCCAAGCCGGATGCTTTCGTGGAGAAACCTTTCGACAAATCAGCACTCCTTGACTTAGTTCAGCGATTGGTTGACTGACCTTTCTACGGTGTGACAGGCTCTGGCGGGAATGTTAATTCTCCGCATGACCTCGCGAAGGAAGTATTGCGAGAGACCTCATGCTGTGGATAGCCTGATAGCACAGCGATATGGATGTTCCTACCTTTGAAAAGAAGATGGGTAGATACTACGGTAATTTGGGTGACCCTTCATATGTTGTTTTAAAGGACATGAGCGAAGGCAAGATATGCGGAACATAGGTGGATTTGGCGAAACAGAATGCGATCACCTGTTTGATCTCATCCCGAGCCATGTTTCGGTCCAGGACGGTGATCTGCGCATCATCAGGACAAACGCCAGGTTGCGAAAGGAGTTTGGCGAGCATGTTGGGGAGTACTGCTATAGAGTTTACAAAAATCGCGGCGACGTTTGTCCGGACTGCTGTGTGCAGAAAACCTTTGCAGATGGGCAGATGCACAAAAGCGAAGAGGTGATCATTGACCCCCATGGGCGCTCGACCGAGGTAATGGTTCATACGTCACCAGTCAGAAACCAACAGGGTGAGATTGTGGCAGTGGTGGAGATGTTCACCGACATTAGCGAGATGAAGGCCCTGCAGAAGCAGCTTGAAACGAGCCGGCAGGAGTACAAGTACCTTTTTGACACGGTGCCGTGCTATGTCTCCGTTCAGGATCGCAATTTTCGGATTATTGAGGCAAATGCACTGTTTAAACAAGACTTTGGTGACCGCCTGGGGGAATACTGTTATTCTGTCTATAAAGGGAGGAAAAGCGTTTGTCCGGGCTGTTGCGTGAAGAAAACCTTCGCCGACGGATTGGTTCACTCCTGCGAGGAGATGGTGGAGACGAGGAACAACGATAAGTCAAACGTCATCATTTATACTGCACCAATTTTCAATGACCGGGGGGAAATCGCAGCGGTCATGGAGATGTCGACCAACATTACCCAGGTGAAGAAACTGCAGAAAGAACTGATCTTGATGGGTCAGAGTGTTGCCTCCATGGCCCATGGGATCAAGAATATTCTGACCGGCCTTGAAGGTGGAATGTACGTGGTAGGTTCTGGGCTAGATAAGAAGGATAACGAGCTCGTGCAGACCGGTTGGGATATGGTAAGAAACAATGTCGCCAAAGTCTCAAACCTGGTGAAGGACCTTCTGTACTGCTCGAGGGAGCCGACAACGGAGTACCAGGAGGTTGAACCTAACAAGATTGCTAGAGAAGTGTACGACCTTTTTCTCGAGAAAGCTGAAGGAGAAGGATTGGAGTTTCGTTTGGAATTGGACGAGTCCCTTGGGCAAGCCTACCTGGACCCTGCAGGCATACATACCGTTTTGTGCAACCTGGTTACCAATGCGATGGATGCGTGCATTCTGGATCTGAAAGTGATTCCGCACACGGTGGGCCTGAAGACCCGTAAGGTGGGTGACGCCTCCCTGATCTTCGAGATTTCTGACAACGGGAGGGGTATTCCCCCGGCCCAAAAAGGTAAACTCTTCGAGACCTCCTTTTCCACGAAGGGCAGTAGGGGAACAGGTCTGGGACTGCTTGTTACCCGCAAAATCGTTATGGAGCATAATGGCGAGATCACCTTTGACTCTATAGAGGGTGTGGGTACGACCTTCAAAGTGACATTACCCATCAAACCTGACGACGTAACCTAGGGACTAAGGTGGTCATGTGTGGTTGTGTACGGAATGGTAGGAAGCGTTAGAGAATGACGTCAATACAATTGCTGTCATATGTCTCGGTGGTGGTTTTCCTGATCGGGGTGAGTCGAACGGCGATCAAGTATTTGAGTATGCCCATACATCTCCGGTGGGAGCTTTATCCAGTTGCTCACGAGAAGGGTAGAGACTACGGTGGTTCCTATCATGAAGTGTTGGATTGGTGGGTCAAGCCAAGGGAGAAATCGCTCATTAATGAGCTGAAATTCATGATACCTGAGATTCTTCTTATCAGGGCTTTGTTTCATCACAACCGAAAGTTGTGGATGACGTCGTTTCCATTCCATGCGGGCTTATACATGCTGGTCGGTTTACTGTGTCTCCTGGTCGTAGGAGCGGTAACAGAGGCATTTGGTGTGGTCATTGCTGCGGACGCTCCAAACACCTGCGCACGCGCAATCTATTACGTGACAATAGGGTTTGGTGCTCTAGGCCTCATCTGCGCTGCTTGGGGCTGTGGACGGTTACTATTTATGCGGTTTACTGACCGAGACCTGAACTCGTTCACTACGCCATTGGACTACATCAATCTGATTCTGGTTTTTGCTGTACTTGTCTGTGCACTGGCGGTATGGGTTTTTGTTGACCCGAGTTTCAGTTTGGCTCGACGGTATATCCAAAGCCTCATCACATTTGAGCCCTTCTCACCGATGGGCTGGGCCTTCACGGGTCAAATCGTCCTTTTTTCAGTCCTTATGATCTATTTCCCCTTTACTCACATGACTCATTTTTTCACCAAGTATTTCACTTATCACAAGGTGCGGTGGGAGGATGCGCCAAACATTAAGGGCAGCAAGATTGAGACTCGGGTTAGGTCAGTTCTTGAGCGCAAGGTGCAGTGGGCTGCACCCCATGTTGCCACGGGGAAGAAATGGAGTGAGATTGTAGAGGAGCAAAAGAGTGAGACAGAGGAGCGTGAGGGTTAAAGACATCGGTAAGGATGTCGAACAGCTGACCGAACTCAAGCCAGAGGAGTTCATTGAGCTCCCACCACCCTTCGACAACCCCGATGACGTGGCAAAGGGGTCGGAGCTAACGCAAGAACAGCGGGAGAAATACGAGACTGCACTGGACGGCTACCTCGCCCTAGCCTTGGCAAAGCCCCAAAACAAAGAAGAGGAGGACGCCCTGGTTAGGAAATTCGTCAACGGTTTAAGAAAGCTCTTGTCGAAGGACGACAACTGGACCTTTTTGCAGCCGTTTCTGCTGTCTCTCGAATACTGCGCTCGTTGCCAAACCTGTGCCGAAGCATGCCCGATCTTTGTGGGCAGCGGGCGTCAGGAAATCTATCGGCCCACATACAGGGCTGAGATTTTGCGAAGACTTTACAGGAAGTACGTGAAACCGGGAGGCAGAATGTTGGCGAAATTGGCCGGCGACATTGATCTGAACTGGAATACAATCTCTCGGCTTGGCGAGCTGGCCTACCGTTGCAGCCTGTGCCGAAGGTGTGCCTCAGTCTGTCCTATAGGAGTTGACAACGGACTCATCACCCGTGAGATCCGTAAACTGTTCAGCCAGGAAATGGGCATAGCTCCAAAAGAGTTGCACGAGCTCGGGACCGTGCAGCAGCTCAAAGCGGGGTCCAGTACGGGTATGACGCCCGTGGCTTTCAAAGACATTGTTGAGTTTATGGAGGAGGAGATCGAGGAAAAGATTGGCCGGAAGATCGCGATACCGCTTGACAAGGAAGGGGCAGACATTCTTCTGATCCACAATGCAGGAGAGTTTCTATCGTGGCCTGAAAACGCTGAAGCCTTCGCGATTATCTTTGAGGCGGCTGGGATTAACTATACGCTTTCCACCGACTTAGTAGGATATGATGCGGTTAATTACGGGGTGTGGTATGACGACGTCCAATTGGCCAAGGTAGCTCACAAGCATGCCGAGGTGGCCAAAAACCTTGAGGCCAAGAAAATCGTCGTAGGCGAGTGCGGACACGCCCACAAGGCCCTTTCAGTGGTAGCCGATCGTGTTTTCTCCGACGACAGCCTGATACCCCGGGAAAGCTATTTGCCGCTCCTTGAGAACATAGTGAAGAGTGGCAAGCTCAAGCTCGACCCACAGCGCAACGATTTTCCCGTAACGTTGCACGACCCGTGCAACATGGTTAGATTAATGGGGGTTGTCAGACCTCAACGCGAAATCCTTCGCCTCATTGCTCCAAGATTCCGCGAGATGGAGCCGCATGGCGTGGACAACTATTGCTGCGGTGGCGGAAGCGGGTTTGCTATCATGCAATCCTTGAACTTCCCGGACTGGCGGTCTTCCGTCGCTGGCCGAATGAAACTGAAGCAGATTTTGGATGCCTTTGAGGGGGAGCTGGACCCATCCATTCACAAATATGTATGCTCTCCGTGCTCGAACTGTAAGGGGCAGATTCGTGATCTTTTTAACTACTACAAAGTCTGGGAGAAGGCTGGAATCTTATATGGCGGGCTGGTCGAACTCGTTGTGAATGCCATGAGTGACATTGCGGAACCGTTTATCACATGGGAGTGGATGTAGGTTCAATGTCAGTTGGGAAAGCGCTCTGTGGTGGGGTTGTTTTACAGCTTGACAAATACTATGGGATAACCTTAGTGTATGCAGTTAACGCCTGGGGTAAGGGCAATCTTTCAAGGAGGTACGAATATGGCAAAAAAAACGCCTCTGGTTGATGAGTTGGAAAAGGGCCCTTGGCCGAGTTACGTAAAAGAAATTAGGCGTATGGCCAAGAAGAACCCTGCAGCACAGGAACTCCTGGAAGTCCAGCAGAAGTCATTCGAGGACAAGATAACCCATTGGAAGCACGGCGGCATCGTTGGCGTCACAGGGTACGGTGGCGGGGTTATCGGCAGATATTCTGACATGCCTGAAGAGTATCCTCACGTTGCGTCCTTCCACACCATGCGGGTAAATCATCCATCCGCGTGGTTCTATACGACCAAAGCCTTACGACAGGTCTGCGATGTTTGGGAGAAATACGGCAGTGGCCTGACCAACTTCCACGGTTCCACAGGCGATATTATTCTGTTGGGCACGACAACCGAGAACCTGCAACCCTGCTTTAATGCATTGACGGAAATAGGGTTTGATTTGGGCGGTTCAGGAAGTGTGCTGAGGACACCGACGGGGTGTGTTGGCCCCGCCCGGTGTGAGTGGTCCTGTATCGACACCCTGGACGTGATCTATGATCTGAACATGGAATTTCAGGATGAGCTCCACCGGCCTCGGTGGCCGTACAAGTTCAAGATCAAGGCTTCAGGTTGTCCGAACGATTGCGTCGCAGCTATAGCACGGGCCGACTTCACCATAATCGGTACGTGGAAGGATAGTCTGCGAATCGACCAGGACGCTGTCAGGAATTACGCTGCAGAGGGAATGGACGTTAAGGGCGCGGTAGTGGACAAATGCCCGAGCGGTGCGCTGGAGTGGGATGAGAAGGGGCAGAAGCTCAGAGTGATACCGGAGGATTGTGTCAGGTGTATGCACTGCATCAATAAGATGCCCAAAGCCATCCTGCCGGGTCGGGAAGGGGGAGCCACGATCTTGGTTGGCGGGAAAGCGCCCATTTTAAAAGGAGCCTATCTTTCTTGGGTCTTGGTGCCATTCATGAAGATTGAACCCCCATACACCGAGATCAAGGAGTTGCTCGAAAAGATGTGGGACTGGTGGGATGAGCATGGCAGAACGAGAGAGCGGCTTGCTGAGCTGATTGAGAGACTTGGATTCAAGACATTTCTCAAGGCTATGGGACTAAAACCGGCACCCCAGATGGTATACAAACCGAGAGCTAACCCATATGTGTTCTTCTAACCGAAGATATAGACACCACTTGAGGAGGTGACTCATGGCGAAGACGGACATTGGTCCTCCAGATTATCGGCAGATGCTGCCCGAGGCGATAAAGAAGAACTATGGAAAATGGAAATATCACGAGATACTGCGCCCCGGAGTGCTCAAGCACGTATCCGAAACAGGAGATGAACTCTACACTGTACGCGCAGGCTCTCCGAAATTGGTCAGCATAGACTTCATTAGGGACATCTGTGATATAGCTGACAAATACTGTGATGGTCATCTGAGATTTACGAGCCGGTATAACATTGAGCTGATGACCCCAGACGAGGCCAAGGTAGATTCCATCATCGAAGAATTGCAAAAGCTGGGTCTACCCATCGGGGGGACTGGGAAATGCATCAGCAATGTTATCCACACACAAGGCTGGGTGCATTGTCACAGTGCGGCTACCGATGCTTCGGGGCTGGTGAAAGCCATCATGGACGAATTCTATGATTACTTCACCAGTATGAAGCTGCCGGCTTTGTTGCGGATCTCCCTGGCCTGCTGCATCAACATGTGTGGTGCGGTTCACTGTTCTGATCTGGCGGTTGTCGGGGTGCATACAAAACCGCCACGAGTGGACGATGAAAGGTTGGGCGCCGTGTGTGAAATTCCGACGACCATCGCCTCTTGTCCCACGGGCGCCGTAAGGCGACACCAGGACAAGGAGGTCAAGAGCGTGGTGGTGAGAGAGGATCTTTGCATGTACTGCGGGAACTGCTTTACTGTGTGCCCTGCGATGCCGTTGGCCGATCCCCAGGGTGACGGTGTCGCCATCTATGCGGGTGGAAAGGTTGCGAATGCGCGAAAGCCGCCCATGTTCTCGCGGTTAGTGGTCCCATATCTCCCCAACAATCCGCCCCGGTGGCCTGAGGTCGTGGGGACACTCAAGAAGATTGTTGAAGTCTACGCAGAAAATGCCCGGGAGGACGAGAGGATGGGTGAGTGGATTGAAAGGATAGGATGGGAACGATTTTTCCGCCTCACCGACTTACCATTCACCGAACAGCATATCGACGATTTCACACATGCTGTCGAAACATTCAGGACAACCACGCAATTTAAGTGGTAGAATGAAGAGGTGACTGAAAGTGAGTGACGAGACAACGGAAGAGCTGAAGAACAAAATACTGGAATACCTCTCAACGGTAAGCAAGGCCAAGAATAGAGACGTGGCTCGAGCTATTGGTGTGGACAAGCACGCGGTGGATAAAGCAATTTCTGAACTGGGAAATGAAGGCAAGATCGAGTACCTCTATCTAGGGACCTCTTTCGTAAAGCTGAAAGACAAAGAGTAATTGTCAGCGGCGATAATCAGTAGCCCGTCGGAGCGTTACGTGGCGAGTCTTGTACCCCGGCTCATGATTGCGAGCATTCAGGGTCGATCAGGGAAGACTACCATCACTACGGGACTATGTGCTGCCTTGAGAAAGCGGGGATTTTCCGTCCAACCGTTCAAAAAAGGCCCTGATTACATCGACCCCTCATGGCTTGCTGCAGCCGCCGGGAGAAGTTGTCGTAACTTAGACATCTTCCTGATGGGCGAGGAGGGTGTCCAGGCAAGCTTCCGACGAGCGTGCAAAGGAGCTGACATTGCGGTGATAGAGGGAGCCATGGGGCTCTACGACGGTCCCTATCCTGATGGCCGAGGAAGTTCAGCTGATCTTGCCAGGCTACTCCAAGTCCCCGTAATTCTCTTGGTTAACGCATCCCGCATGACACGCAGTGTCGCCGCGATGGTAACCGGCTGCCAGACCTTTGAGCCTGACATTGCTATTGCCGGAGTAATATTAAATCATGTGGCAGGAAGACGGCATGAACACAAACTGGTTACCGCGGTGGAGGGCTATTGTAACATACCTGTCCTGGGAGTCGTACCCAGAGACGTAAGTCTGCAGATCAGCGAACGCCACCTTGGTCTCGTGCCTTTTAAAGAAGGGACAGATGCAGTCGGTCACATCGAGCGGATTCGGAGGCAGTTAGAGGAGTGTCTCGACCTGGATCGTATTCTGAACGTGGCAGAAGGTGCTGAGAAATGTGTGTTGGCTGAGCGCGACAGCATAGACGGCCAGGGGGCCAAGGTCGATGCGTTGTACATCGGGGGCGGGTTTCCCGAGTTTTTTCTGAAGGAATTGGAAGGTAACGGTGAATTGCGGCAGGAGATAGCTGAGGCGGTTGAGAGGGGCATGCCCGTTTACGCCGAGTGCGCGGGCTTGATGTATCTGTGCCGGACTATCAGCTGGCAAGACAGAAGCCATGAGATGGTTGGTGCGATCCCTGCGGATGTGGAGCTGTGTGAACGCCCGCAGGGGCACGGATATGTGGAAGGCGAGGTGGTTGAGGAAAACCCGCTGTTGCCGCTGGGAATGATAGTCAGGGGTCATGAATTTCATCACTCGAGATTGTCCACGTTTGATACCCTCAAATCTGTTTATCGCCTCCGACGCGGGCGGGGCATCGATGGAGAAAGGGACGGCGTTTTGTATAAGAATGTGTTTGCGTCGTATATGCACGTGCACGCTTTGGGTACACCCGGCTGGGCTGAGGGGTTGGTGTCAATGGCGTCCAGGGATAAGGGATGTCGTGAGATTGCGGCATAGAACCTTGAAAAATCCGGGTTGAGAGGTTAGTATATCTGTGTAGTTTCCTGGCGTTTTTGAACTATTGAGCGTGGCGTGACGCGGCTGGGCACAGGCGTGAGTCACATGCAGCGTTGGACATTGGGTTTTTTTGGATGTGTTTTGTAGAAAGTTTGGTGTTGCAGACAATGAAAGAACAAAGATCAGACAGGAGGTAGAAAATGGCAACGGCAACCCTCGGTGGCACGGAGATCGTGATCGATGAGGACGGTTTCATTCAGGAGCCAGAAAAGTGGAACAAAGAGGTAGCTGAAGACCTTGCGAAGACCGAAGATGCGTATCCCATGAGTGATGATCACTGGAAGATCGTGAACTATCTGAGAGACTACTACCTTAAATTTGAGATTGCGCCGCCCATCCGAATGTTGACGAAGCAGACCGGCTATGACCTGAAGACGATTTATCAGCTGTTCCCCGGTGGGCCGGCCAAGGGTGCCTGTAAGGTAGCTGGTTTGCCTAAGCCGACCGGTTGCGTATAAGGATAGGGACAAAAATTTAACGGTGCCACGGACAAGTCCCCAAAAGTTAAGAGTCTTTTGGGGATTTCTTTGCCCGGTAGGGTAGTAAGTATTCAGCCATAAGTGTGGTCGGCCAGCGCATATTGCGAATTCTGACCGTGGAGAGACGATGGGTATTTTCCCAGCGATAGCAACGTACATTGCATATATCTTTATTGTCATGATGTACACCGTGAAAGCGGTTAAATACGCCAAAATGCCAATTCACCTGCGGTGGGAGCTGTACCCTGTGCCAAAGTATAAGAGCTTCATCGGGAAATTTCTGTACGTCCTGAAGGACAACTTTACACTGAGTGAATACCTTGAAAGGGATAGGGTATACTGGGCAGTGTTATATCTCTGGCACATTGGTTTTATATGCATCATCACGTTACACATATTGTGCTTTTTCGGTGCCGTGGCAATGGTTTTGGGGCTTACGATATCTGCTGAGTCCTCGAGCGTGTTAGGTTGGTTGCTCTACTATGGAACACTGGTAGCTGGAGTGGTCAGTTTTTTCGCCGGTGCTGCAGGGAGTATTGGCCTACTCATAAAGAGGCTGACCGACAGGGAACTGAGGCCTTATACTTCCCCTGTGAACTATTTCAACTACGTGTTCACTCTTGTGGTCTTCCTGAGCGGGCTTTACACATGGCATTTCGTTGAT
>SMTZ1_10014612_pt1 | contig 16302 bp, 15 predicted proteins | sample DeeMarSWOR136_30_FD_25667 | JGI IMG/M metagenome (IMG submission 25667)
CGATGTACTGCAAAAGATACGCTATTCCGTTTATGCAACCTAAAAATAGGATCAAGCGTTTGTTGAAGTTAAAGGCAAATTTTTTTGAAAACAAGACTATAGCAAACATAATCAGCGCGGCGAAAAAGAACCTCAAGAACACAAAAGTGTAAGCATCCATATACTGTAAACCAATCTTTATCGCAGGAAAAGAAGTGCCCCACAGGGAGCTTGCAATAATCGTCAAAAGCAATGCTTCTTTTTTACCTTCTGTAGCGAGTTTTGGTTTCTGCAAGAAAATTCCTTATTTTCTGAGAGTAGCGAGCATTATTAAATTTTTTCTGAAATGGATAAACGTAAAGAGTGGGAAGAACTTTTAGCTTCAACATTGTATAGTTGAGTAGTCTTAACAAAAAATGCGAAGACAGAGATTATGATACACTGGAAAACGGCCTTGGCACACTTGGCTAAGCTATTCCTCTACTCAGTAATAATAACTGTAATAGATGCTTCAATAATCTTCTTGCTTTACTACAGAGCCGACACATTTGCGTATACGCTTTCACTTGCTATGTTGATTGAAGGCGGACTAGGATTGGTATTCGGTAGTGTTTTTGCATCGTATTCGCCCTCAGCTGCCAAGATAAGCGAGGTTTTATTCCGTTCGAAACCTTGGGATATCAATCGGCAAAAAGAAATCGAAAAACAAATGAGAGCAGTCATCGTAACGGCTTTGATTCTGGTTATTGAGGCTCTGTTAGTTTCTGCTATATAGGCAATAAATAAAAGGAGTGTCGAAAAAAGTTAGTGATGCTCGAGTAAACTCTGGGTCAGGATTCACTAGATGACAAACCATAATTTTGTGTCTAGTTTCTTTTCTGAAATAACCCACGTACGTTTTATTTTACCCATTATACTCACAATAGTGATTTCCATTATTCTAGCCCAATTTACGGTGTTTACTCAACTCGAGTCCAATGGTTCGGGTTCATTATTTGGTTCTGCTGATGAATTTTTTGTCACGTTGAATGTATTTTTGATTATATTAGTCTCGATAGTTAGTTTGTTTATTTTTTTTCGGTTATTTAAGAAAAGGCGCGAACTTGCGGTTAGGGTCTTGGTTGCCACGTTCATTTTTAGTGGAATTCTTGCAGTTTTACTTTTCACCAAATTGCTGTTTAACACTCTAGAATTGGAATTTCCGTTGCTTCTCTTGGTGGTGGCTATTGTGACATACATTGGAGCTTATTTTGGATACTTGGTTATTGTTGATAGTATATCAAATAGAATGAGAAACACACTTTTTGTAATCTGCAGTGGAATCCTTGGTTGCTTCTTTGGAGTTTTAGTGCCAACGCTCACAATAATAGTAAGTTTGCTGATTCTGTCGTTTGTTGACATTGTTTTAATTAAGAGAAGGACTGTGGAAAAAATATTTAGTACAATAGCATACGAAAAATTGCTTACAGAAATTACTTTCTCAAACAATGAAGGGGGCATAGGAATAGGAGATTTGACATGTTACTCAATTATTGTAGCAAACACAGCTGCAAACTTCGGCTTTTTATCGAGTGTTCTTTCGTTACTACTTATTTTGGTCGGTTCGTTATTGTCATTAAGAATAACGTTTAGCAGAGGCAGACTTCCAGGGCTTCCTGTCTCGATTGTCCTAGGTTTGTTACCTGCAGTAATTCACTCAATCTTCTTGTAAATTTCACTTTAAGAACTAAAATAAACTGTAACTACGAGATAGAAACAAAAAAGGAAAAAGGGGGGAGGGTTAGGTTTAGCTGCGGCGTTTCCTAACGAAGTATACAGCACCTATTGCCACTACCACAACGATTACCGCTGCTGCTATGTAAAGTCCGTATTCCTCTAAGAAGTCTTTTGGTGGTGGTGCAACTCCTGTGTCATAGCCGGCTTGTGCTAGCAAAGATTTTGCCAGTTCTATATCAAAGCTGTATGCTGTGAGACTTGTGTCAAATCCAGCGGTTAACGTTGTAACTGGCGTTGTGATTGCCGGTGTGCCATATCCGTCTAGGATGCTGTCTATGATTTCTTGTCGAGGAACTAGGTGGCTTATTGCTTGCCTTACGTAGCGGGCGGCTTCAGCAGCTCGAGATGGGTCTTCTTTACCTAGCGGCGTATCAACACCCGTACCCAAAATTGGGTGTTTCATGTTGACACCTAGTTCTTGCAAACCAAAGGCATCATAGATTACATACTTACCCCAAGCATCTTCAAGGCTGCCAAGCATCGTTTGGAGACCGTACTGAGAATCTAGAACATCTACTTCACCAGTTTTTAGTGCAGTAATGGCGGCATCAGAACCTTCTATGAAAACAACTGCATACGTTTCGATTTGGAACAATCCGGCACCTGTCAAGGCTTGAGCGTTCCAGTAGTCGGCATTTTTGCCCATGTGGTTTGTGTAAGTTGTGGGATCATATGCCATATACCAGTAGGGACCAGTGCCTACTGGACCGTAGGCTGTGTATCCGTTTCCAGCTTCATAGCTTCCTTCTCCTGTGTTGAACGTGTGGCTTCGCCATTCCTCGTAAGGTACGTTTTCCAGAATGTGTTTTGGCAACATGAAACCGTATCCCTCAGCTAAGATACCTGAAGCAAAGTATGCATAGGGCTCGGGAAGATTGAATTTCACTGTGTAGTTATCTATTATTTCGATGTTGTCTGGTGAACCCATGATTTGTGCCACAAAAGCTCCAGTATTCGAGGCTAACTCTTCTGCCATTGCCGCGGTATAAGTGAACTTTACGTCTTCAGCTGTGAATTCAACGCCATCATGCCACTTGACACCTTGCCTTAAGGTTACAGTCCATGTTTTGTCATCGTCTGCAACAACCCAATCAGTAGCCAATCCAGGTATTATGTCGAGTGTTTCAAGATCTTTTGTTTTAGTTAAGCTTTCGAAAACTGCCCCATACACGGTCAAGTCATAATAAGAGGTTGAAAGCCAAGGGTTCAAGCCTTCTTCTGGAGCGGGACCTGTTTGGGAAATCACTATGGTGTCTTGCGTAGTTGATGGATTGAGTTGCCACCGGTCTACCGCAGGCCAAACTGGATAGTGAAGTACCTCAAATGGATCGCCAACAAGGGCTGTTGGGTCATAGCACACAACCTCTCTATCGTAGTGAAGAGTTATTGAAGGCAATTCTTCGAACGCTAATTTCTGCCAATCCTTTACGTATTCGAGCCGTTCGGCTTCGTCAACAGTTACTTTGATCTTTTCACAAATTTCGTCATTTTCCGCATTCTCCCAGTTGTAATAGTTTTGCCCTGGTGGAACTTGGCTGCTGTGATATAGTGCGTAGGGATCTGGGTCCGTACTCATTGCATAACCTACAAACAGCATATCATAGCCACCTTCATCAAATGTCTTGCCTCTAACTTCTGGAGGAGGATCAAGAGCTCTATCGTAAATTGTTCCCCAATCCTGTATTACTCTGTCCACATCGATTCCTGCTGCTAGCATATTGTTATAGATGATTTCTGACCATGCTTGTCTAGAGGGATTTGTTGATGGAACCGTTAAGGTTACGTGAAACAGCTTGTCTTGGGCTTGTGCTGGTAAAGCCATTGGAACCAAAATTGTAGTACACATCAATAGAATGCTAACTATTGCTACCCATTTTCTTTTCAGCAATATTTTTTACCTCAGACATGAGTTTAGGGCGTTCTCTTTATAACTTTTTACCTAATATTTCTTTATGCATGAACAAACATAACAATTCGTAAGAGAAATAGGGAATTCCAACCGCACACCATGAAAATCTTGATTTTCAAGCTTTTATTTGAGAAATCTTATATAGAATCAAAACGAGTAAGTAAGCTCGGAATCGTAACTAAACATGTCAATGCTTCGATACCTAATCCGACGACTACTCTATTTGATACCGCTTTTTTTCGGAATCCTAATCATAGTTTTTGTTGCAACCCGCCTTGCTGGAAATCCTGTACAACTTATGACCATTCAAAATCCCAACATCACACCAGAATTTAGACAACGATTAACAGAGTATTATGGCCTTGACAAACCTGTGTATTATCAGTTCTTCCTGTTTATTGGACAACTACTACAAGGCAACCTTGGTAACTCTTATGCAATTAGAGGAGGAATATCTGTAGCCACATTAATTGGCGATTACGCTTGGTTAACAATCCAACTCCAGTTTTTGGCCCTCGTACTATCACTCCTCATTGCAATTCCGGTAGGAATAATATCTGCCCAAAAACAGTATTCAAAACTAGACGTAACAGTAACCACAACTTCCCTACTTGGTACGTGCATCCCTGTTTTCTATATGGGAATAATAGCAATCATCATTTTCTCATATTTCCTAGGATGGTTCCCAGCCAGTGGAGCCAACGCAATTCTCGCAGAACGATATCTGTTCGGCAGCTTCGAGATAGACCGCTTATGGCACCTGATGTTACCGACGGCAGTTTTAACATTCGCAATTCTAGCTCCAGTGGTACTTCTTGTTCGATCAAGCATGCTTGAAGTCTTACGACAAGACTACATACTAGCTGCAAGAGCTAGCGGACTGAGTGAAAGAACGGTTGTTTTTAAGCACGCATTAAGAAACGCCCTTATACCAGTTGTAACCTACGTGGGGTTATATTTTGGCGGCATTCTCGCTGGTGCCCCAATAACAGAAACAGTTTTCAACTGGCCTGGGGTAGGTCGACTTTTCGTAGAAGCTACAACCAAACTTGACTTCCCAGTGATAATGGGAGTTACTGTCTTCATTACCATTATGACTCTTATTGCCAACCTAATAACAGACATAGCGTATGGATACATAGACCCAAGAATTAGACTTGAATAACTGAAACTTGAGGTTGATGAATGAATAAACAAAAAGAACGAACGCGGTCCAAAGGCGTAAGTCAATGGAACATTGCATGGCGGAGATTTAAGAAAAACAAAGCAGCCCTGGCAGGAGCCTTCATTATTGGTTTTGTAGTGTTCTTAAGCGCGTTTGATTCCCTAGTTGCACCTTATCCACCCAATGACATAAGTGCATTTTATACTAGAGAAACCCGAGTTCCTCCATCCTTTGAACACTTGTTTGGAACAGATTATGTGGGTCACGACGTCTTTAGCCAAGTAGTATATGGGGCTCGATCAGCGCTTTATGTTGGATTTGGAGCAGCAGCAATAGCAATGTCATTAGCCATATTAGTTGGGCTTGTTTCAGGCTATTACGGAGGAATCGTTGACAACATTTTGATGAGAATAACAGAAATCTTCTTAGTAATACCCTTCCTTCTAATCCTGCTTGTTTTCCTCAAAGTCATTACCGCAGTGGCGCCCTCAGGTGCTGGAGGCCTATCGATAGTCACTATAATGATTGGAGTATTTTCTTGGGCATCTAACGCAAGAATCATCCGAGGAGAAGTACTACGGGTTAAAGAAGAGGAGTATATTGAAGCCTCAAAGTCACTGGGAGCAAGTAACACAAGAATTGTATTCAGGCACATCTTCCCCAATGTCTTACACACCATAATAGTTTTAACCACATTGATGATTGCTTCCGCAATTTTGGTAGAAGCTGCAGTAAGCTTTCTGGGATTTGGCGACCCCAACGCCATAACATGGGGGCAACAACTTCAGAAAGCCAACGAGGCAGTGAAAGAAGCCTGGTGGGAAGGAATTTTTCCAGGATTTTTCATCACGCTTCTAGTGCTTGGATTTAGTCTGCTTGGAAATGGCTTGAGAGACGCTCTTGACCCACGTCTCCGGGAATGAACTTATGGAACGGAAACGAATGGCACCAAAAGAAATCTTGAGAATTGAGAACCTGAAAACTTACTTTGATACATTCGCTGGTCTAGTCAAAGCTGTCGACGGAGTCAGCATTGACGTTAGAGAAGGAGAAACCCTTGGTCTGGTAGGTGAATCAGGCTCTGGAAAATCTGTGACTGCCTTATCAATCCTAAGAATAGTTCCCAGACCTGGAAAAATAATCGATGGAAAAATCATATACAAAGGAGAAAATCTCCTAAACAAAACCGAGAATGAAATGCAAAAGATACGAGGAAAAGAAATAGGCTACATCTTTCAAGACCCAGCAACCTCATTGAACCCAGTTTTTAATATTGCCGAACAACTAACTGAAGTAATAAGACACCACCAAAATGTAACAAAGAAAGAAGCATTGAAACAAGCAATCAACTTGTTTAGACTTGTAGAGATACCTGACCCTGAGATCAAAATTTGGAATTATCCACACCAACTCAGCGGAGGCATGAAACAGAGGATGGCAGTGGCTAGAGCCTTATCCTGCCAACCCAGTCTGCTTCTCGCAGATGAACCAACAACGAACCTTGACGTTACAATTCAGGCTCAGATTCTCCAACTAATGAAGAATCTCAAAGACAAATTGGGAATGTCCATGATTTTAATAACCCACGACATGGGTATAGTAGCCGGTGTTGCGGATAGAATTGCGGTTTTGTATGCCGGAAGAGTTTGCGAAATAGCAGAGACAAAAACCATTTTCTATAACCAGCGCCATCCCTACACAAATGCTCTTCTCAAAGCCGTTCCAAGTTTAGCTCTAAGAAAACAGAAACTTGCGGTGATACCGGGCAATATTCCTAATCTGATAGAGCCGCCTTCAGGCTGCAGATTCCATCCCCGTTGCAAATACGCTAAACCAATTTGTTCTAAAGAAATTCCATTATTAGAAGAAGTGGGATTTGAACATTGCGTGGCTTGCCATCGAGCAAAGGAACTTGACCTAAAAACGCCTCTGGAAGCTGAGAAAGATGAGTGACAGACAGTTCTTGGAAGTCGAGAGTTTAGTAAAGTACTTTCCGATATACACAAAAGGAGTCATTCTTAGAAAACAGGTCGGAGTGATACATGCCGTCGACGGAGTGAATTTTTCGATTGAAAAAGGAACGACTTTTGGTTTGGTGGGCGAAAGCGGATGTGGCAAAACCTCTACTGCCAGAGCAATAATGCACCTGGACCCTCCAACCTCTGGGAACATCTATCTTGACGGCGAAGACCTGGAAAGAATCTTCAAATCAAAGAAGAAGAGTGAAATTCTGAGATTAAGACGCAAAATGCAGTACGTTTTCCAAAATCCCTATGCGTCGCTTGATCCAAGAATGACTGTGGCAGACATTATCATGGAACCTTTCACGATTCACAAGAACGTTCCTAAAAGCGAATGGCATGACAAACTTTATGACCTATTGGAATTAGTGGGTTTGGAAGATTATCATGCAGAAAGATATCCCCACGAATTCAGCGGTGGACAAAGACAGAGGATTTGTATTGCACGGGCACTTGCGGTGGAACCTCAGTTGCTTATTGCAGACGAGCCTGTTGCGTCACTGGATGTGTCCATTCGAGCCCAAATCCTAAACTTGCTACAGGATCTACAGCATAAACTGGGAATGACCTACCTGTATATTTCTCATGATCTGAGCACTGTACGGCACATCTGCAACAGGGTAGCTGTCATGTACCTAGGCAAATTTGTGGAAATTGCAGATACAGACGAACTTTTTGATTCTCCCCTTCATCCATACACACAAGCATTGATGTCGGCAATTCCTATTCCAAACCCAGACATTACAAGAGAAGGCAGAATTGTACTTCCTGGAGAAGTTCCTAGCCCAATAAATCCTCCAAGTGGTTGCAGATTTCAACCCAGATGCATATATGCGAAGGAACGTAATTGCATAGAGACATCCCCTGAACTCATCGATGTTGGAAGGGGACATCTGGTAGCTTGTGAAAAAGCACTCTAGTTATTTCTTCGAGAAATAAAAAACGGTTGATGACAAAATAATCCATGAGGGCAACTGTTTTGGTGCGGCCGCCGGGATTTGAACCCGGGATTGCAGGCTTGGAAGGCTTACACCAGATGTCTGTGTCCTACCAGGCTAGACCACAACCGCACATCCAACCAACCGCAACCGCAAATTAATGCAGTAAACCTCTTTTATGAAGTTTATCTCTGTTAAATAAACTTTCAAAACCTTTAGTCTCTCAGAGTGGTGGTGCGGTCGCCGGGATTTGAACCCGGGTCGTCAGCGTTCCGCCTTTATGGGTTGGCAGGCTGATGTCCTTCCAAACTAGACTACAACCGCTCCGGCATGTTTCAAGGTAACTTAGGGCATTTATTTCTTTTTCTTTGAAATGAAGCTTTCTATATCCTTCCCTAACATCCATCCTGGTCAAGCAAAGATTGTAGGCTGCGACAGAAGTAACCGGATTCTGATTCCCGCTCGGCATATATTTTTCACCTCTTTTCACGGGTTTCCTAAAATAGCATTCACTCAATTACTAGTGTACATGGTTTTGGGAGGGCACAATCAGGTATTGAACCAAAAGAAAGTGGCGATAATAGTTCTTCTAACTCTTGTTTTGTCAATGGCTTTTATGATTCTTAACCCAACATTGGCTCAAACAAACGACGCTCAGAAACAAAAGGCTGAAAGACTCCTCAAATTTCTCGGCAACGGCAACATGAGCATAGTTGAGGCTTTCAGCAGGTTTGATGCTCAGAACATTTCCGTGCCGCAAACCGCTGAAACAGCATACAATGAAGGCCTAGAACACGCTGAAGAAGCTTACAGACTGATGAGCGAAGAGAACTTCAGTGAAGCAAGCATCGAAGCTGTCAAAGCTATGCAGAAATTCGAGGAGACCTTAAAGATATTGGAGAATGCCTCACCAGTGGAACCAACAGAAACAGAGGTAACCGCTGAAGAGGCAATCAGTTTGAAGGCTAACATAACCCGAACTTTCGCGCACGTCAACAGGTTAGAAAACCTAACTGTCCAAGCGGCAACAAAGGGATACGACACAACAGCAATCGAGAAGAGACTTTTGGAGGTTAGGGAACATCTGGAAAACGCTACAAGAGAACTGTTTGCCATGAACCTCGATGGAGCTGCTGAAGAACTCGTCATAGCCAAAACATTGGTTGATGAATTAAAGGACCCCTTTGACCGATTAACTGATCTTGTGAAGGCATCAAACACTGAGAAGTATCTGGAAGCAGCTGAGATAAGGGTCGCCGAAACCAAAGCAAACATCACAACATCTGCAGCGTTAACATCAGAAGCCAAAGAAGATGCGATTGCTGCCCTGAACAATTCTGAAAAAAACCTAGCAAACGCCAGAGACTTCATAGAAAACAACGATGTTGATGACGCAATTGAAGAACTTGAAGAAGCAAAAAAATGGGAAGAAGAATCCAACCGTGCCATAGCAGCAGTAGCCGCGACGCCAACATCGGTTGCGCCTACAACTGAAAGCTTCAGTGGAGCAGAAACTGTGACGTCTAGGTGAAGGGTGTTCCAGCCCTGAATCTGCGGTACACAAAAGTTTTAGGCGTAGACTCACACCTTTTGCAAGAGAAGTGAGAGCCCATTGAATGAAAAACGGGCATCTGCCATTCTGCTATTCACTTTACTTCTTACGTTGACTCTCACCGCTCACCCATCCTTTTCAGAGGAGACAACACCAGAAACGCTGATGTTAACAGTTTACCCTGACGGCTTCGTATTCGTCGACTATACGCTTCAGGTGGACCCAACATTCCCCACCCAAAACATCACAGCTTTTGGTCAAGTTCTGGAAGACCTTCTGATCGTAGACAATGATGGCTTGCCCTTAGATTACTCCATAAGCAACGGCACAATCAGCGTTTACAGCCTTGGCGCAGACAAAATCAAACTCTCATACCTAACCCAAGACCTTACCTCAAAAGAGGGAAGATACTGGACTCTGACGATAGATGCGCCAGTAAGCACACGGATAATCCTGCCTGTAGAAACCACAATCATAAGCCTGAACAAGGTGCCAGAGATGATAGAAACCAGCGACAATAGGGTGGAGCTTCTCATGGATGCGAGCTTAATCGAGGTAACCTATGTTATGGGCGTGGTTGGAACCGAAGAGCATGCGCAAATAGTGTTGAATGAAGCTGAAACGACAATCATGGAGATCAAAAACCTAGGCATCAACATTACCGAAGCCGAGGCTAAGCTTCAGGAGGCAAACGTCGCTTTAAACCTCGGAAATTATGTAGACGCTGAAACATTGGGGTACGAAGCTAAGAACTTGGCAATTCAAATCAACCAAACTGCAATCCAGGCCCAGTCCAAAATTGATGAGGCTGAAGATGCGATAGCCAAAGCCCAAAATGAAGAAAGAACTGTGGGGTTAAGCCAAGCACAAAACCTGCTCAACCAAGCCTACAGCGCATATAACAACGGAAATTATTCAGAAGCAACGAACTTGGCGACTCAAGCAGTAGCCGAGGCTGAAGAAGCTGAAATTTTTGTATCTAACAATGACCCTTCCACATCTGAAGAAACCGACTCTTGGCTCGTTTACGGAGTCTTAGGAGCCATCGTCATTGCATCCATAGTTATCTTAGTTTTCTTTTTTGTCCGGTCAAGAAGGAAGCTTCAAGTTGTTGAGGTTAAAAAGAAAAAACGGCGAATAGATTCTGAGCGAATCTTTCTGGTACACAAGGATTTGCTGCCGGAAGAAAAACAGGCGATCCAGTTTCTGGCGGAAAACAATGGTGAGGCTTTTGAGGCTGAACTCTTTGATTATCTGAAGCTTCCGAGGACAACCACTTGGAGATTGGTTAAGCGGCTGGAGGGAATGGGCATCATACAGAGAACAAAGTTCAGAAGGCAGAATCTAGTACGCATAAAAAGAAAATACACCCTCAAAGAATAATTCTTTCTCGGAAACTGTCCAGCTTGATCTGAAATTGCTTTTTCACGCCTTTCCATGGGTTTCTTAATGTTGCGCCCTGTCCAAAATTACGGTTTGGTTGTGAAGATGAAAAAGAAAATCGTTGTCTCTATGGCTGTGGTGGCGCTGTTGCTCATCGGAGTAATGGCAACTTCAGTGTTGGCGTCAAATGTAAACTTGGCAAGAAACACAAATGTTTCAAATGAGTTAGCAGCGACAGCGAATTCGGTGACAGCTGCGAGCCTCGGTCCTGTAAGGGAAGTCTCGCCAGCCTCTGTAATTCCTAAACAAGTGGAAGAACTGCCAGAAATTGGTGTGGCTGAAGAAACTGAAAGAATTGCCGATGAGACTCTGGAAGAAACTGATGTTGAGTACCTGAAAGAAATGGTGCCTGGAACCTACGAAGAGGCTGATGCCCGAATATGCCAAAGAACCAGATTTCTGATGTATACTCATGACGGCGTGCATATCATGTGGGGCTTCGTTGGAAACGGCTTCTTTGTGGGGCAAGACAACTTAGGCAAACGTTGCTGGGGAATATACGGTAACGGCGCCTTCGCAGGATTCTACGACGGAGATTTCTTCTGGGGCAAGTATCGGTGCGGCAACTGGAAAGCTGAGGGTCTCTTTGGAGAAAACTACACGCACGGAAGATACATTCTGTTTCCAACAACAAACATATACCCAGCAATAACAGCAACCGACCCATAACTTCAATCACCACACCCCCTCCTTTTTTTCTAAATCGGCTTTAAATCACGAAATTATATGCAAAAACGAACACTCTTGCCTAAAACGGGAAGTTCCTAGATTTGCCTCTGACTCCTCTTCATCACCCTATCGCCTACTTCATCTACAAGCTTGACAAACGACTCAGTCTGCCCGGACTGATTGTAGGCTGCATGTTCCCCGACATTGAGACACCCTTCATAGTTCTATTGTTTGGAACCCACGTTCGCAACCGCCACACCCAGCCCCATCTTCTCGTTCTTGGAGACCCCGTTGGGTCCTTGTGGATGCAGATTATCATGGCAGTTCTTGTTGCGGTTTTGATTGTTGTTAAACGGCGGAACCTTTTCGAAGAGCTCCTTGTCGGCTAGAATCTTCTAGATGTTCTGCTAGCTTTTGAGCTTAAATATCACCTAACAACAGAGTAGGTGGGAGATTGGAGGTTATTCAATGAGTGTTGAGCTTCCGGAAGCCAAAATTCTTGCTGAGCAAATGAACCATGAGCTTAGGGGCAAACGTGTAAAATCCTTTCTAGTTAAAGACTGTGAACGCTTACAGCGAATTGGCATGATGGACAAGAACTTAACGTCCTTCAATCAGTTTGTCAACGGAAAAATCGAATCTGTAGCTTCTAGGGGCAACGTGATCCGCGTAAAATTCGAAAACGGAGCCAACCTGATTCTTGGTCCCGAGTACGGCGGCGAAATCTTCTATCACACGGATGCAGCGAATGTTCCAAAGTTTCATTTGCGACTTGACTTCAGCGACGGCACACTGTTGACTGTTAGGTTAACCAGCATGGGCGTCATCCAAGTGCTCAGGGATGATGAGCTGGAGCGCTCCTATGTTTATAAACGGGACTTCGACTCGACAAAGCTCTCGCCCACCGATGAAGAGTTCACTTTTGAGCGGTTCTCGGAACGGATGGCAGACCAAAACAAAATGTTAAAGTCAGTGCTGGTTGGAAAAGACGCTGTCCTTGTCGGCGTAAGCAACAGCACTTTCCAGGACATCCTGTATCGGGCTAGAATTCACCCAAAGAGGAAAGCCTCAGAACTTGCTGCAGAAGAAAAGCGAAGCCTATACGATGCCATCCGGCTTGTGTTCAAAGAGAGAATCCGACTAAACGGAAAAGACCAGTTCCGCGACCTACACGGAAAGCAGGGCGGCTACACGCCAGCCATGGGACCAAACATGAAACAGCAAACCTGCCCCCAATGCAGAACCAACATAGAAAAGCTGAGCATGGGCGGAGGACATGTGTACCTGTGCCCCAACTGCCAGACATAACTGGCATCACTCTTTGATTTTGCTATACCACAGCCTTTTGCCCTGTAAGAAAGCATCCTTGCCTTTTCGTTTGATTGCCCTAAGATTCTTTATGTGAGCATCTCCATGGACCAGAATCAGAAACTCCATTTTTTTGCAGTTTTCAAATTCATCACACAGCCAGCAGCCTTCAATTTCCTTCTTTTGTGCGCAGATTCTGATTTTGCAGAAGGGAGACCCTCCCCCGTTTCTGCAGCCTTTTCTGCAGCGAAACTTCACCATTGCGCCAAGAACCTTATAGCACTCCTCATAGTTTCTGAAATCTTTGCCAAACGAGAACGTGGAGATGGCTTCAGCAAATTTGTCGTATCTCATTTTCCTGAGTTCTTTTCTTAAATCTCTTGCCAGATCCGGAATTTTCCCTGAAAAGCCATGGCAATCTCCGCAATAAAGACCACAATACGCAATCAGATTCTCATCAGCTGTCATAATTCATGCCACTTTTTTGTCTTCTAGTGAATTCTCTGCAACAAGTGAAACAGTTAAGGTGTCATAGACTTATTAGCCTTCCATGCAGAAAAGAAACTTCGCCTGAACTTGTAGTGCAATGCGGAATGAACTGCGGAGTCTGCAATCCTGAATGGATATTCAGGTTCAGGGTTTTTACTTATATGCAAAAATGAATGTTTGACGTTAATAGCGCCCTTTGATTGAAAAACCTTATAAGAATCGCCCTATATTGAGGCAAGAGGTTACCGTATACCGTAAAAATAATGTGTCAAAAAAGCGGAGATGAAACAAAATGAATTTAAGAAGACCAAACGCTGACGAATCAACCGGCACATTCAATCGATCCAAGAGCGTTGTTCCCATGTCCGGGATCTGCTCAAGATGCCTCGATGGATGTAGAGGCGGTTGCGAAACATTCAAGGCTACGCCCGAGGCGCAAAAGGCCTTCCACCAGGCGTCAAAGCAGAACCAGACACAGCCCTTTTCCCCAACGTGGACACCGAAACAGATTACGGATGGACCAAAAAAGTCAAAATGAGAATACCCATATTCACGGGTGCCCTAGGCTCTACTGAAATCGCACGGAAAAACTGGGAACACTTCGCCATAGGAGCCGCAATTTCCGGTATCACGCTTGTTTGCGGTGAAAACGTTTGCGGAATCGATCCTGAGCTTGTGCTGAATAGTAATGGGAAGATCATGAAATCGCCTGAGATGGATAGGCGAATAGAAATTTACAGGAAATTCTATGAAGGCTACGGTGAGCTTCTTGTCCAGATGAATGTTGAGGACACTCGTTTTGGAGTAGCCGAGTATGTGTCATCAAAACATGGCTTGGAGACAATTGAGCTGAAGTGGGGGCAAGGCGCAAAGTGTATTGGCGGAGAAATCAAAGTTAAAACATTGAAGCGCGCGGTTGAACTCAAAAAAAGAGGCTACGTTGTTTCGCCTGACCCCACCCTGAAAGAAAACCAAGCAGCATTCAACGAAGGAGCAATCAAAGAATTTGAGCGCCACTCTCGGTTAGGTTTTGTGACTAAAGAGGCATTCTTGGAGGAAGTTGATCGCCTCAGAAGCTTAGGATTCAAGCGGGTAACCCTGAAAACGGGAGCTTACTCTGCCTTGGAGTTGGCTATGGCACTACGCTACGGTGCAGAAGCAAAAGTGGACCTGCTCACAGTTGATGGCGCTCCTGGCGGCACAGGGATGAGTCCTTGGCCAATGATGAACGAGTGGGGGATTCCAACATTCTATCTGCAGGCTCTAACGTACAAGTTCTGCGAGAAACTTAAAGGAAAAAACATGCGGGTTCCTGACATTGCCATGGCTGGCGGCTTCTCGTCAGAGGATGGAGTGTTCAAGGCGCTTGCCATGGGCAGCCCCTATGTTAAGGCTGTGTGCATGGGCAGAGGCTTGATGATTCCGGGGATGGTTGGAAAGAACATAGCAAAGTGGCTGGAGGAGGACAAATTGCCCAAGTCGGTTTCCAAGTATGGCAGTACCGTTAGCGAAATCTTTGTTGCCCACTCGGAGCTTAAGGAAAAGTTTGGTTCAAAGATGAAGGAGATACCTTTGGGTGCCGTTGGACTCTACACCTACTGCCAAAAGTTCAAGGTTGGCTTGCAGCAGTTGATGGCTGGAAGCAGAAACTTCAGGCTCTCAACAATCTCACGCAAGGACCTCATGGCGTTGACGGAAGAGGCAGCGAAAGTCTCTGGAATCCCCTACGTTATGGATGCCTACGGCGAAGAAGCAAACAGAATCCTAGAAGAATAGAAGAGGGCATCTCCTCTTTCCTTTTGTTGTCATTTTTTGATTGCACACGTTTTCATAAACGGCTATTCTGCAGGAACTAACTCAATTTCGAAGAGTTGTGACCACATTTTTCCGGTTACGAAGAGTCTGTCCCCGTTCTGGTCGTATGCGATTCCGTTGAGCACGTTTTCTGTGGTCTTTTCTGAATCGTTGATGCCGCTCAAGTCTATCCACCCTGTGACCTTCCCAGTTTCTGGATTTATTATTGCTATATGGTCTTTTTTCCAGATGTTCGCGTAGACCCTTCCGTTGATGTACTCAAGTTCGTTAAGTGATGTTACAGGCTCTTCGTCGTACACTTCAACCTGACCTGTAGTTTGGAAGGTTTCTGGGTCCAGAAAATACAGAGTTGCTGTCCCATCACTCATTATCAGCCTGCTGCCGTCATGCGTGATTCCCCATCCTTGAGTGGGGTACCCGAACTCCCGCAGCAAATCAAAGGAGCTTCTATCGTAAACAAAGCCTTTCCCTGACTTCCAAGTTAATTGGATGATTTTGTCTTCGAAAATTGTGATGCCTTCGCCGAAGAAGTTGTCACGTAAAGAGTAAAGCTGGGTTATGTTGCCGGTCTCCAACTCTACGCGGCGCAGCGTTGATTGACCGTAGAGTCCTGTGCCCTCATACAAGAAGCCATCCTCAAAAACCAGTCCCTGCGTGAAAGCAGCTTCATCATGCGGATACACATTAACAACATTGTAGGTGTAGTGCACTGGTTCATGGTCAACAGGAGTGTTGCCTAGCAAAACCAGCGTAACTGAGCTGACCGCTATTACCGCTACGGTAACCAGTATGATTGCCAGATGCTGCTGTTTCATGAATGTCTCCAGTAGTTTTTGTTGCTGTTGTTCCTTTAATATTTCATGTAGTCAATTTACGGCTCTTTTGCATTTCCCATGTGCCCGTTTCGGTTTATGACAATTTTGTTGGTCATCCCGTAGCTCTTCCTGATTATCAGACCCTTCAACTCCAGATAATCCAGAATTCGTGTAATCTTTGCCTTCGAAAAACCCGTCTGAGCATACAAGTCACTTTGCAGAATCTCCCCATTAGCTTCCACTATCTCGTTGAAGACCCGTCTTTTGTCTCCGTCCAAGAGACGAAGCGCAAACCTCACGTCAAGTTCCGGAGCATCACGTTTCTCAATAATGATTGACTGAATGTTCTGGTTGTCGCCAGAGTTCGCGAACATCAAATAGAAGCTGCTGGCTGCCAAGATGATGGCGGAAACGCTGATAATG
>SMTZ1_10003282_pt1 | contig 16293 bp, 15 predicted proteins | sample DeeMarSWOR136_30_FD_25667 | JGI IMG/M metagenome (IMG submission 25667)
CGAGTCGGTCCCTACCACCAGGTCTCCGGGAAGGACATGGCCCTCTTCAGGCATCACCGAATGGCAGATTCCTTCTCCCTGGTAGAAGACACACCCCTGCTCCTTGCAAAACTCTCGTATCTTCTGATGCACAGCAGCATTGGTCTCAGCCATTGCAGGATAATGGTGGTCCAATAACATGACAACACGATCAGAATCGAAGAGCTTCTTGCCCCCCAATTGCTGGAACGACTCGAGGGCCAAAGGACGGTTGGAATCATGGGAGACTGTTGCATCTATCTTTGCAAGGACAATTTCTCCTGGTTCAACATCTTTGCCAGCATGCCGTGAGAGTATTTTTTCCGCCAGCGTCATTCCCATCGTCGTTCCTCCCGTATCGTATTTTCAAGATAAGGGTTACGCCTGTTCGCTGCGAGCGATTTCTCTCAGTTCTTCTTCCGTGACAAATCTGCGTTGTTTTTCCGCCAGAGCTCGAACCTTTTCGGTGATCTTTTTGACGGTGTCCTCATCCAAACCAGCAAAACCCTGGTCTTCCAGTTTGCCTTTCACCAAAAGATGATGCGTGAGCCTGCCCAACGGCAATCGCCGTTCGATTCCTAGTGCCTCGGCGCGTACCGGCTCATACGCGAACCAGGCCTGACGGACTCCCCATTGATGGGCGCCGAGCGTGTGGGTGAAGGCTGATGCGCCAGTAATTGGTTTCGTGGGTGCGATAGCGATGCCGCTGAGTTCTGCAACCCTTTGTGAGAGAGGCAATAACTTCTTGATATTTATCCCCAGGTCGTATCCATAGAGATAGGTGAGAGCAGTTGCCACTTCATCCAGCGCAGCATTCCCAGCACGTTCCCCAAGGCCGTTAACCGTCACGTCAACCAGGGAGGCACCCGCCTCAACGCCCGCAATGGTGTTGGCCAGGGCCAATCCAAAATCGTTATGACAGTGGACTCTCACGGGGACATTTACGGCCTGCTTGATCTGGCGCACGAGGTACCGCATGCCTGTGGGGCCTATGGAACCGGCAGTGTCGGAAATACTGACTGTTTGCGCGCCGGCTGATACAGCGTTGCGATAGAGATCCAGTAACGTCTCCAGGGGGGTCCTGGTGGTGTCCGTGGCACCGAACATGACAAAAAGCCCCTTCTTTGCTGCGTATTCAGTTGCTTTGAGGCACGTGTCGATGGCTTCCTCTAATGGAACCTTCATCATGTGGCTGAGACGAACCGGAGACAGCCCGTACCCAATAGAAACCCACTCCATGCCAGTATCCAAGGCCTGATCAATTTCTTCACGCCATTCAGGTAAGTAGGCAAGACAAAGTCCTCCCACCTTTGCCCGAAGCCCGAGACTTGCGAGCTTGCGGATCATCTGGTTTTCCGACTCGGAGAGTCCAGGATAGCCCGCCTCTATGTAATGCACTCCGACCTCATCCAGCATCCGAGCTATCTCTATCTTTTGTTCAACGCTGAAGCCGCTCAAGGCCGCCTGCTCGCCCTCACGCAACGTGGAATCTTTGACGGAAATCTTTTCCGGCAGATCGTAGCCGTCGCGGGCTTGTTGCTCGAAATTGAAATGGCTCACGCATGAATCATCGCCCAATGTTGAGTAAATCTTTTCCTGCCCCATTGCTTAGCTCCTTTTCATTGTTTCAAAACATCGGAAAGGCCCGGGACAATGCTCGAACCCGAACCAGTCGGTCGCCACCATAGGACCAGTAGTAATTGTTCTTTTTCACTTTGGGATAAGCACGGTTTGGCTTTCCCGCGAGTATCATAGGGCGGCAGCAACAAGTTTACAAGAGTTTTTTGGACAACATGGTATCAAGATCGCCAACGTTCTCCGCATCTTGGAGCTGGTCGGTCAGGCGAAAGATCGCGTCTACTCTCTCCTTGGGGAAGACGCTTGCTGCCAGGCGTTCAAACTTCGTAACAACTTCCTGCTTACTCAGGGGGTGTTTATAGCTACCCTTGGCATGCGTTCGCTCGGCGGAAAAAAGTTGTCCGTTCTTCAGCGTAATTTGAACATGCACGGCATAGCGGCCTTCCAACCCCATCTGGTCATAGTCCCCCGACGTATGGGTGACCACACGGTGCGCCAGAGCTACCGCATCTTTATCATTGATTGCTTGCGGCGTAAAACTCTCCACAAAGACATTCCCGTGACGCAATGCGACTGCGACGCAGTAACCGAGGTTCATTTGGGCAGCTGTGAGACCTGCTGGCTCGTAACGCCAACCCACATGATCTTTGTTAACCGTGGCCATGGTAATGTCGACTCGCTCGACGGTATCGTGGTGAATTTCGGGATGTTGCCTCATGAGATGCAATACTGCGTCGATCGAAGTATGTGTGCCGGCACAACTGGAATAGGGCTTGAAGCCAATGTTCAACGTCTCATGGTCTTTGCGAAGGCTTTTCTTTACTGCCGGAATGTCTGCGTTGAGTCCGAAGGCAGAGAGGTACCCTCCGTAGGGGGCGTCGAGAACGTTGTCAATTCCGGTGAATCCCCGCTGGGCCAGGAGCCCTGCATATACACCACTTTGTGCCGAGCGACCGAGATGCATCCTTTTCACCATTGCTCCGTGTTGAGCTGCCATCAAGCCAGCAGCCTGTGAAGCTCCGAGGCTCAGGGCGTGGATAAACTGCTCAGCGGGCACTTTTAGAGCCCTTGCTACCGCTGCACTTGAACAAAACACACCAGTCATGGCCGCAGCATGAAATCCTTGTTTGAGTTGGGCCAGTCCCGAAATTAATCCCACTCTTGCCCCGATCTCGCAACCGGCAACCACTGCCGTGATGAACTCAGAACCCGACACAGCCTTTCCCACGTACCGCTCGTGGGCAACAGCAAGTGTCGGCACCACTGTCACAGCCCCCGCATGAATCAGAGCGTTCTTATGAATGTCGTCGAGCTCAAATCCGTGGCAAAAGGTGCCGTTGGCCAGGGCAGCATCTGGTGGTGACGCGCGGTAGGAAGTCCCCCACAGGCTCGCTTCTTGCGCACTTCCAAAATCGCGCACCAGCCTTGCAACCATGTCACCCCAGGCAAGGGTGCTGCCCCACAGCCCCACTCCCACGGTGTCTAGGATGAGGAGCTTTGCGTGCTCGACAACCTCATCTGGGAGATCCTCGAAACGAAGTTCGGCGCCATACTGCGCCAAAATGCCGGTCAGATTTTCCTCTCTGTTCATCCTCAGTTCATCTGAATTCCGTACTGAAATGTGTGGTTATTACCGTCGGCCAGTCCATTTTACCATGAGTGATTACACCTTGATGACCAGCACCCAGGTGTCGTTAATCGCAATGTTACCGCCAATTGGATCCTGGAGAGGACCTGTTTCAGTTAAGGGCTGCCTGGCAGAGAGGGGCAAAACCGTCACTCCTTTTCCACGGGTATGATCAAAACCGCTAGGTTTCCCATCGATTTTTGTACTCTGCGACCCCTACTCCCGGTTCCCATAGCCATAGGGAACCCCCACAACACCCGGCATTATTCCCTGACGGACCATGGCACGTCCAACCACAGCTGAATGCCTTGATTGCACCTTGACCGTATCTCCGGTTTTGATGCCATAACGCCCCGCGTCCTTCGGGTTCAGAAGAATGTAGTTTTCCGGCAACACTTCCAGGATCCAGCGATTCCGGGCTGTGCGAGTCATGGACTGATGGGTCAGTCGATACGAGATCAGCTTCAGCGGATAGTCGTTATGGAAGGGCGCCGTGTCCGTTCCATAGTGGGGTAGACCATCGTACGTCTTGCTGGTGATAGAATCTTTGCACTTCACCAAGTCCTCATGGTAGATGTGGCAGATACCTTGATAAGAGCATCTTGTGAATTCCTTCTTGTATGCACCACCATGTCTATGGGGGGGCGGTCGGCCAACCGCCGGCCCTACCCGGAATGAATTCATAATTACATTGCTTGCATAACAAGCTCTACTATATGTTTGACCTCAATTTTTTCATCATACGCCTTCGTCTTCACTGCATCTTCAAACATCGCAAGGCAGAACGGGCAGGCAACTGCTAGGATACGAGCGCCAGTTTCCACTGCTTGTGTGATTCTTCTCTCGGAAAGGCGTTCCCCAGCTCGTATATCCATCCAACATCCTCCCCCGCCACCACCACAGCATTCGGCTTGCTCTCTGCTTTTCGCCATTTCCACGATTTGTAAACCGGGTATAGCCTTCAGTATTTTCCGCGGTGATTCATATAAGTCGTTGTAGCGCCCCAAAAAACAAGGATCATGAAACGTCACTGCCTTGTCTATACTACGAGAAAATGTCAATTGGCCTTTCTCAATTAACTCCTCGACAAATTGTGTGTAATGGAGGACTTCGAAATCGCCACCATACTTAGGATATTCGTTCTTTATCACGTGGTAGCAATGAGGCGATGTAGTAACAATCTTTGCAACATTACATTTCTGGAAATTCTCTATGTTGATTATTGCTATTTCCTCAAAGAGACCAAGCTCCCCCGTTCTAAGAGCAACGTCACCGCAACATGCCTCATCTCTCCCCAGGAAACCAAAATCCACATTGGCTTTGTTAAAAACATCTACCATGGCCCTTGCCACTTCTTGATCTCGCTGATTACTACACTGGGCACAGCCAACAAAATACAAGTTTTCCTTACTCTCTTCCCTTATATCAGCGATGTCCAACCCCTTAGCCCAATTGGCCCTGTTCAGCTTGGGAGTACCATAGGGATTGTGATGTTTATAGAGATTGGTATTTACATCTCTAACGGTAATAGGGAGATGTGTTGGTCGTTCCTCCAAGATTCTAGAACGCAGCTCAATGATAGCTTGAAGAACTGGAATCCTTTGGGGACAATTCTCTTCGCAATACTTGCAAGTCGTACACTCCCATATGCCACTCTTGGCGCTCGTTTCGAGAGATTTCTTTTCAATCCTTGGGTCTGCTTCATATCGAAAGAGAGAAACCATAAACTCTGGGCCGATATAGTCGTAAGATTTTCCTGTCGTGTGCAGTATGGGACAAGAGGCCAGACAAATGTCACACTCCATACAGGTAATACTATCCCACATATCCATCTGGCTTTTATGATCAAGTTTGATCCCTGTCTTTGACCCCGGGAGCTGGTATAGTTCAGCCTGTTTTTGATAGAACTTCGTTCTATCTGCGATGAGATCCTTCAGTACAGGTAAGTCAGGAAGCGGCTCCAAGACCATATCATTCTGTACCTCTTCCTTACATGCCAATCGTGGTGCACCATTGACAAGTATGGAACAGGAACCACACTGCCACTCCTCACACGAATATCTGAACGCTATATTGGCACCTCGTTCGTTGAAGGCTTTCAATGCGCCAAGAATGCGCATTCCCGGCACCTTCTCTAGACTATACTCTACTAGCCTCCCCTTTTGGTCTAGATCTGGATCAAATCGAAAAATCTTAATTTTGATCCTCTCAGCCACCTCAGTCCTCTCTATTGTCCCCCTGGCATCGGAAATTTCGGCAAGTCTACCTCTTCTAAGGGCAGAATTGTAACGACGACAGGTTGTGTCTCTAACTTCATCTGCCCATTTTCCTGGCTTATCATAATGTTCTTATCCCACTCACTTCGATTTGTGTTTGGATAATCCTCCCGATAAAGGGCAGCTCTGCTTTCCGTTCGCATCAGCGATGCCCGGGCCATTATTTTTCCTACCAGTATCCTGGTCGTCACTTCCATAGCAGTCACCCAAGCATCGTTGTACTTTAATGACTTACCCGACACCGAAACTTCGGCGAAGTCTTCACTGACTTCCTCAATGATATCAAGGCATCGCGTTAATGCCTTCTCGTTTCTAACAATTCCCATCTCTTCCCGCATAACATCATACAACCTTTTCGAGAGAGCATAGGGACTTAGTCCCTTCTCGTTCTCTAATGGACGACGAATGCTCTTGACCTCTTCCTCTACCTGGTGTTCCTGGATCTCAGGTGCTTCCGCATTTTTGGCATACCGAGCAGCTGCCTCTCCCGCCCTCCTGCCAAATACCAGAAGGTCTGGAAGCGAATTACTTCCCAAACGGTTTCCACCATGAACCCCCCCTGTTTGCTCACCAGCAGCATATAGTCCCTCAACAGCAGTTTCACCATACTCATTGATCTTGACCCCACCATTTTGATAGTGATGTTCAGGTATCACTTCAATTTGCTGTTTGCGTATATCTATTCCGCCTACTAATCCAGTTTCCAGCACTGATCCCAAACGTCTCTCTATAAACTCTGCCGGCATGTGACTGACGTCGAGATAAACGCCACCATGTTCGGAACCACGGCCTTCTTTTACCTCAGCATAAATACATCGTGATACGTAATCCCTCGTGGCCAATTCCATCTTCTCAGGGTCATATCTCTCCATAAATCTTTCCCCATTTGAGTTATACAATCGACCCCCTTCAGACCTTACACTCTCAGTTACCATTCTGCCTCTTATCGCTGGTGGCCATAGCCATCCAGTGGGGTGAATCTGAAAGAACTCCATATCCACGAGTTCCGCACCGGCTTCATAAGCCAACCTTAATCCATCTCCAACTTTGCCCTTACTCGAAAATGTCATATGCCAATTTCGACCGCAGCCACCGGCAGCGAGAATAACCACAGGACACTCAAATACCGTAATGTTTCCGGTGCGGAGATTAACACCCATTGCGCCTGCTATTTTGCCTTCATTTACCAGAAGTTTGGTGATATAAGTTTCATCGACTATTTGGATCAAATCATTGCCCCAGCACCTCCTCTTGAGCGCCCACATCATTTCTCTCCCGGTTCGGTCACCGCTCACGCAGCTTCGAGGTACTAAATGGCCTCCAAATTGCCTCAAGTAGATTTCGCCTTTCTCATCCCGGTCAAAAGCAGCACACCAATCCTCAAGCTCGAACAACTGGTCTCTCGCCTCCTTGACCAATATTTCCACTAATCTCTGATTATTCATGAGCCCGCCGCCTATGACAGTGTCATTAAAATGAAGTAGCCAATCATCACCAGGGTAAGCTTGCATACCAGCATATCCCCCCATGGCAACAGGGGTGCATCCACTTTTTCCAAAGAGGTCTTTGGATGTTACGACTACCCGCGCACCACCATCAGCAGCAGCAATAGCAGCCCTGGCTCCTGCACCCCCAGCTCCCATAATCATTACATCGGTCTTAATTTTTTTCATCAATTAGATTATCCATTTTGCTTTTTCTATTTATCCCTATTTTTTTATCGCTCCAATATTAATATATCTCTACCTATGAGCTTACTTGAATATCTCCAGGATGTTCACTGCAGAAACCTCACCCTGCTTCTTCTCCCTCGTTACTATGGCTTCCTTCTTCTCCAAGATACCCTTAGCTTGCAAATAGCTCATTCGGTCTATCATCTTACCCTCAACAGTGTGTATGCCATGATCCCATCCTTAATCGATTTGTCTCATGATTCAATTTCAGCAAGGATCGAACCTGATATGCCTTGCCTGCGGACAATATGCCATACTTTCTTTCTGTCTGCATCCTCAATGTGATCAATAAGCTGTCATTGATGACGTTCATCCTTTCTAGAATCTTCCTCGTGTTGCGACGCAGCGAGGTCTACCGCCGACCATATGGTACCCGAAGATGCGGGAGCGCACGTATGCTAGGCAAGAACCTGGGTAAGAGTTTTCCCCAGACGCTACACCAACCTTCTTCCATACCTGGTCCCATATCACTTCTATTCCTGGTCGCGGTGCTTAGCTACGTGAAGTTCCGACTCTATTGCTGTGTCTTTTTTGTTGTCAGCTTCATAATTTTTTTGAGGTTGTTGGCTCCTTGCAAGCCGCTGAGAGCTGACAGTGACTTCTCTACTTCGACATCCGTCAGGACAGTGGAAGCACAATCGCGGTATTTTGCTCGAAACTCGTCTGTGCTTAATGGATTTCCTGGCATCCCTTTTGCGATCCGAACTTCTTTGTGATGTTCGGTGCCATTTTTCAATGTCGCTTTCACGCTCTTGATGCCAAATGCCTCTTGGGTTCCCGTGGCTGGCATTGGATATTGCTCCGTCCATTCCATCTTCTTAATCAATTGCTTCGCCGCTGGCTGTGCGACCGCTGCGTCGGTGAAATGTCTCAGTACCACCTCTCCAGACACGAGGGCTCTGGCAACACAGTATTCCAGACTGAACTTGCCTTCCAGCCCTGTTTTTGGTCGGTGATGTATCAGAATTTGCTTGTCGAAGGGGCTTGTTCCCAATTGGACGTGCCCTATGTCGTCAGCCCTCACTTGGTACGTTCTCTTGATATGCAGGGCTGCGTCGATCGCTGTATGGGTGAACCCACATGAGGGATAAGGCTTTGTGGCGAGGCCGACTGGGCTGGTGATACGAAATGCTCTCCCCAATTTCTCGCCGGCCTTCTCCCAATTCCCCTCCTCAGGATGCCCAAATACCTTGGCAAATCCCAGAGGAGCCCCGAAGATGTCATCATCCGCGGTAAATCCCGCCTGAGCCAACAGCGCTGCCTGGACGCCATTGGCTGCTGCTTTACCGGCATGGAGCGGCTTGGTCATGGTTCCGAAGTTCTGCCTCAATCCACCGGCCAGGGAGGCAGCGATGCCCATGGCCATTTTCAGTTGATGTGCAGTGAGCTTCAATAGCCAGCCCGCAGCAGCGACAGCCCCTAAACTTCCAAACGTAGCAGTACTGTGCCATCCCTGTACATAGTGGCTTTGAAATATGGGTTCACCGATACAACCGGCGACTTCGTAGCCGACAACATAGGCCGTCAAGGTATCTATGCCTGACGCCGATGTGTTCTCCCCGACAGCCAAAATGGCGGGAGCGAGGAATACTGACGGGTGTACTATGGGTGACACGGACATGTCGTCGTAGTCAAGAGCATGCCCCATTGTTCCATTTATCAGGGCTGCCAAGTATTGGGATGTTTTAAACCCTTCACCTACAATGGTAGCCTCAGGTGAACCACCCATCTTCTTTCCATAGCTGATTATTATTCTGCTTAGCTTGTTTCTCGAACCTGCGAGTGTGACGCCGATGAAATCAGTGATTCCCAAGCGAGCTGTATCAAGGGCATCTCGCGGAATTGCCTTAGCTTCGACCTGGGTCACAAAATCACATATTCTGTCCATGAACGAGCTCTTCCTGTCCATCTCACACCTCGTGGTGAAACTTGGAAAAAGAGAGACGTTCTTACTGTTGAATTGTTGATTATGCCATATCCTCGGCCCACCGACAACGGATCTAGTAGGCAACGAGGTTGTTTACACGACTTGACTTTGACTGCTAGCAGTGGTGTCCCCAACAGGACGGGAACCAAATAGGGATGTTGTCAACATGGATTTGATGCTGATAAGAGATTCATGCGTTGACAACTATACCGGGACGTTGATCATGTTGCGAAAGGAACAAGTGATAGAAAGCGACGGCAGAACGGAAGTGGCAGACAACGAAAAGGGGTTGTGGGCCCAAAACCCTAACCCCTTGAAATCACTGGCGCGCCTGGTAGGATTCGAACCTACGACCTACGGATTAGAAGTCCGTTGCTCTATCCACTGAGCCACAGGCGCCCAATTTTTTACTCTATCACTGGCAAGGGTGGATGTAAAGCTGATGAGCTTTTGGAGTGGTCGGGGCGAGAGGATTTGAACCTCCGACCCCCTGCGCCCAAGGCAGGTGCGCTACCCGACTGCGCCACGCCCCGTTACCCGGTGAGAATTATACCCTCTATGAGAAAAAATGCAAACCCACCAGGGAGATTAGAGAAAGTCCTGGAGGACATCCTGCAGGGCGGCCAATGCCTTCCCCCGATGGCTGACTCTGTTTTTCTGGTCGAGAGAAAGTTCAGCCAGAGTCTTACCCAATTCCGGCACTATGAACAGAGGATCGTAGCCGAACCCGTTGCTCCCGCGTTCGGACAGCGCCATTGTGCCTCGACATTCAGCCTCGACCAACGCTTCTCTTCCTTCCACATCTACAACTGCGATGACACAGCGAAAAGAAGCACCCCGATGAGGCGGTTCTACTCCTTCGAGAAGCTGCAGCAGCTTTCGGTTGTTTTCGGCGTCTGCAGCACCGTCACCAGCAAACCGCGCAGAGAGGACGCCCGGTTTGCCGCCGAGTGCGTCAACCTCGAGGCCAGAGTCATCGGCAATGGTCAATCTGTTAGTCCGCCGCGCGGTGGCTCTGGCTTTTTTCAGAGCATTCTCTCGAAAGGTTTTGCCGTCCTCTTTTAGTGGTGGAAAGGGAGGAAAATCCCTCAATGACAGTATGCTAACCTCAAGATCCTGCAAGAAATCCCTGATTTCTCGCAGTTTGCCTTCATTCTTTGTTGCAACGACCAGTTCTTTCACGGAACCTTCAGTCTTCACAAGCGCAATAGAGTTACACTCAGAGCCGGGAACGACTGAGTGATCCCCGCCTCTCCCTTGTTCAAAGCCACGTTTGTTACCGACATCTTTACAGAAGAATCATTAGACAGGCGCGCGCCCAAAATCTCAGACGGAAATTCGGGTGTTGTTATCCACAGTCTACTTACAGGCCGTTTTAGAAAGCGTTACCGGGTGTTTGGCTGGATGGATATCAAGCGCTGATGAGCCCTGACACCAGCAGGCTCAGAACTGTGGCCCGCAGGTCCACCGCACTGATCGGTTTAACCAAACATCAAATTTGTCAAATGTCAAGGGCTGACCCCAGTCTCTGCTATTTTGGTGGAGGCGGCGGGAATCGAACCCGCGTCCGAGAATAGATCCATAAAGTGCCCTACATGCTTAGCCCAGATTTTTCGTTCACCCGTGGGGCTCCTCCAGGCAGGATCCACACGGGCTAGCTTATGAGAGGTTCACCTCTCCCTTATAAGCATCAGAAGAGGCTAGCCCGCATTTCTGACACCCGTTCCATGCCTACAGGCGAGCAATGAAAGGGTGTTAGCCGCACCTTAGGCGGCTAAGGCGTAGTTGTAATCGGCACTTGTTGTGCTTCCCATTTTTTTACGAGGATTGGGACCTCGGCATGCACCCCTTATTTCACTATCCCCGTCGAACCCGTTTCGCCCCCTCATAACGGCTATCAAATGTTCTGTACGACCGTTCCACCTCCTTTTCGAGAGTCTTTCGTCGCAAGGACTCCCGTTTGTCATACAGCTTTTTGCCCTTGGCCAGGGCCAACTCTACCTTGGCACGGCCGCGGGTGAAGTGGATGTTCAGGGGAACAAGAGTATAGCCTCGTTCCTTCACCTTCCCCGTCAGGCGACCAATCTCCCGCTTGTGCAACAGCAATTTTCTCGGCCTGAGGGGGTCGTGGTTGAAGCGATTACCGAAGGCATAAGGGCTTATGTGCACATCCTCAAGAATGATCTCGCCATCCTTTATTCTTGCAAAGCCGTCCTTGATATTGACTCTGCCGTCACGCAAGGCCTTGACCTCAGTTCCCTGCAGCACAATACCGGCCTCATAGCTCTCTTCAATAAAGAAGTCGTGACGAGCCTTTCGGTTCTGAGCAATAATGTTTGTCCCCTTTTCCCCCTTCATTGTGCCATACCTTCATAAAAAAATAGCACATTTTTGAAGATTTTTCAAGGATGGTGTCGATTGCTTACGTCCTCAAGGGTAAATCAATGATGAACCTTGTTCCCTTGGGGTTGTTGTCTCTCACCCTGATGTAGCCGCTATGCTCCGAGACGATCGTATTGACAATAGCCAAGCCCAGTCCTGTCCCACGCTTCTTGGTTGAGAAGTAGGGTTCGAAGAGCTTTTGCTTATATTCATCAGGGACGCCACAGCCGTTGTCTCTAACCTCGAGGGTAACCGTCTGCATCGTGGGTTTATACCTGACCTCAATCTCTATGACGCCACCCCCGTCCACCGCAGCGACGGCGTTATCCAGGAGATTGATGACGGCCCTCTTCATCTGTTCCCGGTCCATCTTGAAAATCGGGAGTTCGGGATCCGGTAAGAAGTTGAAGTGAATGTTGCGATGCGCTTCTTTATAAAGGACAAGACTTTCGTTGATGATCGTATTGAGATCGTTGGGAGTGGGGTTCACCGACGGCATCCGTGCGAAACTGAAAAATTCGTTGACCAGGTTTTTCAGCTCATTGACCTGGTGAATAATTGTATTAGTGCATTCCTCAAAGATACCCGCGTCACCGGTTATATCAGAACGGTATTTTTTATAGAGCCTCTGAGCCGAGAGCTGAATCGGCGTGAGTGGGTTCTTGATTTCGTGTGCAATCCTGCGAGCCACCTCCCTCCAAGCGGCAAGCCGCTGCATATGGATAAGGTCCGTAAGGTCATCGAAGACAGCCACCATACCCAGATAGTTGCCTTGTTCGTCTCGCAAGATATTCACAATAGCGAGAACGGTGATTGCCTTATCCCTTATGTGAATCTCCATCTGCTTTTCGATGCTCTCGTTGCGGGTTCTGTTGATCTCCCTGATCAACTCTCTGGCGATCTTCCTATACTCAGGTTGCATGACCGTGCGGTAGTTTCTCCCCAACACGTCTTCAGCCCGAACGTCCAGAATGCGTTCAGCGGACTTGTTGACTGTGGTAATTCTCCCATCCTTATCAAGGGAGATTACACCACCACCCACATTCGCCAGCACGATTTCCATGTACTTGCGCCGTTGCTCCAGCTCAAGGTTGGTCAGCTGCAGCGCCACATTGCTTTTTTCCAGCTGAATCTTGCCGCTCTTAAGGTCGGCGGTCATTTTGTTAAAGGCACTTATCAACGTACCAATCTCATCCTTGGTCTCCGAATCGAGATGGAAATCGAGATCACCGCTGGCCACCCTTCGAGTACCCTCGGCCAGTTCTTCAATGGGCACGGTCAATTCTCTGGCAAACCGGAAGCCAATCCACATGGCTGAGAAGATGATCAGCAGGGTAATCAACAGGAGGATGAGGATGTAATTGGTTGTCAGAGGTTTTTTCAAGATCTGAGCCTGCTTGTAGTCGACAAAGGCCTGTGATATTTCTTCCATTTTGGCAGCAAGGGTTTCCGGAACATAATACCCTGTTGCCACCCCTGCGATCACCTTGTCCCCCTCACGCAGGGGGCTGGCTCCCCAGACTATTTCCCCGCCGCCCAGTACAGGGGAGATTTTAGATACTACCTTCCCCGTGAGCGCTTCCTTCACCAAGTCCTCAGGGAGGTCTCCCAGCCGGTAAAGCAGGGAGGAATCTGTGACCCTGGCCAGCACGTTTCCATAGGGCGAGAAGATTCTGACAGCCCCCAGTTTGTACTCCGTTCTTTTTTGTTCCAACAATTCTGTATTTTTGATCCATGGTCCCGCCGTAGAGATGCGTTTGCCGATCTGCTGACTATACGTAATGCAGTTCTTGGCGAAGTCTCGATAGTACGTTTGGGCAACTTGTAAGGAACCCTGGAGGGAGTTTTCCACCTGAACGCTGAACCAGTTCTCCACACTATGGGTGATAAAGATAACCGAGGTGAAGAATAGCAGCATCGTGGGCACCAGAGATAGGGAGACGAGGGCTGCGACCAGTTTGGTCTTCAGCCTGGTCCCCATCACCCTCCTTCTGCGCTCGAGAAGGAGCTTGACCAGGTTCCTCACCACCAAGAAGATCAGCAGCAAGAGGAGGACGACATTGATGTTGATGATGCTGAAAAAGAGAATGTTGCCACCGAGAGGAAGTTGATATCTCAGGCGGGGGAGATGAATCTCTAAATAGGTGACTGCCGCGATGAGAAGGGCGATCGCGACTATCAGCAGAAATTCTCTTTTTCTCTTGCGCCGTTCGGGGTCTATTACTTCTGTCATGGCAGCACCTTGAAGTTATGGCGATACCATTCGGTTTCGAAGTCCCAGAGCGATACAAAAAAGAATATGTACTCCATACGCAAGGGCAGCTTTACAGGGTCGAGTTCTGCCTTCACAGACAGTCTGTAGTTTCCCTCTTTGAGGAGTCGTTCGGCCACCACGGGGAAACTTTCTACGCGAGCCATATGCGTTTTGGCCTCATCAAGTGTTTTTGCCCGGATCTCTTTCCCCGTTTCCTCGCACGAGACACGAAAGTCTTTTTGTATATTATCATAAGCAATGGTGTGTTTGAATTTATGACGAACAATTCTTTTGTCTACCGTGATATAACGTTTCCGGTGCAATCTAACAAAGAAATTGAACGTCGTGGGAACGCCTGCTTCGATGGCCTCTTCCATTTTCGTGCTGAAGCAGTTTTCAACATCGAAACTGATCGAAACGAGTCCACCCACGCGCTCCATGTGGAACCCGTCGATGACGGCTTCTTCTGCCCGCGCCAGTGATACGGGCGCAGCGACGAGAAGGGCAGCAAACATCCATCGCCATGCTTTTTTAGCTGCTAGTGACATACGCACAGCAACCGGGCAGACCAGAAAAGCACGCAAGAAGAGCAGATCATAAGCCGAGTTCTGTTCTCCCGAAGGAGTCGTGGTCATTCATCTGGGATAGACGTTGCCGTCTACCTCAAGCGACCAACCCGAGGGCGTGGAACGGGCCATTCCGTTCCCCTCCTATTCGGTCTTGCTCCGGATGGGGTTTGCCAGGCTATCCCGATCGCTCAGGATACCGGTGAGCTCTTACCTCACCCTTTCACCCTTACCCCTCGACAAGCTCGGGGGCGGTCTGGTTTCTGTGGCACTTTCCTGACCCCGAAGTCGGGGCAGTCGCTGTTAGCGACCATCCTGCCCTGTGGAGCTCGGACTTTCCTCCGATCCTATTGGCTAGGACCGGCGACCACTGGATCTACCCTGTCAGCTACGGCTTCTCTGGCCAGACGATCCGCCTCTTGATTTTCTTCTCTAGGTATCGAGGTGACCTTCCAGCGCGAAAAATGCCGCAGAAGTCTTCTCACCTCCTCGTTCAATGGCTTTAGTTTCTCGTCTCGGACCCGGTATGCTCCGTTTATTTGCCGTGCCACTAACTCGGAATCCAGGAATACAACTACTTCTCTGGATCCCAGCTCTCTTGCCTCCTGCAAACCGAGAACGAGGGCGCTGTACTCTGCAATGTTGTTGGTGACCGAGCCCAGGAATCGCTTGAGTCGAACGACGCGGTTACCGTCGGCATCCTTGATAATCACCCCTGCCCCGCCGTCTCCGGGATTCCCCCGGCAGGATCCATCGACGTAAATAAAAAGCGTCCCCTGATGTTGGCCGGACGTGTTTTTCACTTGCATCTTTTTCTTTGCATTGCTTTGCATCCTATTACCTGGTTTGTTCGTTGTCCGCGTACAGGATGCGGTTACAATTCGGGCAAAGGATGATTTCCTTGCTCTGTTGAACCTCATTATACAACTGGGGGGGGATGTTGACATAACACCCCTGACAGGCCTCGTTCTTCACCAGCACAATGGCTACTCCGTCTCTCCTCTCTTTTAGAGTGACATACCTCTTCAGTAGTTGAGGGTCCAGTTCCTGGATGATCTTGTTTCTGACTTCCTGCGAGTTGGCCAAATCCTTCTCCAGCTGCACCATCTTCTGCTGGATGGTCGCTATTTCCTGCTCCGTCTCCTTTTTCTCCCCCTCGATCCTTTGCTCTATGCTCCCAAGGTTGCTCTTCGAGCGATCGATTTCGTCGAGAATGGTGATAATTTCTTCTTCCCGCTGACTGTTTATTTCCTTGGCCCACTCGATTTCCTTCAACATCGCCTGGTACTCTTTGTTTGTTTTAACCTCCAGGAGGCGGAGTTGGGATTTCCTGATCCTTTCACTTTCGAGTTCCAGCTCTCCCTCCTTTTTCCGTCGTTCCTTTTCCAAATTCTCTATTCTGTCTTGCTCCTCAGACTTCTTGCGGTCCAGTTCCTCGAGTTGCTTTTGCAGGTGCTCCACCTGCAACGGGTATGTCCTTAATTTTATCTGTATGTCCTCTGTCTCCTGCTCAGTCTTCTGAAGCATCCACAAATGCTGGAGCTCAGTCTTCAAAGAGTTCCCCTTGATAAGGCCCAAAAAAGGTGCACCGTAGTACGATGCACCCTTCACGATTCCAATCGCTGCAGTTGTTGCCGCTCTTATGCACGATGAAAGCTCACACCACCTACCCTGGTGGGCCCACCTGGAATCGAACCAGGGACCTTCCGGTTATGAGCCGGTGGCTCTACCAACTGAGCTATGGGCCCTTCTGGTTAACATCATATTATCTTTTATATAAGCTGCTATGTCAAGAAAAAACAAGGTTTGGTCGTTTCCTTTTGCGGGACGTTGTTATTGGGCCAGTTGACTCATAATAAAATGTTACCCAAGAGATGATACAGATCGTTGACTGAGGTCGTCATAGTTATAGCATGCATTGAAGATCTCCTT
>SMTZ1_10004741_pt1 | contig 16291 bp, 15 predicted proteins | sample DeeMarSWOR136_30_FD_25667 | JGI IMG/M metagenome (IMG submission 25667)
AAGAACAGCAGGCGCTTACATGGAACTTATTTCATAGAGTCAATTGCCCTTGTGTAAATACTGTTTTTTTCCGCTCACTACCTACCCAAATTTCTCTCGTTACAGATACCTCTTTTCCGTATGATCCCACATATTTTAATTTTACAGCGTCAGTGTTTCAATATAATAAGGTTTACCCCTATGATGAACGAAAAAATTCTTAGAGCTGCCTCTAATCCCCAGTAATCCCCAGGAGTATATCGGCGATACGTTTCTGGGCATCGATCCTGACCAGTTTTGAAGCCCGGGCGCCCATCTCCTTCAGGCGTACGGGGTCCTGCAGAAGCCCTGTCACCGTGGAGCCCAGGATACTCCCGTTGAGACGCTCATCCTCGATCAGGCATGCGGCACCGTGCTCCTGAAAGTAGCGTGCATTGTCGATCTGTTCGCCCCTGCTCTTAGACCTGGGAAGGGGAATCAGTATGGAGGGTTTGCCCAGGAATGCAATCTCATACAGGGCGCCAGCTCCCGCCCTGCTGATGATCAAATCCGATGCGGCCAGGACATCTCCTATCTCCTCTTCGATGAATTCATAGAGCCGATAGCGTGGATGCGGAACGCATCCCTGTCCCCCATTACCCCTCCCGCACTGGTGCACGAGATTGAACGCAAGCTCGCCCTCCTTGCACAGCTCACGGACTGCCCTGTTCAGCGAGGAAGCGCCCAGGCTTCCGCCCAGTACCATCACCACTGGCAGCGTCTCCTTGAAATCGAGGAATCGGGCACCCCGGTCACGGTCTGCGGACCGTACGATCTCCCGTATGGGGTTTCCTGTGTATTCCACTCTCTTTCCCTTGAAGGAGGCCTCCGCTTTCTCGAAGGACACGCATATCACCGAAGCGGCCCGGGCGATAATCTTCGTCGCCAGCCCCGGATGTATATCGCTCTCGTGGGTAACCACGGGAATATGGAGGCGTTTTGCCGCAATGGCAGGAGGCACGGAGACGAACCCCCCCTTGGAGAAGAGCACAGCCGGGTGTACCCGTTTCAGTATGCGGTGAGCCTGCACAATACCGATGAGTACGGAGAATGCATCCACAAGGTTCCGAAGCGAAAGGTAGCGCCGGAGCTTGCCTGTTCTGATGCCGAAATACTCGACACCGAGGGACTCTGCCCACACCCGTTCCTTTCCGCTCCTCTCTCCGATCCAGCAGATCTCTTTTACACCTCGCCGCTGCAGCTCCTCGATCACGGAAGCTGCGGGGAAAATATGGCCACCCGTTCCGCCCCCTGTCACAGCGATCATAGGGACACCTCCCGGTCAAAAACTACCAATAGGAGCAGGTCTGGGAAAGAAAATTCGCTTTTAAAACGACGCCCAATATTTTTAGGTCGAACTTTAAAGAAAGTTAAAGAGATCGCTTCGCGAGCGCTTCGCTATCGCTCCGCTAGTCGAATTTCTATTTTAATCTGGAAAAGCATCTAATTTCTTCGAAAAACTGAAACATACCATGCTTTTTAACCGGAGCCCTCAAAGATTACCGTGAAATAATTAAGATTTCGCTACATTTTAATACCGATGTATGAAATTCGACATTCGCCCTTTTAATTAGTTCTTTGTAGAGAATTCGCGCATTATATTGAATAGAACAAAAATTGAAATATGACAGGGGCAATATGAGGAGCTGGCGGTTAATTCCCACAGTAAAGATAGCGATGCCCATTATTTTTGTCATTTCACCGTACCGAGTTTGGAGAAGAACCAAGAGCTAAGAACTCTATTTTAAGCGATGCGACATTATGTCGCTTCCACCATTCGTGCGTGGGGAATACACATGGTAACGGTCGATACATAACACTCTTATAGGTTGCAAGAATGGAGGCAGATATGGACATCAGAACCATCAAGGTGGGTCTGCCCAAAGACTCGAACATCATTATAGGGCAGTCGCACTTCATCAAGACCGTTGAGGATCTCTACGAGGCGATCGTCAACACCGCTCCGCAGATTCGGTTCGGCATCGCCTTCAACGAGTCTTCGGGCGTTTGTCTGGTGCGAAAGGATGGTAACGACAGCGAGCTTGTCGATCGCGCAGTCAAAACCGCAATGCAGATCGGAGCAGGACACCTTTTCGTTATTTACATCAGGGAGGGGTTCCCCATCCAGATACTTCCCGCAATCAGGGAGACCAGGGAAGTGGTCAGGATCTTCTGCGCCACAGCCAATCCCCTAGAGGTCATCGTGGGTGAAACGGAGCAGGGAAGAGGGGTGCTCGGTGTCGTCGACGGATTCCCACCGAAAGGCGTGGAAGGGGAAAAGGAAATCAGGGAACGGATAGAGCTCCTTCAGAGGTTCGGTTACAAGCGATAGCGCACTCAGAAGGGCACAAAGGAAAACATCGATTTTTCAGCACCATTGATCTATACTGTAAGTAGAACCAAGGAGGCACGCTGTGTCGAAGCTTCTTGGACAGGTTCTGATGGAATCGGGCATGATCACCATCGATGAGTTGAACGAAGCGATCGAGATACAGAAATCCTCAGGCCAGAGACTGGGCGACATACTCATCAGTCTGAACATGATCACCCAGGAAGAGCTGGAAATGGCCCTCGAGTTTCAGGGTGAGGAAGAAGAGGAGGAATAGAAGGTTTCAGATATAGAGTTCAGGCTCATTCTCCAGATCGAGCATCTTTATGATCTTGTTCTTAGCCTCGAGGTAACTGAGAAAGGCAATGATATCGTCCGGCGTCTTGCACCTGAGGAGCCACTCGAAGTGCTCCATACGGGAAAAAACCTTCGAAAGTGAATCCACGATTTTCGTGTAGATCTCTCCGAGATACTCCGGCGCCAGAAACGTAAATGCTATGTGAAAATGTTCTCCATTCCCGTTGCCTATGTCGATCCCCTCAGAGGAAAGCCCGATTATGGGAACGATATCATCCACGAAATCACCGAAGGCGTGAAAGAACATGATGTTCTTTCCAATGGGCGTCTCAGCGATTTCACCGCTCTGAAGAAGAGCCTCTTCGGCGCGTTTCTTGTCCAGTATACGTTCCTTTGCAACAGCTATGATCTCCCCTATAACCTCCCGTTTGGTCGAACCCTTCAATCGCGGAATAACCAGATTCTTGTGGAACATGAGCGAGGCAGTGTACGGAAGCGGCCCAAGCTGCTCGTCAGGCACGGCTACCGGTTCCTTTGCCCGCTCTCTCATCTTCTCACGGTACTCGTGTATGGTGATCATGGGCGGCCGCTCGATTCCCCAGACTTTCATCTTTTCAATTGAGTACTCGTTTTTTACACCCGTGATGACCTGCAGGGAATCGGAAATATCCTGGAATATCTCTATCCTTCCCATGTCGTCTGCCCGCTGCAGCAGGATCTTCAGAATCCGGTAAGACATGGAGCGGAGTGATTCGATGGGCTGGTTGCGATGAATCCGCACATCCAGGTCACTTTGTCCGATGAAATCGATACCGAAGATGCGGCTTATGTCGATGAGATGTCCCGTCTCCACTCCGTATCCAGTGAAGAAGGGGAGGCGTTCAAGCAGCTCCCGCCTTCCTGCGTACTCCCCCGAGAGGGGCTGTGCAATACCGGTCAGCTCGGGAAAGAGCAGATTGAAGAAGGGCCTGACCACGAGCTCGGTCACCCTGCCGCCGCCCGTGTAGTGCAGCTCACCCATGATATTTATGGGCCTCTTGTAGAACGCCTTGACATAGGAGAGATGGGTAAACTCCAGGAGTGGGCCCACCAGACCGAGGACGAACCGGGGATGTATGTTCGTGATGTCCGCATCGATCCAGCAGATGATGTCACCCTTGAGCACGTAGAGGCTCTTCCAGAGATTTTCCCCCTTTCCGCGGTAGAAACGGGATTTCGGGAGAATGTCACCGGAAAAGTAAAACTCCGCACCCTCACTTCGTGCAACCTTCTCCGTGTTATCGGTGGACCCGGAATCTACCACCACGATCTCATCGAGGAGGGCGTTCCGTTCCATGAGCTCCCTTCTCATAAGCGCAATCTCTTTGCCGACCGTCTTTTCCTCGTTCAGGGTCGGAAAACAGAGGCTGATGGTGCAGCCCTGCTCATTTTTCATCCGCACCAGCTTCTTGGCGTCCCTGAAACGGGAGTGGTGGAAGGTGTTCTTGGCGAGCCATTCCTTGATGTAGGAGGGTTGCTCGAGTTCCCGTTCGAACTCCTCCTGCACCTCCTGCATACTCCTCTTTTGAAAGGTGTCGCTCGTCCCGTTCACCGCTTTCTCCAATTATTTTTATAACATGTAGTTGCCTTTTTATCAACCGAATACTGTGCCAACCGTTCCTTTACAGGATCTCCAGCCTATTCTACAATAACGTCGGAGGTCCGCAGATGAAAAAAAGAAACCTTGAAAAAGAGATGTATCAGAAAATGGAGTTACTCTACGGAACACAAAGGGCACCGGAGGTGTTTGAAAGGCTCCGAAGACTCATTCAATCCTACGAATCCAAAATCCCGCGAAGCACATTCAATTTTACCGAAAAGGACGCCGTACTCATCACCTACGGCGATTCCTTCCAGAAAAGGGGTGAGCATCCGCTCGCCGTACTGAACGAATTTCTCCGCGAGTATCTGAGTGAATCCATAACCACTGTGCACGTGCTCCCCTTCTTCCCCTACTCCTCTGACGACGGATTCTCGGTCATTGACTACCAGGAGGTGAATCCTGCCCTTGGCACATGGGATGACATACATCGGCTGGGTGAGAATTTCCGTCTCATGTTCGATGCCGTCATCAACCATATCTCTGCAAAGAGCGTCGAGTTTCAGGGATTTCTCAGGGGAGACGAGCATTTCAGAGATTTCTTCATCGAGGTAGGCCCGGATTTCGACACCTCGAAGGTCTTCCGGCCGAGGGCACTGCCCCTGCTCACACCCTTCGAAACCGACAGGGGAACGTTCAATCTCTGGACAACCTTCAGCACCGATCAGATCGACCTCAACTTCAAAAACCCTGATGTACTCCTGTACATCATCGATGTACTCCTCTACTATGTGCTTCACGGCGCGTCGATCATCCGTCTCGATGCCATTGCCTTCATGTGGAAGGAGCGCGGCACCGAATGCCTGAACCTCCCTCAAACCCATACGGTCATAAAGCTCTTCAGGAACGTCTTCGACCTGGTCGCTCCCCATGTAAAAATCATCACCGAGACGAACGTTCCCCACAGGGACAACATCTCATACTTCGGCTCAGGCGACGATGAGGCGCACATGGTGTACAACTTCGCATTGCCGCCGCTCACCGCTCATGCGCTGCTCACGGGCGAAGGCTCATATCTGACCGAATGGGCATCGGGTCTGCAGCTTGCCAACCCGAAAAACTACTTCTACAACTTCACCGCTTCCCACGACGGTATCGGGCTCATGCCCGTGCGGGGTATACTGCCACCCGGGGAAATAGACCTTCTGGTGAAAGCCACTGAACGGCACGGAGGAGAATTGGGGCTCAAGGACAATCCCGACGGTTCCCAGAGCGTGTACGAGCTGAACATATCCTATTTCGACCTGCTCTCCGATCCCAGCGCTGCCGAGCCGGTTGAACGACAGGCGGCACGGTTCGTGGCATCCCAGGCTGTTGCCATGACCCTGGCCGGCGTCCCCGCATTCTACTATCACTCTCTCGTGGGTTCCCGAAACGACCACGAGGGTGTGAAGCGTACGGGAGTCAAGCGGGCCATCAACCGGGAAAAGCTGGAGATACACACTGTCAAGAATGAACTGGGCACCCCCGGTTCGGTGCGGCTTCTCGTGTTCGAGGCCCTGACGAAACTACTCAGGGTAAGGAGTCAAAATCGGGCCTTTCACCCCGAGGGGAACCAGCGGGTGCACAGGCTTCATCCCAAGGTTTTCGCTGTTGAACGACAGGCACCTGACGGAAGGGAAAGGCTCCTTGCTCTCACCAACCTATCGCATGAGTCGATTACCCTTTCACCAGCTTTCGAGGGAAGGGAGGATATAATTACGGCTAAAACCCTGGGAAGAGAATTGACCCTTGAACCCTATGGCGTACTCTGGCTCAGATAACAGGGATTGTATTTTCAGAGATGGTTCGCTTCCATAGTCTCACGTATACCCTCGAAATTAGTGAGTATGTTCCTCAACTTTCTCCGCAGCACTTCGTACGAAAAGTACCGTGAGGCAAGCTCGAAGTTTTTTTCGGCCCTTTCCCGGAAAGCGTCTCGCTCTTCCATGAGGCAATTGATCTCTTCGAGCACATCGGGTGTGACATAACCCTCCATCTCGATGACCTCGAAACCGTAGGGTCGAATATCGAGTATATAGGCGGAGTAACGATTTACCAGAATGGGCTTCTTGAAGTAGACCGCCTCGATAAAGGCATTGCCGAAACCCTCATAGGTCGATGGATAGGTGATCAGGTCGGCATGGGGATACACATCCCAGAGAGTATAGATCTTCTGACCGTTACGAGTTCTCCCCCTCTTGTCTCCGATGATATCCGGTTTGATGATGAGAGGAACATTCATGTGCTCGGCATAGCTCCAGATGCGTTTTTCATAGGCATCACCCTCATCGGAGGTCGAATGGGTGATGACGACTTTTGCCTTTGGATTCTTCAGTCTGCTCACCACCTCGATGGTGTGCTCGATACCCTTGCGTGCCACAACCCTGGTAGGTTGCAGGATGAAAAAATCGTCCTTTTCGATGCCGAAGGCTTCACGAACATCGGCGTTGTAGTGATCGATACCGGGTGATGGTTTCTTGAAATCCAGTACATTCGGAATGACTACCGGGGAAAGCCCCGTCCGATAGCTCAGCTCACGGTCGGCCTGGGTCTGAATGACCACATGCTGGATCGAGGGAAGGGAGGGAGGAAAGGCGGTGTTGATTATGTCTGCCACGGCATTCACGTAGAAACGCGGTCGCTCCCACCAGAAATCGTGGTGATGCGCGATGGTCGCCATCCCCGTCTCCGCAATGAACTCGGTCACTGCAAGGCCCAAAGGCAGGTTCATGGGAATAGCGAGGCAGTTCTCCGCAATGATGAGGTCGATGTTGTACTTGTTGATGAATTTATAGAGCGAGGATTTCAGCTTCCTCCGGGTCTTGTGGATGAGACCTGTAATCTCAGAGGTTCTCCGGTACACCTTGAAGCACTTCGATTGAATCTCCCGTATGGTAGGGTGATCGAAAAAGGCCTCAGGCACGATCATCGTCCGTTTGGGATCCCAGTCCGAGATTCCGGCAAAGTAGAAGGATTGATATCCCATGCGTTTGAGGACAGTGGCCCACTTCTCGGTCTCAAGAGACACACCGTCGGTGCCCTGAAACCTTGTGGACACGAAACCGATTCGCTCGATCTTGTGCAGCTGATTGTACCGTGACTTCCGATTCTCCTCAGGCTTGTTTCTTTCGCCGGCTGTCATAAACTTTCCTTTTCTTCAATCTGTATGATGTCCACTATGCCATCCCATGCTCAACAGGGGTGTCCATTTCAATCTGGATTATCTCCGCTTGCCTCCAGAAAATCGGATATCTGTTTTAAATCGAGCACCGTCACGTCGGGCTTGACCTCCCGACATCTCGGATCTTCTTCACGCATTCGCAAAGACCGTGCATCTCCGGCAAAGAGCACTGTTTGAAACCCTGATCGGGCTGCGGCGTACACATCGTTGAGCATGTCATTTCCCACGTAGAGTGCCTCCTCCGGTGCAAAGCCGTGGGTATCGAGTATCGACCGGGCCCTTTCGAAGAGAAATGACGATGGCTTTGCATACCCGTATAAATAGGAATATAGTACAAGTTCCCGGGTAAAACCAACCTCATCGATATCTCTTTCAAGAAAGGCCTTGAAGAGGAGTGGGGTAAAAAACTGTGCATTGGATACGAGGCCCATGATGAGCCCGCGGGATTTTAAAGCCTGCAGGATGGTTTCAAGACCGGGCATGGGCCATACGGGATTGAACAGTAACTCATACTCCAGGGCAAACACTCGGGACCGTTCTGAAGTGGAAAGACCGAGAACGTCCTCCCAGATCTTCTCAATGACCACCTCCGGAAAGTCCACCCCTGCCAGTTTCCTCTCCTCGTGTACTTCCCGGATACGCGTAAAATAGCGCTCCCTGACAGAAACGGCGTCTTCGGGAGGGATGCCGTATTTTGTGAGCAGTGCACCGAGCCTTTCATCCTGCACGCTGTTCTCGAGTATCTCTATGTCGCCTGATCCCGACACAAAAAGTGTGCCGTACACGTCGAAAAACACGGCGCGCACGGGGGCACGGAGCACACCTCCACTCTCGAGCTTTGTGGGAATCGGTTCGAGAAGACTGGACCGCTCTCTGATAATGCTGATCAAATGCTCGTCATTCATCGTAGGATTGATCGCAGAGCAGAAGATTCCCGGTTTCAGGTATATTGAAAACGCGTAAAAGCACGTCGCTCCTGACAGCCTGAACGGGAGAAACCTCACACACCGATTCATAGGTCCGGAGCAGTCGTTCCCGGTTTCGCTGCGCCGAAAACTCGCGGGCCACGATCTCCCGGTTGCGTGATACAAGTTCTCCGGACTGCTTCAGTCCGGTAATCCAGCCGAGACGGTGATTGAGCTCCATAAGATCCCGATGGAGGTCAGGGGAATTTTTGAGTTTCAGGATGACCTGCCGCTGCAGGTCCTCACTGAGCATCCCAAAGTCCACGACCCCGGCCGACCTGATTCCTCCAAGAAACTCATGCACCTCATCGATATTCATCTTCATGCCGTAGCGCCCGAGGCGGTCACGGTAACACCGCTCCCATTTTTTAAAGAAACGCTCATGATCGAAAGTGTTTAGAGGCACGTCCAGCCTTGTGTAGAGATGATCGAGCCGCACTCCCTTTTCCATGAAATCCGCACAGATATCCGGCAGGAGCCGTCCAAAAAGGGGCCTGTTTCCCATCCACGACTCGAGAAACACGAGGCCGAAGCCCTCCTTTACGCTCGTAGTCAGGATACAGCGGGCCCTTCCGAGCACCCGCTCAAAGGAGTCCGTAAGTCCAAGCCCGAAGAGTACGGACAGCTTTTCGCTCTGGACAAAGGCCACCCACGCACTGTAGCTGCGAACATCAAGGTCTCCCGTGGGCTCGAGGGTGATGCCCACCTTCTCTTCATCGGAGAGAAAAAGAGAAAGCAGCACCGCCTCGCCGATGTTTTTACGTCGTATGGCCCTGACAGGATAGAGCACAAGGTCCCCTTTACCCTCGGAAGAACTCTCCGGCAGGGGTCTGACGGCATCGGGAATTAGATGGAGCCCCTCGTGTGTAAGCCCTGCCCGGAGCAGGAGGCGAAAATCACGGCTATTTATAACAGCATAGTGGCAGTTCTCAGGGTATGGCTTGCCGGTATAGTTCTGGGGACGTCCGTCCTCGGCAAAGTCGTGTATCTGCAGCAGGAGCCGTGCGCCCTTGGCCTGCAGTATCCTGAGAACCGACAGGAAGTCGCTATTCTTGCCCAGTGTGGGATTGTGTACGTGATACAGATCGGCGTCCATACCCCAGTGGTTCCGGACAGCGCTGAGAATGGACCCTGCGCTCCGTTCAGCACCCTGATGGTCCGTGCGGTCCCGGTCATAGGCGATGGATGGAACCACGGAAACGGGAAAGGGGACTTCGTACCCTGGGCTCTCACCGGTGACAACCAGGACTTGATGCGTTTCGCCTATCGCCTCGATCTGATCGTTGATCACCCTGGTCACTCCGCCCCGACGCAGATGATGATGGACGTATACGATTTTCATTAAGCTCTCAGATTATGAGGGTAAACATAAATATATATTAATCACGGCGTTGACAAAGCTACTTCTTTCATCTTCAGTTCAGTCTACCATGTTTAAAACCGCGATGCGTTAATACCCTCATCGGGGATCAAAAACCTGAACACCCCATGTACAAAATCAATCATTCACATGTATGTGAGGTGGGAATGCATACCATTCGAGGAATGTCAGCCATGTCTTTTAATGAAGTACTCAACATACTCCCGGTGAAAGGCGCCCTCCATGGGCCCGAAGTAGGACGCGTTGAGGGCTCCGCAGGCGCTCCCCAGCCGGAGGCACGCTTCGGGCTCGAGCCCTTCGAGATAACCGCATAGAAAACCTGCATCGAAGGCATCGCCGGCCCCTGTCGGATCAGCTTCTTCGATCGCGAAGGGCCAGAACTCCATGCGCTGCGTTGGGTCCAGATAGAGAACTCCCTCCTTGCCCTTTTTGACCACCAGAGCCCGCACGTTCTTCTTCAAGAGGGATTCGGCTGCCTCATCTACCGATGAAACACCGGTAATGCTCAAAAGCTCTCTCTCCCCGGGAAGAAGAACATCGGAGAGACCGAGGACGGTGCCGATGACGTCGTCAAGGTTTTCATCCCCCAGGAGCTCAACCCGTATGTTCGGATCGAAAGAGACGAGCCCTCCCCCGGACTTCACCTGCTCAGCGATCCGATTGATAATCTCACGCACGCGCATACTGGCCATGAGCGAACAGCCCATAACATGAAAAATCTTCACACCCCGAAGCTTCTTTTCAGGGGGCAGGTCAAAGAGGCCCGCTGCAGCGTTTGGGATATGGTAGATGAAGGTCCGGTCTCCCGCACTGGTGTAGCTCACAAAGGCCACGGCCGTGGTGGCATCACCGAGTACCTGAATATAGGAGACGTCGACACCGTCGGCGTGCAGCCTTCGCACCGTGCGCTGTCCGAACCCGTCATCACCAACTGCACCGACGATCGCCGCACTGTGCCCGAGCAGGGCCGCCTGATCGATAAAGATGGCCGGCGCGCCGCTGGGATAGGGTCCGCTGAAATCACCCTGCACCCAGAGCGGCACGTCCCGCTCCTTGCGCATGATCTCGACCAGTATCTCTCCCGCTGTCAGGATCTCGACCATCGTTACCTGCCCCATAGAATACGAAATAACCGGTGTTGTTGATTATTTTTACGATATGGGCCTACTTGTAAACGCCGTATTCTTTGGTGAAATTGATCATCGCCTTGAGGTTTTCAGCTTTAGCCTCGTCCAGCATCACCGCAGCATCCATAATGAATCCGCCGTTTTTGCCCGCGGTGTCGATGAGTTTCTTGCAATATGCACGGACGTCGTCCGGAGTGCCGGAAAGAAGTAGTATATTGGGCACATTACCTGCAATGGCCGCAATGCCGCCGAGCACCGACTTGGCCTTCGCCATATCCGTTGTCGAAACGTGGTAGATCACCTTGCCTTTGGGCACATCAGCGAAGTGCTCGAGGCGGCTCTCCACATCAGCCTCGCAATAGACCACGGGAATGATGCCCTTGTCGATCAGTGCAAGCATTCCCTTGCGTAAATATGGCCAGTAGAAGGTCTTGAACTGTTCGTCGGACATGAAGTTTCGCGTGGCCTTGTGCATCCATATCCAGCAGTAGGGCAAGTCAGCACCGGCAGCGCCCGAGCCGTACTCGATGAAAATTCTGGTGGCGACTTCAAGTGCTTCATGCAACTTGTCCGGTCTGCGCCGCATGTCCATCAGGATTTCCCGTGTTCCGCGAAGCGTGTCGCCGATGATATCGAAGGGAGCCCAATCGAAAGCGGCATAGAGCTGAGGAGTGCCCTTGGCCTTCATCTCGTCCGCATATTGCACAATAGAGTCGAACCAGCGGCCGAGCTCCTCACCTGCTGCTGCGGCGTTGCGCAATGCCTCCTGCACGCTGTCCGACGCGAGTCCCGCGAGACCGCCCGTCCAGCCGAACCACATGAATCTGCGTATGGCAGGCCAGTCGCTCAACCCCTGAAGGGGCGGGAAGGAACGTGGCATCCATTTGGACATGATGAAATGAGACGGATCCTCGATAAACTCATCGTACTCTTCCGCCGTCATGTTCTCGCTGTCGACATACTGATACATGGTGTGGTTGCCCAGCCCGTGACCCGGCCACTTGAACCATTTGATATTCAGAAGTTCCATGGCGGGAGCCGGGTATGCGAGGATCGGTCCGAAATCAAGATCGGGCTGGAAGTAGTCCTGGAATTTGTGACAGGCCTCTCGTGCCAGGGCGTAGTCGTTCATCGCATCCTTGAGCGTTACCCCGGCAAAGGTATATGGATACAGCTGGTAGGGCCCGAATACCGGCACGCGGTCAGGCACCTTGAGCGCGGCCACATCCAGGCAGCGCTTGACCCGTTCTTGGTACAACTCCTGGGGTGACTTTTCAGACATGATTATTTCCCTCCTGTCCACGATTTAGCAAATTTGACCGCGGTCGTGGCATCTGCACCGTAAGCGTCGGCCCCTGCGTATTCTGCAGCCTCTTCGTTCATGATGGAGCCGCCGATCATGATCTTGACCTGATCGCGCATCCCGGCTTTTTTGATAGCCTCGACAGTTTTTTTCATCTGTTCGAATGCCAGTGTGAGGAACCCGCTCAGACCGACTACGTTGGGTTTCAGTTCCCGTATCTTGTCGACGAAGGTCGCCTCGGAAACATCGACGCCGATATTATGGACCTTGAAATTGTTGACGTCCAGCATGAAGGCGACCACGTCCTTTCCAATGTCGTGGATGTCTCCGGCGACCGTGCCGATAACGACCGTGCCGAACGGTTTGCGCTGCGCAGCACCGGCGCGCAATTTGGGCTTGACCAGATCGCCAAGCTGTCTCATCATATCCCCGGCAAGGATCAGCTCGGGTAAAAAGTACTCCCCTGCATCGTATCGGTCCCCGATGCGTGCCATCGCCTCGCTGCCGGCATCGAGGATCGCCTGTGGATCCTCACCATTTTCGAGCATGGTCTGAGCCAGGTGCATCGCCTCCTTCTCGTTCATATCGGCAATTGCATTGACCAATTTTTCCTTCATCTATTCATCTCCTTACATAGGTGGAATGCCATTTTCATCCTGTCTGCAAATATTTGGTTCAATCACCGATGGTAAATGCGCTCTTCTCCGTGGCATGATACACGCACTCATGGGTCTCGTCGTCGAAGAGGTGGAGCTTGTGCAAATTCGCTGTAATCCACACCCTCTGTCCAGGCGAAGCCTGAAAATCCGACCCAGCGAGCACCTTGATCACGTTCTCACCGAGTTTTATATCGACAATAGTCTCATTACCCAGGGGCTCGGTCACATAGATCTCTGCAGGGATGGACCTGGTTGCCGGTTTCGATTGATGTATCATGATGTCCTCCGGCCTGAAGCCCAGCACCATGTCCGCCGAGCTCGATCCCGGTTTGAGCAGCCCCAGCACCTCTTTGTCCTCTGATTTCAGTGTGAAGGCGGCGTGTTTCAGCTCCAGGGCGCCGTTTCTGCGCCCTGCGGAGCACTTCATGAAGTTCATGGGCGGGTTCCCCAGAATGGTAGCCACGAACATGTTATTGGGCATTCGGTAGATGGTTGCCGGGTCGTCTACCTGCTGCAGCATACCCAGGTTCATCACCGCAATCCGGTCACCCATGCTCAGTGCTTCAACCTGGTCGTGGGTCACGTACACGAAGGTCTCCTTCAGGTTCGTCTGCAGCTCCTTCAGCGCAACGCGCATTTCGAGCCTGAGCAGGGCGTCGAGGTTGGAGAGAGGCTCGTCCATGAGATAGGCCTTGGGCTGCCTGACGATGGCACGTCCGATCGCCACGCGCTGCCGTTCACCACCGGAGAGCTGGGATGGTACCTTTTCGAGCATGGAAATGCGATGTTCTCGAACACCGTCTTGTCAGGGTAGAGCGCGAGGTTCTGAAAGATCATGGCGATGTCGCGCTTGCTCGGATGTACGTTGTTCACCGTATCGTCGCCGATGATGATGTTTCCTCCGTCTGGTTTCTCCAGTCCGACGATGAGCCTCAGCAGAGTCGTCTTTCCCGCACCGGGCGGTCCGAGAATACAGAAGAACTCTCCATCCGCAATCATGAGGCTTATATCATTGACCGCCGTGGTGTTCTTGAAGCTCTTGGTTACATTTTCCAATCGTATCGAAGCCATATCTCCTCCATCAGAATCTGCGGATCTCAGCTCCCGAACCGCATGACGAGCTCGGTCGATTTCTCGTCGAAGAGGTACAGATCCTTCTCTTGAAAGATGAGATTCATAACGCTACCAATCTCGGGCTTGTAATCGCTTTCCATCGATGACTTCACGATCGTTTTTAGGTTGCCGTCTGGATGCATATAGACAATGGTCTTCGATCCCAGGGGCTCGAAGCTCACGACCTTTGCTCTGAGCCCTGAAGCCCCCTGCTGCTTCGAGGTACCGATTTTGAGATGTTCGGGCCGGATACCGAGCACGATCCGTTCACCCCTGACACACTCGTCGACGGCATTCCGGTTCTCCTTCGAGACAACCACCTTGCCCGTAGTAAAATCCTGGAGATCGAACTCCCCGCTCCTGTATATGCCCTCGAAAAAGTTAATGGTCGGGCTGCCGATGAAATTGGCAACGAACAGGTTCTTTGGGCGGTTGTAGATGTTGTGAGGGGTGTCGTACTGCTGCAGCACGGCAAAGTTCATGACTGCGATGCGGTCGGCGAGGCTCATGGCCTCAACCTGGTCGTGGGTCACGTACACCGTTGTCTGTCCGAGCTCCTGCTGTATCTTTTTTAACTCCGCCCGCATGACATTACGAAGTGCCGCGTCCAGGTTCGAGAGTGGCTCGTCGAGCAGAAAAATCTGCGGTTTCACCACCATGCTGCGGGCCAGCGCGACCTTCTGCATGTCGTTGATGGAGAGGTTTGATGCAGGCATGCTGAGCAGATGATGAATCTGCAACAGTCGCGCAACCTCGCGCACCTCGTGATCCACATCTTGAGAAGCCATCTTCCTGATGCGCAGACCGAAGGCGATGTTGTCGTACACGCTCAAATAGGTGAACACGGCATAGTTCTGAAACATGAACCCCACACCCCTTTTGCCAGGCGGCACGGCGTTCATCACCTTTCCATCGAAGCTGACCGTGCCGGAGTCCGGTTTCAGAAGACCTGAAATCATGTTCATGGTCGTTGTCTTTCCGCATCCGGAAGGCCCCAGGATAGCAACGAACTCCCTGTCCTGTATTTCCAGGGTCAGCTCGTTGACGGCGACCTGTCTGCCGAATCGCTTTACCAATTTGTCCAATTGTATGGTTGCCATGGCTTCTTCCCCTATTTCTTGTACCCTATTTTTTAATGGCGCCGAAGGTCAGGCCGCGCACCAGGTATTTCTGGATGATGATACCGAACACGATGGGTGGAATTGCCGCGATCATACCCAGCGCCGCCTTGGGCCCGTACAGTGCACCGACCATGGCCGACTGCAGCTTGCTGATGTGCACCGGTATGGTGGTCCACCTCCGGTCGGTGAGAATCAGTGCAATGAGGAAGTCGCTCCAGTTGAGTATGAACACGAACAGTGCAGTCGAGGCGATACCCCCCTTGGCCAGGGGCATGACCACCTTGAAAAAAGCGCCGACGTTGGAGCACCCGTCCACGATCGCCGCCTCGTCCAACTCCCTGGGAATGTCATCGAAGAAGGTCTTCATGAGCCACACCGAGAAGGGCAGTGTCACCACCCCGTAGATAATGACAAGCCCGTACCAGGTGTCGATCATGCGCAGGAAGGCCCACATGATCATGATAGGTATGATAATCGCGATTGGCGGAAACATGCGAAGCTGTAACAGCATGAATGGAAGATTCCCTCCGGCCTTGTAGCGCGAGATGCCGTATGCTGCAAATATGCCGACGACCATTGCAATTGCCGTCCCGATAATGCTTACGGTCAGGCTGTTGATGATAGGCCGTATGGCTGTTCCTGAGATCGGACTCATTTCGAGCTTTGGTGAAAAGATTGCACGGAAATTATCCAGGGTCGGGTTATTGGGCACCCAGTATATCTTCCCCGCCGCGGCCGTCCACTCAGGAAAGGGTTTAAACGCCATGCTGAATATCCAGTAAATCGGAAAAAAGAAGAGTATGGTCACCACAACGACCAGAAAAAACTTCAGCACTCTTGGATACAGTTTCTGTTCCATCTATCGATCCTTTCGTCTACGAATACAGGGCGGCACATGCAATCAGGCGGCTTGCTCCTCCTCCCGCTTCTTGATCGGTTTCAACGCCTGCATCGATATGAGCGTGATAAGTATGAGTATAAGGATCCCGCCCGCTGCAACCCACGACCATCTCAGATGCTTGAACCCATGCTTGTACATGTACACCGATATAGACTCCGTTGCCGTGCCGGGACCGCCCGTGGTCATGAGCCAGATGGCATCGAAGATCTTCACCGCCTCCATACCGCGGAATATGAGCGCTATGACAATGACCGGCTTCATGAGCGGGAACAATA
>SMTZ1_10003284_pt1 | contig 16286 bp, 16 predicted proteins | sample DeeMarSWOR136_30_FD_25667 | JGI IMG/M metagenome (IMG submission 25667)
TCCCTGGCGGGGAAACTGGAAAGAGGAAGGAGGTGGCATTTTGGTAAACCAGGCCCCTCATCAACTGGATCTCCTGCAATGGTATCTGGGTCCGATGGATGAACTCTTTGGATGGTGGGAGAATTTTAACCATCCATATATAGAGGTAGAAGATACTTCGGTGGCCTTGATCCGTTTTAAAAATGGAGCAATTGGAAATATTGTGGTCAGCAACTCTCAGAATCCAGCAATTTATGGTAAAGTAACAGTTTTTGGCAAGAACGGTGCAGCAGTGGGAGTGCAAACAGATAGTGGAGCGATGTTTATTCCCGGTATATCCAATATTGCCGAACCATCAGTAAATGATCTCTGGACAATACCAGGTGAGGAAGATTTATTGGAAAAATGGAGGCAAAAGGACACTGAATTTTTTACCAGAATTGATGCGAACAAATACTACCACCAATTGCAGATACAGGATTTTTTGCGAGCTATTCTGGAAGATCGGGAACCACAAATTACTGGTGAGGAAGGCCGCAAAACCGTTGAAATCTTTACTGCCATCTACCGGTCGCAAAGGGATAATGCGGTCATTAAGTTCCCCCTATTTCCTGAAAAGGATCGGAACGACTATGATGGCAGATTGAAAAATGACCTTTGAGATAAAATATAATAGCAATAATCCAAACATTAAAAGATGCCGACTCCCTTCAGCATATATAATAAATACCAGTATGGCAAATATATCCTGAAGAGTGGAAACCTGTCTATCGACAGATGAACATCCCGACAAGCGGATAGGATATGAGAATGTCATGAGACTTTTTCAATGATTCAGGATTTTTTTAAAAATTTGTTATTTTTAACTTGGAAGTTTTTTATTTTTGCTGCTCAGCGTGATAATTGATTCCAAATTTGTGTACGAATTTATTTTTAAATTTAGAAAGGAGAAATAAAAATGTCAGTTAAGGTAACTATCGGTAAGAAAGAATATTTTCCCGGAATCGGAAAGATACCTTTTGAAGGTCCTGATTCTGATAATCCATTAGCATTTAAATATTATGATGAAAACAGAAAAGTGACAGGCAAATTGATGAAAGATCACTTTCGATATGCAATCGCTTACTGGCACACTTTCTGTAACAGGGGTGATGATCCTTTTGGTGGGAGTACTCAGCCGTTGAGTTGGTTGGATGGCAGCGATCCGATTGAAGTAGCGAAAAACAAGCTGGATGCAGCATTTGAATTCATTACCAAATTGGGAGTTAGCTTTTATTGTTTTCATGACCGGGATATGGCACCCGAAGGTCATAACGTGAAGGAATCAGAGAGAAACTTGAAAGAATTAGTGGATCTGGCAAAGGCCAAGCAGGCAGCATCTGGGGTGAAATTGTTATGGGGAACCGCCAATGTTTTTTCTCATCCCCGCTATATGAATGGTGCTGCCACCAATCCCGATTTTCAGGTGTTGACCCATGTAGCGTCACAGGTGAAGGCAGCCATAGATGCAACAGTTGCCCTTAAAGGTGAAAATTATGTGTTCTGGGGAGGACGGGAAGGTTACTTCTCACTCCTGAACACTGATATGAAGCGGGAACTGAACAACCTGGCTACTTTTCTAAAAAAAGCACGGGATTATGGTCGGAAAATAGGATTTAAGGGTACCTTCTTGATCGAGCCAAAGCCAATGGAACCGACCAAACATCAGTATGACTTCGATACGGCCACGGTCATTGGCTTTTTGACAAAACATGGATTAACTAATGATTTTAAGATTAATATTGAGAACAATCATGCCACCTTGGCAGGACATACTTTTGCCCATGAAATTCAAACAGCCGCCGATGCTGGTTTACTTGGCAGCCTTGACATCAACCAGGGAGACCCCTATAATGGTTGGGATACTGATGAGTTTTTACATAATCTGTACGATGCAGTGGAAATGATGCTGGTGCTATTACAGTGTGGTGGTCTTGGTAATGGTGGTATGAATTTTGACGCCAAAACCCGCCGCAGCTCTACAGACTTGGAGGATATTTTTATTGCCCATATCAGTTCCATGGATACCTTGGCTCGAGGATTGCTGATTGCCAGCGATATATTGGAAAACTCTGATTATCTGAAAATGAAAAAAGAACGATATTCCAGCTTTGATTCAGGTAAAGGAACCGAATTTGAAAATGGGAAACTGAGCTTAGAGCAGCTCGCAAATCTTGCAATTGAGTTCGGTGAACCAAAGCAGATCAGTGGAAAGCAGGAACTTTATGAGGCATTAATAAATCGATATATACGATAGACAAGAAAATACCCAGAATGCCCTTACTGGAAGCAGCTTTTTCAAAAAAAATACAAATAACTGAAATTCTAAGTGAAATGAGTTGTTGATGCTTAAAATTTTGGGTGAAAAACAATATAGAAGTTAAATTGAATTTGCACATTTGAACACATAATATATATACCTTAATCATTTTGAGTAGAAAGGAGGTAACGCCTTGCCAACACTTTTCGCCGGTCTGGATGTTTCCACACAAAGTTGTAAACTTGTGGTAATTGATTATCAGGAGAAAGGGGTTATTTATGTTGATTCAGTAAATTATGATGAAGATTTACCACAGTATCATACAAAAAATGGGGTTATTCAGGGAACGCCAGAAGGAGTCTCGGAATCTGATCCCAAGATGTGGTTAGAAGCACTTGAAATAATCTTTACCAGATTAAAAGATTCTGCTATACCTCTGAATCAAATCCGTTGCATTTCCGTCTCCGGTCAACAACATGGACTTGTTTCGTTGGATGCCGATGGAAACCTGACTCGCCCGCGCAGCAAGTTATGGAACGATTTCTCAACCAGTGAAGAATGTGAAATTCTGACGGAAAAAGTTGGTGGTCTGGATACTATGATCGATGAAGTGGGGAACAGCCAGCGCACCGGTTATACTGCTCCAAAGATTTTTCACATGTTCCGACACGAACCGGAAATATACCAAAAAACCACTACCATGTTTCTGGTTCATAACTATATCAACTTCTATCTGACTGGTGGAATACGGGTAATGGAACCAGGTGATACCTCTGGTATGGCTCTGTGGCACCCCAAGAGTTCAAGGTGGTCTAAGAAGGTGATTGATGCCATTGATCCAGGTTTAAGGCATAAACTACCAGAGGTTAAAGCAGCCGGCCAGTCAATCGGTAAGGTTTCAAAAGAGTTGGTAGAGCGGTATGGATTTTCATCAGATTGTTTGATTGATGCAGGTAGCGGGGATAATATGTATGGTGCTATTGGTACCGGAAATGTTCGGGAGGGAATCGTAACGGTGAGTCTAGGTACCAGTGGAACCGCCTATTCCTTCATGAAGGATGCGTTTATCGATCCCACCGGTGAAATTGCCGCATTTTGCGATAGCACTGGTTATCATTTACCATTACTATGTGTATCCAACCTGGCTAATGGATATAATGATGTTTTAGAAATATATGACCTCACACATGAAGCTTTTAATGAGATAGTAAAGAAGACACCAGCCGGTAATAAGGGAAGGTTACTTATTCCCTGGTACATGGGAGAACGGACACCAGATGTACCGCAAGCCGCACCGGTCTATTTCGGTTTTGGTTTGAATGAATTTACTCGGGAGAATCTATGCCGGGCGGTCTTGGAAGGACATATTTTGAATCTCTATGATGGATTTCAAAGAATGCCGATTAGGGTCAAAGAAATTCGCTTGACCGGAGGTTTATCAAAATCCGATGCCTGGTGTCAAACCATTGCTGATATTTTCGAATCTGAAACGATTCCTGTGGAAGGAGAGGGTGCAGCACTGGGGGCTGCCCTTCATGCAGCCTGGGTCTGGTTGAAAGAGAATGGCAAAAAAGAGTTGATTGAGAACGTGGTAGCACCATTTGTTATTCTAAATGAGAGACAGAGAAAAAGACCAATTGCAGCGAATGTGAAAGTGCATCGCATTCAAAAACAGTTATTCCATGCATTGAGTCAACGAACACGCGGTTATGAGGGTGAAGATCCCTTTTATTTGAGATACTTATTAGCATCGAAATAAAGAAAAGAACGAATAAATGCAATATCTGCATTAATGAAGATGGATTATAATCAAGATAGTTTGAAAACCATCTTTGATATACAAATCCAAGCTCAGAAAATTCAGGTTGAGCTCGAATTTGAATGATATCAAGAGGGAAACATCATGAAAGAATTGAATATAAAAAGAGATCCCTGTGAACTGGATTTTCTTTCCTTAGGAGCGCTTGTGCACCGATTAGATCCTGCTGTAATTCCATTCCGAAAAGCGCGTACCTTTAATGTTCATGTATCTGGAGGTGAATATAATGTGGCGGCAAATCTATCGGATTGTTTTGGATTACAGACGGGTATCGCAACTGCCATGGTAAAATATGGTATCGGTGAAATGGTACAGAATCGGGTACGGGAGATGGGGGTAAAACCTTTTTATAAATGGTTTGAGCATGATGGGGTGCGTGGTCCGAATATCGCAACAGTCTATAGCGATCGTGGATATGGTGTCCGTCCGCCAGTGGTTTTTTACAATCGGTCAAATGAGGCAGCTGCACTTCTTAAACCGGGAGATTTTGACTGGAATGATATCTTTAGCCATGGTGTCAGGTGGTTCCACTCGGGAGGAATATACTCTGCCTTGTCAAAAACTACCTCGGAGGTGATTATCGAAGGCATGCAAGCAGCTAAAGCTACTGGTACTATCAACTCCTTTGATCTGAACTATCGGGCGAAATTGTGGGCCCCGATTGGTGGGTTAAAAAAAGCACAGGATGTACTCAGACGCATTACCAGTAATGTAAATGTCTTAATCGGAAATGAAGAAGATCTGCAGACTGGTTTAGGCATCCCTGGTCCGGAAGTGGCGGCAAAATCCAAGCTTGATACCGAGGTGTTTTTTCAGATGATCGAACGGGTAATCGAGAAGTTCCCCAATGTTCAGCTGGTTGCCACTACTCTGCGTGAGGTGCAGTCGAGTAACCGCCACAACTGGAGAGCGGTGATGTGGTATAATGGTAATCAGTATGAAAGCCCTACCTGTCAACTGGATGTTCTGGATCGTATTGGTGGTGGAGACGGTTTTGCTTCGGGACTTATTTATGGTCTTGTTTCCGGACGGGATCCAGAAGAAGCCCTCCGGCTGGGTTGGGCCCATGGTGCACTTCTAACTACCTTTCCGGGTGATGTCACTATGGCCAAATTACCCGAAGTCGAGGCGTTTGCCAAAGGAGGATCGGCCAGGGTACAGAGATGAGCTAAAGCAATTATCTAATTCACTCAGTTTTGAGAATTGTGTTAATGAACGCTCTCAGACCTGGATATTTAGCATGAATAATAATATCCACTCAACCTGTTACTATTAGTTGAATTATCTATACAATTTTCAATTAAACTGTGAAATCGAAGTTTAACAATTCAAAGCAAATTTTTTATCTAATGAAATGGAGTATTACGTGAGCGTTCAACTACCAATTTATAATTCAAATGAATTATATAGTGTTAATCCACAAAAAATTATTGCCCTTGGGCTCAATTACCGCGACCATATTGCGGAAAGTGTTAGCATGAAAGCGAAAGGGATAACTCATGATATTCCTACCGAACCGATTCTCTTTTCGAAGACACCCAATGTTCTGATACCTTCGGGTGTGTCAATAGTCATTCCAAAATTTCTAAAAAGTTATCAATTTGAACAGATTCGTACGGATTATGAAGCAGAATTAGCTTTCATTATGAAAGACCGCTGTAAAAATATATCTGAAGAGGAGGCCTATCAGCATATCCTGGGATTTACCTGTATGAACGATGTTAGTCAACGAAATTTTCAAACTTCAGATAAATCAGGTTGGTTTCGTGGGAAGTCTCTGGATACTTTTGGTCCCATTGGACCTCTATTGGTACTAAAAGAAGATCTAGCTAATCCACAAAACTTACGAATTATTTGCCGTCTAAATGGTAAGATAGTGCAAGATTCTAATACCAAACACATGATATTCTCCATTCCTGAAATAGTCGCTTTTATCTCACGAAATTTCACATTAGAACCAGGAGATATCATTTCTACTGGTACCCCTTCTGGTGTTGGCACCATAAAGCATGGCGATATGGTGGAAATAGAAATTGAAGGGATTGGAATATTAAGAAATCCAGTAATAGAAGAAGATCACTAGGGAAAATCTGATTTCGAGAGTCTTTGTACTTTCATAAGTTTTTTAATTTTATTGTATTTGCTAGCCAAAGAGGCATTACTCATGATCTCGGAATTATTTGATTTATCGGGGAACATTGCTCTGATTACCGGCTCCAGTCGGGGCATTGGTTTTACACTCGCGAAAGGATTAGCAGAAGCCGGTGCAGTGGTTGTCCTAAATGGACGAAATAAGGAACGCCTAACTAAAGCTGTGACATCTTTAAAAAAAAATGGATTAAAGGTATTTAGTACTCTGTTTGATGTGCGAGATGAACTCAGCATCCAACGGGAAGTCAAACGGATTGAGTTGGAGATCGGACCGATTGATATTCTGGTAAATAATGCCGGCATACAGATTCGCGGTCTATTAGAGGAATTCGAAGAAAAAAAGTGGCGTGAGATTATGGATACTAATTTAACAGGTGTTTTCCTTACCACCAAAGCGGTCGTACAGGGAATGATCAGACGACACACCGGAAAAATTATAAATATCTGCTCAATTCAAAGTGAACTGGCTCGTCCTACCATTGCGCCATACACTGCATCGAAAGGGGGAGTAAAAATGTTAACCAAGGCTATGGCCACCGATTGGGGAAAATACAACATCCAGGTGAATGGTATTGCACCGGGCTATTTTAAAACCAGGTTAACCAAGCCACTATTTGAAGATGAAACATTCGACACATGGCTACGCTCCCGCACACCTGCAAACCGCTGGGGAGAGCCGGAGGAGTTGATTGGCGCGGTCATATTTCTGGCTTCCAGGGCATCAGACTATGTGAATGGCCATATCCTGTTTGTAGATGGGGGAATGTCAGGATGTGTATAATAAGAAAGAGATTTTTTCATGCAGTAAGCCGGGGGTAATGGGTTAGATGCTTTAACCTCTGAATACTGATATTTTCTCTTTAAATTTTACCTCTCAGATCCAATGTTTATTTTCAGTACCCGGGAAAAAGTACTTGAATTGTTCCTGATAAAGTTTTTTATACAACCCATTGGTCAATTGAATTAATTCGGTATGAGTTCCTGTTTCTATAATATGTCCATCATCGAAAACAATAATACGATTGGCCTGTTGAATTGTTGACAAACGATGTGCAATGATAAAAGTTGTTCGCCCTTCCATTAATCGCTTAAGTGCTTCCTGAATCAGGTTTTCTGACTCCGAATCGAGAGAGGAGGTAGCCTCATCCAGAATCAAGATTGGGGCATTTTTTAGGAATGCCCTGGCCAGGGCAACTCGCTGGCGCTGACCTCCAGAGAGTTTTAAACCACCTTCACCGATTTCAGTCTGATAACTGCGCGGCAGTTGGATTATAAAATCGTGAGCATTGGCTGAGATAGCTGCGGCTTCCAGGGCAGCCTGATTGGCCTCGGGATCTCCGATTAAAATGTTATCATAGATAGATCCGGAAAATAAAATAGGTTCCTGGGGAACCAGGGCTATCTGGCGACGAAGGGTCTTCAGGGAAATATTACGAATGTCTATTTCATCCATAAGAATGGAACCGGAACTGACATCATAAAAACGTGGAATAAGTTTAACAAACGTGGATTTCCCGGCCCCACTGCGTCCCACTAAAGCGATAATGCTTCCAGCTGATATAGACAGGTTTATATTTTGTAAAACATTATAATCGGGTTCGTATGAGAAAGAAACATCCCGAAATTCAATCTTTCCACTAAGGTGAATCAATTCTATACTGCCTTCCCGGTCTGTCACATCCGGGGAAGTCTGGAATAATTCGAAAATCCTGTCGATAGCGGACTGGGAATTCGCCAGCTGAATATTCAGTTCAGTAAGCCGGTTGAGTGGTTGGTAAAACATTCCAAGGTAGGCATAAAAGGCAGTAAGTTCACCCACGCTTAATTGCTGATGAATCACCTGCAAGGCACCGTACCACACCACTGCTACTGGTGCTATAGAAGTTAAAAATCCGATCAAGGAGAGCGCTAAAGCGTTGTTCCTAATATTTGCAATACGATACCTCAGGTAGTCGCGATTTTCCTGATAGAAATGGTGCGCTTCCATTCCTTCTCTGGTGTATGATTGAATGAGGGATATACCACCCAGTTTTTCATGTACATCACCGGAAATTTTTTCCATTTTTTGCTGGGCCATTTTACTGGTACTTCGGATGCGTTTTTTGAAGTATTTATTCAATATCACATAGAAAGGAAAGATGGAAAGAGAAACCAGGGCTAATTTCCAGTTCATCCGGAAAATTAATATTGATATAAAGAAAATGGAACTGAGATCCATAATAGTATTGGTAAAGGCAGCACCTACAAAATTCTGGGCGATAGTTATATCACCCAATAAGCGCGAAGCAATTGATCCCACTTGCCTGCGTTCAAAAAAACTGAGGGACATCCGCTGCAGGTGGGTATAAAGTTCATGCCGTAGATCAAATATCATTCGCTGTCCAGCTTGATCTGCCAGATAAGAACGATAGAAAGTAACCAGGGACCACACTATATACAGTAGAAAGAGTAAAATAATGTAACTGTTTAACCGGCTGAGGTTGGGATGGGTAGCTATCAGCAGGTGATCAATGATATCTTTCAGGATCCAGGGAAATATGACCGGAATATTGTATTTCAGCAAACCGAACAGAGTCGATCCCAAAATCCACCAACGATAGGGCCGAGCATAAGAAAGAAATTTCAACAAAGCAGGATTAAGATGAAACATACTGTGGTCTTTTCTGAATTATTTTATAAGACCACTAAATTATAATCACCTTATCACGAATAAAATAGAAATCTTCAATATTTTTGAATTTTTATTATAATATTAGGTAATTGGTAAAAGTTTAGTGGATTCCGTGGTTCTCCTGGTCTTCTCCAAGTGCTTTTGTGTCGTACTCTATGCATGGAGAAATACAGAGCTTATTTGGAATTACAGGGAGGAAATAATTTGCTTGTCACTAACGATTTTAAACTTACTAGAGTTCATCTACAAAACTAAACTGGATCATTTACAGACCTTAACGTGGAATGACCAAAATCTTCTGATACGCTACACATAGACTTTTAGATGATCTGAATCAAACCTGTAAATGATCTTAATTAAAACAAAACCTTTGTTTAGAAATTATATTGCCGGCATATGAGAACTGTTATAAAACAGGTTTTAATTTTTACTTTCGATCTATTTCCGTGGTGGCAGATATTTGAGCAACAAAATATTTCTTCTGGAACCATAAGGCCACGTTGACAAGGCTAATTAATACAGGCACCTCTACTAATGGACCTATTACCGTGGCAAAGGCTATTGCAGATTTTAGACCAAAAACGGCAATAGCAACGGCAATTGCTAATTCAAAATCGTTACTTGCTGCGGTAAAGTAAACCGTGGTAGATTGTGGATAGTTAGATTTTTATTTTTTCGCTTGATTTATGTTAGTTGATGCCAGCCACTTCCAGAGTTGATCGGGTGGCGCTTTACGTCCAGATATTTTTATTTTGTTATTAATGACCAATGCTGGTGTTGCAATAAGTCCGAATTGTGCAATCTCATCAGGGCTGCGCACATGCTGCAGATCTGCGGGCAGATTCAGTTCTGCCAATATGGTGCGTACATCCTCCATCATTTGCTCACAAGCCGGGCAACCCGGACCGAGTACCCGTATGGCCAGCACGGACATACTATCATCTTCCACTATTTCGCCTAAAGATTTACGGTATTCCCGCCACAACGCCTTGACATATTCCTCGCGGGCAGAATCGGGAATGTAATTTTTCTCCTGAATACGCTCAATTAATTTTTCTTTAATCAACGCCTGATCCTTAAGCCCGCTTTGGTTAATTTCCTTAAAAATACCTTTTAAACCAATCAGTCCAACAGAAAAATCAGCGATACGGACATGAGTAATCTCTTCGCTCATGGTCTCTCTTTAAGATAGTTTAAAATGTTGTATAAATAAAATACACCCCACCCAATACCAGCAGCAGCCCTGAAATACGTTTGATATAAACTGTTGTTTTAGATTCTTCTGACCAATTCAGGTATTTTTGTACCAGATTGGTCAGGTTACCGGCAACAACGATTATCATACAGTGTCCTATTCCAAATGCTGAGATAAGTAGAATCGCCTTCATATAGCTTTCTGTGGCAATTTGAAAAACAACACCTAATACAGGTGCCAGAAAAGCAAAAGTACATGGACCTAAACCAACTCCAAATATCAGACCAAGAATAAATGCTCCCCATAGTCCACCGCAATATTTATTCCCAATGTTTAATCCATTCCAGTCCCAGTGGATGATATCCATGAGATATAAACCGATCAATATGCAAATTGCAGCAACCAGCCAGTTGCCCCAAACACCAATGTCGCCCATCAAACGCCCCATGGCTGCGGTAATTACACCAATTATGGCGATGGTGATTAAGATTCCAATGGCAAATACCAGAGCCAGATAAAAGGAATGCTTCACTTTCAATTGCCCCTGGCTGCTGATGTATCCTATTACCAATGGAATACTTGACAAATGACAGGGGCTTAGTAATATGGACAAAATGCCCCAGCCGAGCGCTGCAATCAATGCCAAAAAAAAATTTCCACCCAGGGCTGTTGTAAAATAAGAGAATAGTCCTTCTATCATGTAGATCAGCTTTCCGTTTTCGTTTTCAATCCACATTCCTGCAAAAATGCATCAATTTCATATTCTGGGAAAAATCCCTCATGGCGGAAAATTTCTTTACCGTTTTTATCAAGGAATACCTGTGTGGGAATAAGCCGGATACCATATTCCTGCGCATATTTTCTCTGCTCGGGTTTCCACACATCATAGAAAACGACCTTAATCTGATTACCGTATTTTTCTTCGATGGCTTTCATTACCGGCTGCATTTTTCTGCAGGGAATGCAATTAACCGAGCCTAATTCAACAAATGTAACCAAAGGATTCTTGTCCGATTTATTATCAGAATTTATGGAAGTGGTATCTTTTCTAATTGATGAGGAACTCTTTCCTTTTACTTCATTATTTTTATCTTTGCATGATAGGAAAACAAGGGTCAACATAAATAAAAATAAAATTAATATGATTTTTTTCATTTCAATCCTCATGGATCCATTTTAATATTTCTTCATCTTTAGGAACCCTACCTGAACTCTTAACCTTTCCGTCGATAACCAGAGCAGGCGTCATCATCACACCATATGACATAATATCATTGAGTTTGATTACTTTTTCGATCTGAATATCCAACTGATGCTTTTCCTTAAGAACGATGATCCGCTGTTCCAGGGTTTTGCATTTAGCACATCCGGTTCCTAAAATTTTAACAGTCATTATTATTACTCCTAAGTTCACCTCTGAGAGAGTTTCGCGTAAAGTCCCCTCAATTTTTTATCAAAAATATCCTGAATGGCTAATTCATCTTCCTTCAAAGGGCAGACAGGGATCAAATCCAAAACATCTTTTGCTGGTAAATTGGATTCAAATAGTGTTTCTGTTGCTCCATGTAACATGGCAGGCACTGCCTTAATAAGCTCTGAATCGCTCATACCGAACTGTTTACCCAATTTTTGTAATTTCAGCCACTGGAACCAAAAATAGGTTGGTCCCATTGCCGTAACAATCGCAAATGATTCCAGCTTTTGTTCGTCAACTTCAGGTGCTTCACCCCAATTACTAAAAAGGTTCTGTAGCTGCTGTTTCTCATCTGTGGTTATGTTATCCGAATAAGCCACAGGATTATATCCCTTGTGCATAATAGATGGTGCATTGGGAATCATGCGCATGAGTTTTTTCACGCCACCCAGCATAACTGATAATTTTTCAATTGATATTACAGGAATGAACGACATTACCAATGTGTTTGTAGCGATTTTTCCGCTGATTTCAGCTGCTATTTCTTTTACAATTGGTGGATGTACTGCTAAAAATACTATATCTACCTTAAGGACATCGATATTTTGTTTTACACATTGGATGAGAGCGGTATCAATTGCCTTAATTCTTGTTCTCATTTCCTCATCTGGATCTGCTACCAAAACTTTTTCTGGCAGAGTATTTTTTTGTTTTAATGCTTGTAGAAGTAGCCTGGTAATGCGACCGCCACCGATAAAGCCAAATGATTGTAGTTTCATTGCGTCTCCGTTTGATCGATAATTTATTTTCCAAAAATTTTTCAAGGTTGAGTTGTTTTAAGAAAATTGATTATCATTTTTTTAATTCAAATAAATAAGATAGAACATTTTCTTATCTTTATCTTTGATAAACATCCGGTACTTTCATATTCCCCTCGGTCACCTCACCACCAAAATATCTTTTCTTAAACCATAGAGCCACGTTTACCAAACTGATCAGCACCGGAACTTCCACCAGGGGGCCAATCACCGCGGCAAATGCTTCACCGGAATTGATGCCGAAGACGGCAACTGCCACCGCAATTGCTAACTCAAAATTGTTGCTGGCCGCTGTGAACGAGAGCGTAGTGGACTTTGAATAGTCTGCACCCACCTTGCGTCCTAAATAAAATGAGACAAGAAACATCAGTACAAAATATATGAGAAGTGGTACTGCAATACGTACTACATCCAATGGTATTTTGACTATATACTCACCTTTCAAAGAGAACATAACAATGATCGTAAAGAGCAGGGCAATGAGAGTGATTGGACTTATTATAGGGATGAATTTTTTATGATACCACTTTTTGTCCTTAATTTTAATGAAAGAAAAGCGCGTAATAATCCCTGCGATAAAAGGAATACCCAGGTAAATAAATACGCTTTCGGCAATCTGTCCAATGGTTACATTAACAGTGGTTCCCTGCAGTCCAAACCAGGTGGGCAGAATGGTGATAAAAACATAAGCATAAACCGAAAAGAACAACACCTGAAAAATGGAATTTAACGCGACCAGACCCGCCGCATATTCGGTGTCGCCTTTAGCCAGTTCGTTCCACACAATGACCATGGCGATACAACGCGCCAAGCCGATCATGATCAGTCCATACATATACTCCGGATAGTCACTCAAAAAAACAATGGCCAGAAAAAACATTAAAACCGGACCGATTATCCAATTCTGAACCAGCGAGAGGGTCAATATCTTCCAATTTCGAAATACTTCACCCAATTCCTCATATCGTACTTTGGCCAGGGGAGGATACATCATTAAGATCAGTCCTATAGCAATGGGTATATTCGTGGTACCTACCTGAAATATATTCCAGAAATCCACGATGCCGGGGAATAGATAACCTGAAAACACCCCGATGAACATGGCAAGGAAAATCCACAGGGTTAAAAAACGATCAAGGAAGCTGAGTTTTTTAGAGATTTGGCTCATTCTTTACCTTTCTTTATTTGCTATGATTTCGATTGTATTTATTATTGTTTCGACAGATGGGACACCATTTTTGTAATAAAGACAGGCCAGGTTACCAGAATCCGGTTCCGGCAATCCTTCTAAATCGACATCATTAATCAGCACCGTTGGAGATCCTCTGAATTTATATTTTTCCGCTTTTTCTGGTGTATTTATAAGTACCTCCCTGTACTCAGTTTCCACTATTGAATTTGTGATCGCTTCCTTGATCCGTTTGATCATTTCATCTGAATTCGGGCAACCGTGAAAATGTTGAACTTCTATACTGACCATTCTTAATATTATCCTTAACTATTTGCATCCATTATCCACTGTGTCAATACTGACTCGGCAGGAATTTTTCCACTGCTGACTACTTTATTATTGAGCAGCAAGCCGGGTGTCATCATGATACCAAGGTCGGCAAATTTACTGACATCGGTAATTTTTTCAATCTCTGCCTGGATATTGTTCTCTTCGACAACCTCACGACAAAGCCTCACCAGTTTCTGACAATTTGGACAACCACTACCGACCACTTTAATATTTAACATGTTTTTCTCCTTTCCTGACAGATAACAAAATAATCAGGAATAATTTTCATTGATTCTGTGATTATTTCAGGTTCTCTTTGTAAAATTGATAAAAATCCCGCTTGATCTCATCCCGCACGCGGCGGAATACAGCCATGACTTCTTCCTCTGTTCCAGTTGCCTCAGCCGGATCTTCAAAACCCAAATGTAATTGTTGGTTTACTTTCCCCCAAAATACAGGACATGTTTCTTTGGCATTATCACACACTGTGATGACATAATCCCATTCCTCATTTAAGTACATGTCTACGTTCTCGGGTTCCTGCATACTGATATCTATCCCTAATTCGGCCATTGCGAGCACTGCTTTGGGATGCACCTTTCCCGAAGGATTGGTACCGGCGGAACGTACATAGAGATACTCATCAATATTTCTTAAAAAACCTTCTGCCATTTGACTGCGGCAGGAATTCCCGGTACAGAGAATAAAAATACGTATCATAAAATCCCCCTTTAAAAAATCGATCCATAAATTAAGCCACTGATGGAGGCCATGATGACGACTAAAGAAACAAAAACTATCGTTTTTTGCGTCCCGATTACACTCCTAATTACCAGCATGTTGGGTAGTGACAGGGCAGGACCGGCCAGAAGCAGCGCTAAAGCCGGCCCTTTGCCCATACCGGCATTTATTAATCCTTGTAGGATGGGCACTTCGGTGAGTGTGGCAAAATACATAAATGCGCCGACAATGGAAGCAAAGAAATTGGCGAACGCAGAGTTTCCACCGACCAGACCAGCAATCCATTCATTCGGGATCACGCCGCGACCACCTTCCTGGGAACCGAGGAGGAAACCGGCCATCAATACTCCTGCTGCGAGCAGGGGTAGGATTTGTTTTGCAAATCCCCAGCTTTCAGCCAGCCATTCCTGCGATTCGCCTTTACTTAATGACAAAATTATTGTAAGTGCGATCACGGCAGTAACAAAAGGAATAAGCGGATTATCCGCACAGATCATAAAACTAATAATAACCCCAATTGTACCGCCAGCAACCAGCCATTTATTCAGTTTTAAGATGAAGATGAGGGAAAGAACAAACAATATGCCGAATAAGGAGGTGATCAGCCATTTTTGGCTATATAATATAAACCAGACGCCGCTCTCAGTATCAGGCTTACCCCAGTTAGCAAAAACCAAAATGAATACCAGGACAAAAAAATGAAAGGCCGTTTGCCAAAGAGGTCGAACCGTTTCCGGTTCGGGAATAGCTAATTGTGCTGCTGCTTTTGCCGATTCTTCCTTTCGATAAATAAAATGCATTATTAATCCTATCACTACTGAAAAAACGACAGCACCGACAATTCGTGCAATACCCATTTCCAATCCTAAAATGCGGGCGGTAAGAATTATAGCTAAAATATTAATAGCCGGTCCTGAGTAAAGAAATGCAATGGCCGGCCCCAATCCCGCCCCCCGCTTATGTATACCAGAAAACAGTGGGAGAATAGTACAGGAACACACAGCTAAGATGGTTCCTGAAACGGAAGCTACCGCATATGACAACCACTTTTTGGCATTGGCTCCAAAGTATTTAATAACAGCAGCTTGACTTATAAATACGGCGATCACGCCAGCAATAAAGAATGCCGGTACTAAACAAAGTAAAACATGCTCTTGTGCATACCATTTCGTCAATTCGAAGGCCGAAAAAATGGCCTCCTGAAAAACAGGATTTGAAAGCGGCATTAAATATGCAAATAAAAAAAATCCTAAAATCCAAAGAAACGATTTGTATTCTTCCTTCCAATTCATAAATATTTCACTCTTATATTTCGTAAATTAACGAATTATTTTGTTTAAAATTTTTTAAATCCCACAAAGCTCTTTACGATCAACAGTTTGCACTTTTTTCTCATCATTCAGGATTTGTTCATCATCAGGCAACCAAGTACGTATCAAAGGCAATAAATGTCTTACATACTCACTGGTTTGTTTTCTGTTTATGTAATAGTTTACCCATTTACCCTCTTTTTCATCTAAAATAAAATCTGCCTCACGAAGGATAGACAAATGTTTTGAAACTGTTGAAGTAGCAAGTTGCAGGACTTCAGTAATTTCACAGACACATAGCGGGCGGATTTCTAACATCTTCAAAATCCGAATTCGGTTGCTGTCAGATAAAGCTTTAAATACTTTAACCAATTTTCTCATGAATTCA
>SMTZ1_10028473_pt1 | contig 16285 bp, 12 predicted proteins | sample DeeMarSWOR136_30_FD_25667 | JGI IMG/M metagenome (IMG submission 25667)
AATCAACCCTTTTTATGCAAAACAAACCCAATTTTCCGGATACCCAAATGAACCTAAGTAGCTTTCCACAAAATGCTTACGAAAATTTTACCCCGCTGGCCGGATATAAAAACAAACCCAATTCAAACCCAATTTCCCCGAAAGGCCAAAATGAGCTTAAAATCGCCTGCCGAAAAATCTGGCTACACCCGATTATCGGTGTCCAACCACAAATGCCTTGCTATGTTCGGGATGGCCTATATACTAACCATGCTCAAGATGGAATATATACTGACTATTTAGTGCCCTTGGTGGCAATCCATAGCTTCAAGGTCAACTGGAGACAGGAATGAATGGGTATTCATACAGTTAAAGCAAGTGTGTTTTATAGAACAAATGCAAAGATTCGAAGTATTGCCGGCTATGGAGCTTTGCTGGCACGTAACCTTAACGGATTCTTACCCTCGGATTCTGATTCTTCGTCGAACAGACTCGAAAAAGAGCTGAACCCGCTTTTGACCGGGTATCCCAGAAATCATAACTATAGGATACATAAAAAGAAACTCTTTCCAAGCTTCAAACTCTACGAAAGATTAAGGCTTGTTGTCTCTCTTTACCCCGATAAATTAGAAAGCTTCTTAGATATCGGCTGTTGCAGAGGGTTTTACGCAATGGACGCAGCTCAACGTCCCAATTGTCGAATTTCAGCAGGTGCTGATATTCATGAGCCATTTATTTCCATCTCTAACAAAGTCAGGGAATACCTCGATATTAAGAATGTCGATTTTCATTTTGCTACACTTGATGAGCTATCAAGCAAACCTGAAGCTTACGGCGGCCCATTTCAAACAGTCTTGCTAATAGGTACGTACCATTATCTGTTTTGGGGTAGTAAAATGAGCCCAATTGCATATCATAATCACCGGGACATCCTCGCCAGACTTTCTCAAATTTGCACAGACAGGCTTATCTTCTCCGCGAGGCTGGAAGTAAACAGGCTGCCCGATGGCATCAAGCAAAAAGCCAAAACGCTTGGTAAGGAGGTCGGATATAACACTACAGATTTTCTTAGAAGCGCTGAAGAATTCTTTGAAGTCCATAAAGCTGGTTATCTGGGTAAATATCTTTTGTTGGTCATGTTAAAGAAAGTGGGAGCAGCTTCATGACTGAGAACAGTCAACAAGAGCCCGAACCAACAACCATAAGAAATACATCCCAGCGGCTCTCGATTCTACGAATTCTGCTGGTCATCTCAATCGCAGGGCTGGTAATCTGTCTCTGGGAATATGTACTCGAAGATCGTCTTATTCCCAAGCGGTGGGGCGTGGTCCAGGCGGGAAAGATATATCGCAGCGGCAGACTCTCGGCCGCACTCGTCAGAAGGATGCTGCAAAAAAACAACATCGCCGTTATCATCGACCTGACCGGTGACGAATCCGGTAACAAGGACCAAGACGCCGAAAAAAAAGCCGCTGTTGAGCTGGGCATCGAAAGGCTGAACTGCCCGCTCAAGGGCGACGGCACCGGTGACATTAACAACTACGCCCATGCAATCGCTGCTATCGTCGATGCCAAACGAAAAGGCAAACCCGTTCTCGTTCACTGCGCTGCAGGCGCACAGCGCACAGGCGGGGTAATTGCATGTTACAGAATGCTGGTAGAGAAAAAATCCCCATCATTCGCTTACGCCGAACTCTTGCGCTACGATTGGAAAGATAAGCCGGACCAAATCCTGCTAAACTACATCAATAGCAATATGGCAAAGTTAGCTGAACTGCTTAAAGAAATGGGTGTCATTGATGAAGTACCCAATCCGCTGCCGGTCATCCGTAGCAGACATTTCAACCAAAAAGCTCCTTATGGGAATTCAAAGCTGCTGCCTTCCTCGTTCACATTTGTCCGAGCAGAGAAGGAAACTCTCAATGCCCCTTATATGATAAATGCTTGCATAGGAACAGCAAAAAACCCGTCTAATCCGCCTAATACCTGTATTTTTTGCCTACTTTTCCCATAAATAATGCCAAAAAAAAATTTCAAAATTTACTTTTTTTTATTTGATTTATATATGTAAGCCGATAAACTTTTTAAGTAGAAGGTGGGTGATTTAATCTTATAACGTATAATGCAGTGATGTTTTGCATAACAGGGAAAGTTAAAATACGGATTTTCAAAGGAGATGAACATGAAGAAAGTAATTTTGTTAACTGCTGTAATTTTGTTGAGCGCAACGACTTTCGCACAGGCACAGGATGGGCTTACTGGAACTGTTGATCTAACCTACCTAAGCCAGTATATTTGGCGTGGTTTCGAATTGTACGGTAATCAGAGCGCAATTCAGCCCAGTATCGACCTGGATCTTTATGGCACGGGGCTTGGCCTAAATGTTTTCTGGTCAAGGGCCAATTCAAGCGGATACGAATCTGAAGAGGAATTGGACCTCACCTTATCTTACAGTAACACTCTCTATGAATACGAAACTTATGCCACTGACTACCAGGTTGGCTGGATGTATTATTATTTCCCGGATGGTCCCTGGGCACCTGGGGCCATAGTTAGCGATTTTCAGGAAATGTTTGCAACTCTTTCCTGGCCGGAAATCTTACCCGAGGGCATCGTCCCCAGCTACACCATTATTAAGATGTGGGCGTCCAAAGAAGGTTCCCCCGCCAGAGATGTATCTGGCTGGCTACACATCCTGGGACTCGGCTATGACCTGCCCATAGAAGGCCTGCTCCCGGACACTCCGGAGCAAATTCTCCATCTCTCTGCAACAATGGTCTATAACGATGGTGTCTTCGACGTGGACAACGACTGGTCACACGCTGTCTTGGGCGTCTCTACAGACTTTGACCTCGGTAACGACTGTACTCTTCGTCCGGGAATTTACTATCAATCATCCTGGGAAAATGACGTCAATCCTTCAGATGAATTCTGGGCCAGTTTAGGTGTGTCGTATGCATTCTAAAACAACTAATAAGTAATATCAGCAAAAAAGGCCGGTCTTAAAAAGCCGGCCTTTTTTTATTAGCTCATAACCTCAACACCGTTAGAAATTTCCCCGCAGCCCCGTCTTGCTACGGGAGTCGCTGGGGCTTGCCCTTTCTCTGCCCTATTGCTAACTGTAGAATTTCCAACGGGTTCAACCCCCTAAACGGTTCGATACTAAACCACTCTGCCGGTTATAAACTTCGCTGTTTCAATCAGAGCGCCTTTAGCAGCGCTTTCTTTCAAATCACCCAACGCCCCGACCGCTCTGGCAACAAACTCCCGGGCCCGGCTGTGTGTATATTCCAAACTACCATAATGGCCTAACATCTCTCTCAGGGCATCCTTATCGTATTGTTTTCTCTCGAGATACGAGCTTATAACCGCCCCTTTTTCTCTCTGTCCAGCTGCTCCTAACAAATGTATCACAGCCAAAGTCAGCTTGTGTTTGTCAGCATCTCTGCCAAGCGTTTTGCCTGTTTTGCTTTCATCGCCGATTATATCGAGCAAATCATCGGTAATTTGAAACGCAATGCCGGCATTCATTCCAAATTCAGCCAACGACCGGGCCTGGCTTTCCGTCGCCTGCGCCACAAGCGCACCAAGATGACAGGCGCTGCTAAAGAGAACGGCACTCTTTTCGGTGATTACATCGATATATTCCGATTCGCTTAATTGCCAATTCTGCCTTTGAATTATCTGTCTGAGCTCACCTTCACAGACCCGGACGGCCACATTAGCAATCATCCTGGCTACACGCGGCCGCAGTTCGGCGCACATCTCGAAAACCCGGCTTAGTAAAAAATCACCTAACAACACAGCCGCCTCGTTACCCCAAAGAGTATTCATCGTGGGACGACCGCGCCTTTTTTGCCCTTCGTCTATAACATCATCGTGCAGCAACGTAGCACCGTGAATCATCTCAACAATCGCTGCAATGTGGATATGCTCGTCCGTGATTTTGCCGCAGCAGCCACCGGCAAGCAGAACCAGCCCGGGGCGAATCATCTTGCCGCTGCGGCCACGAACATGTTTGAGCAATTGATTAACATCACCCGCTTCAGCAGGAGAAGTCAACTGCTCATTAATTACATCTTTCACCCGGCTGAGCCGACTGTCGATTAGCCTGAAAGCAGGAATCCTGCTGTGCGGGACAGCAGCTGGTCTGTCGATATGTGCCGGTAACTGCATAGCGTTGAGTCCAGCACCAATTAGGCGTGAACCTACGCTCACGCATAATTGGTGGAGGGCTACTTTCCCTTTCCGTGGGCATATTTGAAGAACTTTTTTCTCAGCAATTTTGTGATAGGCCCCGGCTTGCCGTCACCGATAACCCTGCCGTCAATCTCGACAATGCCAATGACCTCGGCAGCCGTGCCCGTGAGGAAAAATTCATCGCAAACATACAAATCAAATCTCGTTAGATTCTTCTCAACCACCTCAAGATTTTCTTCCTTGGCCAGCCTGATAACGACTCCCTGCGTTACTCCTTCCAGCGAACCTGCTTCAGCCGGGGGCGTATAAATCACACCATCTCTAACGATAAAAACATTATCACCAGTCGCTTCAGCCACATATCCCCCTTGGTTATACATAATCGCTTCGGGCACCTCATAGTCCAGCGCTTCAATCTTAGCTAAGATGTTATTCAGATAATTCAGGCTCTTGACCTGAGGCGGAATCGCCAAAGGATGATTACGAACAGTCGTCGCACTGATAACCTTCATTCCTTTTTCATAAAGCTCTTCCGGATAAAGCTGAATGTTATCAGCTATGATAATTAATCTGCTGTTCTCGCAGATGAAAGGATTCAGTCCTAAAGTTCCAACACCACGTGTAACAAGCAATCGAATGTAGCCGTCGATAACTCCGTTGGCTTCAACCGTTTTTTCAACCGCACTAATAAGCTCGCTTCCAAGCCGAATCGCCTTGGCTGAGTCATAAAGCCGCCTGATATGGGCCTCTAATTCAAAGACCCTGCTGTTATAAACACGAATACCCTCAAAGACCCCGTCACCGTAAAGCAGACCATGGTCAAAGACAGATATTTTCGCATCTTTTTCGTCAACAAGTTTGCCATCAAGCCAAATCTTAAGTGCCATAGAAAATCCTCATAACTCGTATAAATCCGAAACCAGAAACTATGAAAAGCACGAAACACAAAACAATGTCAAGTGAGCTAAAGTGCCTAAAGTGACAGCTTTGCTGTCATTCTGAATGCAACGCAGCGAAGTGAAGGATCTCTTTTTCGTTGACCAGATCCTTCGGCTTCGCCTCAGGATGACACTTAAGTGTCACATTAGGCGCTTTCTAATCTCTTTAATTTCTGGTATTGTTTCGGATTTCGATATTCGAATTTCAAATATATGTTTTTAATGCTCTATCTTGCCATCGGCCAATGTTACTATCCGCCCGGCTCTTTGGGCGATCCTCTCATCGTGGGTCACCATCACAATCGTCTGGCCGAGGCCGTTCAACTCTTCAAGGACGTCTAAAATACCATTTCCTGTCGCAGAGTCAAGATTTCCTGTCGGCTCATCGGCTAAAAGTAACCTCGGCTCATTCATCAAGGCCCGGCCGATAGCCACCCTCTGTCTCTCGCCGCCTGACAACTGATAAGGCTTATGTCTGGCCCTTTCAGACAAACCAAGCTGCTCAAGCAGCTCTCTGGCCCGCCTTTTCGCCCATCTACGGCATGCAAACCAGCCAACTACGCTCTTACCTGCCATCACCGGCAAAAAAACATTCTCCAGCACACTTAATTCGTCCAATAGGTGATAGAACTGAAATACAAATCCCACCATTTTGTTGCGGAATCTGTTCAGCTCGCCGCCACTATGCCGGCTCAAATCCCGGCCTTTAAACTTGACAACGCCCTTATTCGGCTTATCCAAGGCACCCAATATATGCAGCAGCGTACTTTTGCCGCTGCCTGAGGCACCAACTATAGCCACAAATTCGCCCTTTTTGACAGCCAAATCGACACCTTTTAGCACTCTGACCTCGGTCGCACCCATTCGATAAGATTTATAAAGCCCTTCGGCCTTTAATATGAAATCATCTTTACTCATGTAATCACTAATCAATAATGCTTTCTTTCAAAATCCTGCTCATAATGACAAAGCATTCAACAATAGTCAATAATATTGTCATCCCCCCAAGCCGTTACCTGTGCCCGCCAAGCCTGTCCTCGACTCCGATCGTGGAGCGGGTAGCGGGGATAATAGTCAATTACAATTGGTTCACCTGCAAAATCTCCACCGGCTTTTGCTTCGCCGCCTGCCAGCTCGGCAGTAACGCACCGACCAAACAGGTAAAAATCGCCGAAATGACAATTACTCCCAAAACTCTTGGGTTCACCTGGTTTGGTACATCACCTATCGCATAAATCGTCCTGTCCCACAATTGGAACTTAAAATGCTCAAAAAGCCAATCTTCTATCTGGTTTATTTTCAGCAAAAACAACCACCCATCCCTATGTCTTTACTCTTATGGCTGATAATCATATAAAACACAACAAAAACAATAAAGACCGTCGTAATCCCCACAAAAGCGAACATAACAGTCATCACCGTTTGTTCCTTCTCCATAGGTGCGATGGACGAACGTCTGTAATCCCTCCAGCTTTGCACAGCAACGGTATCCAATAAGTACGCTTGTGTTTCGCCGGCCTTTTCCTGTTTGAATTCCTGCCACAGCGAAGCGACTTTTTCACATCCTGCCTGCAGCTCGACATTCGGCTTAAACTTTATATGGATAGCACTGGCTCTCTTAACAGACCCACCCATACCGCAAAGTCGCTGGGCCCACTCGAACGGCAGATAAACTAATGAAAAATCAACGCGGGCCAAACCGCTGTGTGAAGTATCACTATAGTAGAAAGTTTTTGCATTAACCAGCCCGGCGCCGGCTTTAGACAAAGCTCCTCTTGCTGTAAGAGGAAAACAACTTATAGAAAAACCTACACGCACAGGACTGACCCCATAAGAATATCTGCTCTTGGCATCACGTTCCAAAGCCATGTCAATCCCCAACACACACCCTAAAAGATTTGGGTCATAAGACGGCTCAAATGCCTTGGATGGATCATCTTTATGATAATATAGCATTTTTCCAAAACCAGTTGTCCTGCTGTGTCTGACCGGCTCGATACCCATAATCTCAAGACCTTTGTTTATCTCTGAACCACTGCGATTTATCAGTGCAAAGCTTTTTATTACAGGCGAAGCGCCTTCGATAAAATCTTGCTTCTCCAGTATATTTACAAAATCTTCATAACACACAAAGCCAACTAATGATTCGGTCCCGACCACACAATCCCCCACAAAATCGTGGTTCTTCTGCTTGAAATCGCTCACCAGACCCGCCATTACGGTCATCACTACCACAACAATAAACACGCAAAGTGCAACTGCAAGCACCGCAAAATATGTTATGCGCCGCTTTATCAAATACCTGATTGAAAGAATAATTTTATACATAGCTCAATCATAGAAATTATTGAATCTCGAAGTTCGGCATTCTAAATTCAATATTCATTATTCGATATTCATCATTCGTATCGCAGTATCTCAATCGGCTTCGTCCAGGCCGCGACAATCGCCGGTATCAACGTTCCAATAACTGCAGCTATAATTGCAAACAATACAATAGGTAAAGCCGATGCCCAATCAACCTCATTCGGTATCTTACTAAACATATAAACGCTGCTTTTCCACAGCTTCAATCCAAAGATTATCCTTATCCATTCCTCAATCGTATTGATGTTCTTTGTAAAAACGTATCCCAGAGCAGCTCCAATGCCTGAGCCAATCGTCCCGACACAAACACCGAACCCGACAAAAATCCAGGCCACCGAGCTACCTGCCGCCCCGCAACTTTTTATTATCGCAATATCCTTCTGCTTCAGTCTGACTATCATATAGAATATGCAGAATACCAGCAGAATAACTCCAAAACTCACAACACCAAATATCAATAACAAAATCCCCATTTGCTTTCGATACGCAGCAACATATCGGCTTTGCATCTGCTTAGCTGTTTCAATACCCGTATATTGCATAAGGTACAGGTCCGCTTCTAAATGTTCTCCAACGAAACTACGCCATACCCCACGAATCACCGCCAGAGCGGCATCAGTTTCGGTATTATCTGCCAGTTTGATTTGAATCCGGCTGGCAACCGGTAAGTCCTCCTCCGGGTATAAAGTTTTTTGCAGGTCTTCTATCGGCAGATACACACAACCTTTATCAAACTGATAGACGCCCGTTTCAACGACATCCACAATGGTAAATTTCATCACTTTTCTTTTGAATTCTGCTCGACCGCCTTCCTCATCTGCTTGTGATAAAGTCCCGGTTGTAAGAACAACCTCCTGACCGAACATCTTTTTAACTGCATCAAAATCATACTTATCTGTCTTTTCGTCAGGGTCCGCCACCACCCCTATTCCCACAAAACCTCCGATCCCTTCTTCAACGCTCTCAGTCTTGAAAGATGGTTCACCACGCGAGTCTCTTTGTCTGAGCAAATACCGGTCAAAACCCATCACTTTTGCTCGTCGCACAGGCTCAATCCCCCAAATTTCCACAGCACGCACGTTGCCTTCGCCCAAATGTAAAAGACCATAAACCGATAGTATCGCTGTTGCCGACTCTACCACCTCAGTTTGTTCTAATCGCTCGATAAACAAATCGTATTTTGCAAACTTAGTGGGCGGGGCAAGGACCACATCTCCTATTGCTTCAACCGCCGCTCGCTGGAACGCATTGATAAAACCGGTGAACAAACTGGCAACCACTATCAACAACGACACAGATAGGGCAACCGCAGCAATACTCAAGAATACTATCTTTTTCTTACGCAGATACCGCAGCCATAAAAACAATTTTAACATCGCACTAATCGTAAATATTGAACTGCTTATGTTCAGCCCCACGTTTCACGTGGAGTTCAGTTCTAACCTTTTGCAGGCCTTAGAAGTGGAAACAGCACCACATCACGAATACTCGCAGCACCGGTCAGCACCATTACCAATCTGTCGATGCCGATACCCAGCCCACCAGCCGGAGGCATACCGTATTTCAACGCCGTTATATAATCTCGGTCCATCTTTGTTAACGATTCTTCCTGTCCCTTAAGCTGAGTACGGAAATTCTCATATTGCTCGGCAGGGTCATTGAGCTCCGTATAAGCATTAGCCAATTCCATCCGGTCGATAAACAATTCGAAACGCTCGGCAAATTTGGGATTGTCTTTTTTACGTCTGGCTAACGGACATAATGCAGCCGGATAATCTATCACAAACGTCGGGTCAATGAGGTTATTCTCAACAGTGGCTTCAAACACCTCATTGATAACCACTGCATCGTCCACATCTGCTTCATCCAGTTCGAGCTGCCTTGCTTTTGCCCTGACAGCCTCTATATCATCAATATCACAGCCGCTGTATTCTTTCAGCAACTCCGCGTATTGGGCCCGACGCCAGGGCCGGGTAAAATCTATCTCGACGTTAGATTCTCGATTCTCGATTCTCGCTTCCTCGCCTTGGCTCGCCTTCCCGCCGTGTCTCACCGCCCCATCTTTACGAGCATCGAGTATAGAGCATCGAGCATCAAGTATAATCTCCTCCGTCAAATCCATCATCACGTTGTAATCACCATAGGCCTGATACACTTCAAGCATCGTAAATTCCGGGTTATGCTGTCGGCTTAACCCTTCGTTACGGAAATTTCGATTTATCTCGAAGACCTTTTCCATTCCCCCGACGAGCAGTCTTTTTAGAAACAGTTCCGGCGAAATCCGCAAAAACAAATCCATATCCAGACTGTTATGATGTGTTACGAAAGGTTTCGCCGCGGCTCCGCCGGCTATAGTCTGCATCATCGGGGTCTCAACTTCTAAAAATCCTTCGGATTTGAGAAATTCGCGAATTGCAGAGACAATGGCACTGCGATTCTTAAACCGCTCCATTACTTCAGGATTGGCCCACAAATCCACATATCTCTGCCGGTAACGCTGGTCGATATCTGACAGACCGTGAAATTTCTCAGGCGGCTGCAGCAGGCACTTACTCAGAAGCACAACATTATCAGCCCATATCGTAATTTCACCGGTTTTGGTTTTACCTAATTGACCGGACGCACCGATTATATCGCCAAGCTCCAGTAACTTCACAATCCCCCACTGCTCGCCCAGCCCCTCGGAGGGGCGGGGCTCACTCAGAAGCTTTTTGCTCAAGCCGACCTGAATAGTACCGCTGCGGTCACGTAAAGTAATAAAAATCAGTTTCCCAATGTCCCTCAACAACACAATCCTGCCGGCACATTTGGCCTGCTGGCTCTCGTCTCCATCTTTAAATCGGCCCTTGATACTTTCAGCCTGCTCAGCACCCTCATATCTGCCGCCATAAGGCTCAATACCAAATTCCTTAATCAGGGACAGTTTCTCCTGCCTTTGCCTCTCAAACTTGTTTACGTCGTTAGAAACTTCTTCTTGTACCATATACATCTCTTAAACCGCAAGTCAATCACGCTGGGCCAACGCCGGAGCCTCAGCTTGAATCAATTTGCTTCTGACAATTAAAAGACCAACCTCCAATTGCGGGTCAGCCGCAAGGATTTCTTCGACCGTATGCTTTCTCGGCTCATCGTTGAGGTAGTCGTGGTTGGCTTGAACCAGCACGTCATTGTCCCTCTGTACCTCAATCATTTTTTTAAGCTCATCGCTTCTCAATTTAACCTCAACATCCGGCCCAACACCCCAATCCTCTCTGCCTTGTTTTTTCATTGCTTCCCGGCTTTCAACTCGCTGGTCGGAAGGCAAATGATAATGCGCCATCGTATATTTCAACTGTGCACCTCCGAGAGGATAGCTCGTAATCCCCTGGACACTCCCTTTGCCGTGTGTCCTGGTCCCAACCAAAATCGCACGCTCATATTTTTCATCTGCCAAGGCACCAGCCACAATCTCCGAAGCACTGGCCGAGCCCGAATTTACCAGTATAACAAGCGGATAATTCGGATGTGTTTTCTTCTTGTGTGCCATCTCGGGTATCGCCCTGCCGCCAAAACCCTGCTGTCTTTTGACTATCAATCCTTCTTCGATAAATTTATCGACCACCGCAACCGCACTATCTAAAAGACCGCCGCTATTGGACCGCAAATCCAGAAGCGGACATAGCCTATTCTTTCCTCCTCATCAATCATATACAGCCATTTACCCCCATCGGCCCTTTGCCAGCCGCGAACTGTTGGAACAATTATCCTGTCCCGGATTATCGTAATTTCTTTGGTTTCCTCCTCCCCGGGCCGCTTTATTGTTAACGTAACTTTTGTACCTTTCGGACCGGTTATCTTGCGAACCGCGCAGCTAAGAGACATATCCTTGGTTTTAACGCCGTCCACCGCCTCTATCACGTCTTCCGCATCAAGACCGGATTTGTATGCCGGAGTATCAGGCAGCAGGCTCGCCACCGTCAATAGCCCTTTTTGTTTCGATATCTCTATGCCGATACCAGTAAACTCATTGGTCATCATCTTTTCAAAATCCTGTACCTGCCTGGGCCAGACTATCACCGTATAAGGGTCAAGTGAGGATAATGCTGAATCTACAAACTGCGCAATCACTACCTCCTGCGGTAAATCGACCGTCGCATCATTCAGCTTCAAGACCTTCTCAAAAACCTCCAAAAACTTTCGCTTACCAAGCCCTGTTGGGCCGTCCCAGGCGGAATTAACCTCATCTAAGAGCGCGCCCAAAGACACCGACCAGGCCGCAAGCTCCGTACTATCAGGCGGCAAAAAAGAACCCTGCTCGGAAAGAAACTCTGATAGTTCCAAAGTTTTTTCGTCGAGCACTTCGAGCTCAGTCTTTTTGGAGACGGTATCTTCGCTTCGGAAATTCCGACTAAATCGGGATGATGTCCCCACCACTTCCCCTAACAGCTTGCACTGCTCGATAGCTTGCCTCGCCATTTGGGTGTAATTAATAACGCTGACGTAATGCAGGTCTAAATAAATAATCGTCCGGATAAACATCTCTTTCTTCACTCCCCGGAAACGCTCCTCGCGGGTTTCACAGGGATTGTCTTCAAAAGACGCTGCAATAGCGGCCTTATCCAGAAGCTGCTCGGCATAATCTGAATATCCCTCATTCTTTGGGTCTATCGCTTTCAGCCAATAGTAGCAATTTATGTATGCCTCGAGCCATTTGCCCGCCACCTCGAACTCAGCGGCCTTATCTATCGCTCTTTGTAGAACCTCTTGTACGAACGAATCAGATAGAAGCTGCTCTTTCTGTGCCTCGTCTGCAAACTCACGCGCCTTGACAATAACCGAAAGCGTATCAACAATATCATTGACATCGTTCACGTCATCGATATCTGCTCCAGGCTCTTCAGTCCCAAAACGGCGTGAGCTAAAGCTCTCTTGGAGTTGGGCTAATTCGGATAACTGTTCTTCGTAAGCAGCCTTTCGCGCTGTCCGGCGTTTTTCCTCTGTCGCTTCATATTCGGAAATAATACCTGCAAGCCGGGTAATTGCTGCACTCCCAGATTTATCGCTTCGTCCAATAAGCCCTCGCGCACCGGCAAAATCACCTTCGTAAATCCGTGAACAAACCTGTTCAATCAGCGTATCACTTGTGCTGCGCAGCGAGCTACTTCGCAGAGCAGCGGACCCGCCCCCAACGCTTACCGCCGCAGACTGTGACGCCGTCGCATTGTTAGATTGAGCCGTAAAGCCGTAACCGGCAAACAACAAAAACGCTGCAAAGCAGCTTAAACCAATTAAATATGCTCTTTTCATACCACCACTCCTATGTCTTGAATTTCTTGAAAATAAATAGTTCATTTTTGATTTCCAATTTCCAATATTAAAATTCAATAGTACTTCGCTGCTTTGATTCTCCTTTGCAAAACAGCGGGGTAAAATCGACAAACTACAATTTATACACACTCTGCCGCTTTTCCGGCACAACCCAAAACGTGCAGTTTATGTTTGACCATCTCTGTAATAGCTTCTCTGCCAGGACCAAGATATTTACGCGGGTCAAATTCACCCGGCTGTTCCGCATAAACCTGCCTGATTTTAGCCGTCAGTGCCAGTCGCAAATCAGTATCGATATTTACCTTGCAGACCGCCATCTTTGCCGCCTTGCTCACAGCTTCTTCAGGCACACCCATCGCATTGGGCATATTGCCGCCGTATTTGTTGATAAGGTCAACAAACTCCTTCAGCACACTGCTCGAACCGTGCATAACCAGAGGAAAACCGGGCAGCTTGTCAGCTATCTTTTGTATTACATCGAAAGCCAGCTTTGGTTCCTTCTTAAACTTATAGGCACCGTGGCTGGTACCGATAGCCGCTGCCAGGGAATCAACACCTGTTTTCTCGACAAATTCTTCAACCTGATTCGGGTCAGCTAGGTGTTTGCTGATGTCATCGTCGTCCACACCAACAACGTCTTCCTCGATACCACCCAACTGTCCTAACTCGGCCTCGACCACCACATCCCTGGCGTGTGCATACTCGACCACCTTTTTGGTTACTTCGATATTCTCCTCAAACGGCTGTTTTGAAGCATCTATCATCACTGATGTAAAACCATCATCGACAAATTGCTTGCAGGTCTCAAAATTATCTCCGTGGTCCAGGTTTATCGCGATGGGAATGTCCGGATTTTCCTCGACTACAACATTGATAATCGCCTTTAGATAGCTTATCTTTGCGTATTGGCGCGCACCTCGGGAAACCTGCAGGATAAGCGGGGCCTTCTCTTCAGCCACCGCATTTATAATACCTTGCGTGATTTCCATATTATTTACATTGAACGCACCAATTGCATAGCCGTTTTTGTAAGCCATCTCGAACATCTTCTTGGTATTAACCAACGCCATAACTTTCTCCTTAAATCATTCAAAATTATCTTAAGCCAAAAATTGTTTGGACAAACGTTTTATATAATCACCGATAATAAATATCGGACATTCACCTGGGCCAAACCAATAATAATTAGTACCCTGACGAACCGCCCAATCCCATATATCTTCTCGGCCCTATCGCTAATTCCGGCACGCCCTGAAGCCATACGCTAAACACAATAGCTTGCCTGTCTAACGACGAATCCGAACTGTACGTAAAACCATAGTACATCCTGTGATACCGCCTTATAAGCGATATATCACTTCTCAATGCCGCACCGTAGTCAAAATCATACTGTGCAGAATATATCGCCGTATATCGCGGGTCAAGGACGTATGTGGCCGCAAATGTAAACATATTCGAGCCTATTTCGCCAAGACCATTATCAATCCGTCTTAAATACCTGCTCCCTATATAATAACTTAAATCAGGCCAGCGCAGGTGCGAAAAACCAACATTAAACTGCTGAACCACACCGCTTTGCATATCATAATTCAAATCAGACAATACCGCAGTAGTATCGCTCAGACGCCAGATATAATCGGCACCGATATAATTACGCCTCGGCCCAAATATGTTGCCGCTGCGTCTGTCGTATCTGTCTTGTGGATTCAGCAACGGGCTGAACCCGTTTACCAGCGGAATAAACGGCCTGTTCCAGATGAACCGGTCCGGCCCGGCAGAGGCATCATCAGAATCATTCACCCAGGTAACGTCCATATCCAGCCGCATCCAGTCAACAGTTCGCTGCTTATCACCAACGCCCCTCTTGGTTTGCAGCCGCTGTGAAATACCTACGCTCAATGTATCACGTTGTTCGATTACCGAGTCGCTTTCAGTGTAAGCCACAGCCGTTAAATAAGGCCTTATCATATGCCGAAGCTGGTTCAAGTCCCAGAGCTGCGATTTGACATCAGGAAAAACCTTCCAGTACGGTTGCGACGATACACGAACACCGGTTTCACCAAACCAAACACCATCTTCCCTTTCCACCGTTTCACCGTCAAGCTCACTATAGAAACCCAGCCCATCTTCATACGCCACCGTCCCCGCTAAAAAAGGCACCACCTTCGCCTTGCCAATCATCATCGGCATATCAATCTCGTTTCTCGTTGACATAAACGTAAAGAACTGCTCCGGACCCGCCGGCACACCATCCGCAGCGTAACGCTGACGGAATCGGCTGACCTGACTGTCACTGTAGAATGTCAGCTTATCATCGAGAAACGACTGGCCGGTCCAATGGAATTCGGCACTGGGCAGCTCTTCCAGCTCATTGACAAAATCGTTTATTCGAATCTTGCCCAAGAAGGAAAGGCCCCAGTTGTCCTCTATGCGCTTCATGTGAACGAGGGTCTCCTGCTGCTTACCCACATAAAACTCGTTGCGATAAAAACTCTCAAGAAAATTATCGTCGGATATATAACTTACCTCAGCGGTAAGCTGCCAGTTGTAAGGAAGAAACTGCCTGTGCCGCCAGCTGAACCGACCGCGAAGCTCACGATCCGGCTCAATATTCTTGCGAGTTCTGCCGAGATAGTCCTCACCCTCATCGTTAATTACATAGCCCAAAATCCTGCCGAAATAGTTCTCTTTTTCATAATCGACCTCTATCCCGCTGCCGAAACCGCGTTCGCTGTAATAGTCCAGCGCAAGAGTGGTTTCCGTTCCTTCCGGCTCTTCCAATCCCAGTAACCGGGAGAGAAACCATCGCGTCTCGACCAGCGTCCCCCACCTTCTGTCATGCCCGACGTGTACACTTTTGAGCGGAATATCAGACCTTTGCAGATTGCTGCGCAAAAAAGGCCAATAGAAAATCGTCTTATCGTACATCTTCACACGCACATCACGCATCTGTGCATCGTAGCTGCCCTTGGAGAGCCTGCCCTGCTGTTCGTCAATAGTCGTCGTATCGGTGATAATCACACTCGAAGCATTAAGTGAAATCTGCGGCAGGTAAAATTCACTCGTTGTCAATGTGATATCATCAGCCGCAAAAGTATTTTCCGCCACCTGTTTTAACTTCGCCGCCCTGACATAAATCGGAACCCTTCCGGAGACATCGAAATTCCTCATCACCGCATTTACCGCAAGCGCCTTTTTTGCCTCGAAGTTATAATATATCTCATCGGCCCGAATCGTTCGCCGCCCCTCGGTCATCAAAACATCGCCGCACAAATAAATCGCCCCTATAAACCCGTCGCCAAAAATACCTTCATCACCTGTTCGCTCCTCACCGCTGCCGGGCTCCTGCACGGAACCAAATACAACCGCGTTGTCAGCCTGCAATTCCAGCAGGCCACCCTCTTCATCCTGTTTTTGCCACAGATAGAGCCTGCCAATCCATGTTCCAATTTTTGCCTTGTCGTCCCACTCGACCTTCGGAGCAACCTCACCGA
>SMTZ1_10003838_pt1 | contig 16282 bp, 14 predicted proteins | sample DeeMarSWOR136_30_FD_25667 | JGI IMG/M metagenome (IMG submission 25667)
ATCTGCTCTAATACAGAAAGTTTACTTTCCTCTTTGGTCTTAAAAGAGCTCGCATCATCTAGTACCACTCCATCCCTATTACCAAGGATATTGGTGGAATACCATCCTGTAAGTCCTAACAATCGTGCTTTTAGCCCTGGAGCAAGGATAGTCTTCATAAGGGTTTGACCTGTTTTAAAGTCCTTCCCAGCTATAGGTACTTCATACTTATTGGCAAGCTCAACCATAGCAGGTATATCTACTGTAAGGTTTGGTGACCCATTAATATAGGGGATTCCACTGGTTATGGATGCATACGCATAAAGCATACTGGGTGAAATATTTGGATCATTTTTTTTCAAACCCTTTTCAAATTTGCCGATACTGGAATGCACTTCTCCAGTCTTTAGATAAGCCTCTGTGCTTGCACACCAGATCGTCACACACCGATCAATTTCATATTCTTTCTTAAAAACCTCGATATCTTCTTTGAGGGCTTCAATGAGATCCATATATTTCTTATGAGGCTTTATGTTATCACCATCAAGATTCCTAACAAATTCTTTACGAAATACAGCAGGTTTCGGCTTTATCTGCTGCAAGGGGTATCTTACTCTTTCAATCATATTTCTCTCGAGAACCGCTGCCTTTATGGCTGCTTCATAGCAATCGTCTTTATACACATCCCATCCAAAAAAGACAAGGTCCTCGAGATTAGCGAGATTTATGAAATCTTTAATCATGGGAACCCTGTGCTCATCTCTTTTGCCCAATCTAACCGTCCCCATCTGAGTTAATGACCCAATTGGCATAGCAATCCGACTCTTTAGGGCCTCCAAGCCAGCTATAAATGTAGTACTTACAGCCCCTCCTATACCAGGAATCAATACACCCAGTTTCCCTCCTGCCTTAGATATTTTCTCCTTCTTTTTTATCTTTTTCTTCATCATTTTTTTACCTCATTAAGCATATAACTAATCATCCTGGGTAACACATTGACCTCGCTCTTTCATGCAACGTAAGCAACCTAAACAAAATTCAATATTAAAAACGCAAATCAAAAGGGGATGCAATAAGTGGTATCTTCACTTGATAAGGCAAGCACTCCATCCCCAACAGTATTTAGAAGTTTCTCTATCTCTTCCTCCTTAATTCCTTTATATTCAATTCACCATCTCATATAACAGAAAGAACGTGAGCTGACTTTAAGTACTCTTATTAAAAGGTTCTTAGTACTAAAATTCTATTATCACTAAAATGATGGGTAAGTCAAGAGATTTGATTTTAAAGTGATTTCCTGCAATAAATAGATATAAGAACTGTGAAATGTTTAGCTCATTTTCTTGCTACTATATCTTGTGATCAGAGCTACACTAAAAATCTCTTCTTTAAAACGTTCCTTTCTCACAATCACTCAAGATTCCCGAAAACTTATCCGTAGGATATTTTCTGTGACAGAGTAAGCAAACACCATTCAACCTTCCCTTTCAATCCCGTCCAATTTCATTTCTCTTTACTCTTTCTTGCCAAAATGTTATGCATATAGAATTAGAGTTATTCTAATTTTTCACTCGAAGGAGAAGCAATGCGTGTATATGTTGGTTTTGATGATACTGATACCCATGATTCGGACTATGGAACAGGAAAATTAGTGCGTCGTTTTGAGTGTGTTCTACCAGATGGATGTAAATTATGGGGTGTCATTCGTCAACAGCTTTTAGTTGATGAGCGTATCCCTTATACTTCCCACAACAGTTCAGCCTGTGCCATAGTAGACATTGTTGACCCGTCTTTTATGATAGATGAACTAATTTCAAAGGCCATAGATCATATAGAGCAAGAATCCACTGAGGGAAGCGATCCGGGCCTTTGCATAGTGAGTGAAAATGACCCCGTACTCTCACAGTTAATCTCTCTAGGTCGTTTATGTACAGCAAGAGTTATTACTCAGCAGGAAATTCTACAGGCAGCAAACGGAACTCATATCTCTGGTCATGGAGGTAACAATGATGGCATAATAGGGGCCGCTGCAGCAGTTGGTTTGACTGCTTCAGGATGGTGCGGTAGGTTTATTGAGTTTGGAAGGCTTCGGGAATATCCCCACATGATTACTGTAGCAGAACTTGAGCGTTATGGAATCCATGTAGTTTCTCTTGACCGGAACACCATGGTGCCTGATCATGACGATATGGTCAGTACTAAAGGGTGGTTACGTCCCCGTCTCTGGGGGTCTCGGCCCATATTACCTATAATTCCCATTGGCAAAAAGTTGTGGGAAAGTTTAGGTGAAAAAAGAAGAAAGAACAAGTAAGATGGGAGGCAAGGAACATGGCAGGTAAAATTTTTTATCGGGAACGTCGTAAAGTTGGTAAAGACGAGAAGAAGCCACGTTTTAAGATGGTTGCCGTCGCAGGAGTTGACCTTAAAGTTTATGCAAACCATCTTCGCAGACAAGAACTTACACAGATTGCAGAATCAATCGGTGCTGAACTGGTGCTACTCAAAGGTGGTAAAGAAGGAAAAGAGGAAGAAGTAGAAGTAAAAGAGTGAAGAAATACATTTGTGGGTAGTGTAAAAGATTTTTGTGTGAATGCCTCAGGGGGAGTTCATTATGCCGCTTGTGCGAGAACGGGATGGTCGTCGTTTGCATGTTAAGAGTAAATTGATGGGAGAGAGCCTTGTGAGCACGTCTTTTATTGAAAGCCTAAAGATTGCTCCTCAACAGCGACTTTTCCCCGATGTAAATATACTAAAGATCGGCGGTCAGTCTATTTGTGACCGTGGTATTAAAGCTATTCCTGATATTATTAAAGAAATCGTTGCTAATAAAGAGGAACATAGAATCTTAATCACCACCGGTGGTGGTACACGCAGTCGTCATATATATGCAATTGGTCTTGAGTTGGGTATGCCAACTGGGATCATAGCAAAATTTGGTAGTTCTGTTTCAGAACAAAATGCCCTTTTAATTGCTGCACTTCTTTATCCATGGGGAGGTATCAAGATTGGTCATGATGAAATTGTCAAATTACCTACCTATTTTGCTGAAGGTTGTATTCCAGTGATGCATGGAATGCCTCCCTATGATTATTTTGCCATTCCCCCAAAATCTGGGCGAATTCCCATTCACCGAACAGATGTAGGCACCATATTACTTGCGGATTTGATCGGAGCCCGAAGTTGTATTTTTATTAAAGATGAGAAAGGGCTATATACAGACGACCCTAAGAAAAAATCAGAAAGCGAATTTATCCCAGAGATAAGAGTGACAGACCTTTTAGAAAAAAATCTAGATGACTTGATTATAGAACGTCCCTGCCTTGAAATTCTCCAAAATAGCGAAGTTATCGATAAAATCCAGCTTATAAATGGTCTAGAATCTGGTAATATAACACGAGCTCTTAAAGGTGAACATGTTGGTACTATAATTAGTAAAAATTAACGTTCTTATAAGCAACTACAAAAAATATTTTATCTATACAAAACAGTCCCTCGATCAAAGTATTGAGGGATTTGTTTTTGTCACCGTATTAACCCATCATATGTTCACATATTGTGTCCCTGGCTCATCCGCTATAAGTTTAACATATTGCTATACTACCATACTTCCTAACTATCTAAAGACCGAAAAATTTGACATTAGTAAATCAAACATGCAGTCAATGCCTACTTGGAGACTACCTTCGGTAATGGCAACCATCTTTGGATTCTGAGCCAGCATCAATCAACGAAGCGCTCTCTTCTTTTAAGATATCAGCTATCTTTTAGAATATTCGTTATGTCAATTTTACGACAATGTTACAAAATTGTAAATTATGTTAATTACAAGATATTGATTCTATCCTGAAAGTAGATTCTATTTCAATTATTCCTTCCGATAGCCCCTCAGTGTGATTGCTGTGGGGTTTTATTATTGACACCTTAATAAATATATGATTTAATTAATATAAATCACTAAAACTATCTTATGAGGTTTTTAGTGAGAACAATATCAGACATAGACCCACTTTTTCTTGGATGAATTTCTGAGAAGGTGGGTTTTTTATTAGCTTAGTTCAAGAAAGAGGGAGAAATCAAAACTTATTACTAGGAGCAATAGACATTATCATAAAAATATTCTTGTGGGTTTTCTGTAAAAATTTTTTATTGAAAAGTAAGAGCAATTTTAGATCAATAATTACAAAAGTATGGATATTTCAATGAGAGACTTGTGGTTTACTCTCATATTCATAAAGTAATTTTGTAGGAAGTTGAGAATTCATTTTGAGGTTGAATAAGGTTTTTGAGGTTATTAAATGGAAAAAGGTTCTCTTGGCTTTGATAGAAGATTTGCTATATGGATAATCAAGTATCGTATTCCATTAATAGTATTCGTCTTATTATGCTCTATATTCTTTGCTCTCCGCTTTACCGGTCTTAGAATCGTTACTGATCTTGATGATTTTGTTCCACAGGGACATCCTTATGCCAAAGTGCATAAGATGATGGAAAATCTATTTGAAGGTGGAGATATGGTTCAGGTGGCAATCAAGGTAAAGGAAGGAGATGTCATCAATGTTGATACCTTACAAAAGGTTTTTCGGCTCACCAGAAAGATTTATCTCCTTAAAGGAATAATTCCTCCCAGACTGGTATCCATTTTTGATATAAAAACCAAATTGGTAAGGGGCAATCCAGATGGATGGGATACCTTGCGATTGGCAAAAGCTGTCCCTGAAAGAGAAGAGGAGCTAGAAGAGCTCAGGGAAAATCTCCGCAGTGATGAACTTCTCTATGGTCGTTTGATTTCCAAGGATTGGAAGGCTATCTTGATCCTTGCAGAATTTGCAGATGTGGATTATGGATATTTATTCAGAGAATTTAAGGAGATCGTTGAAAAAGAGATGGATGACAATACCGAGATTCATCTTTCTGGCAGGCCTATCATGCTGGGCTGGATCGATTACTACCAGATGAAGCTCCTCCCTGTTTTCTTCCTTGCCCTTCTCATCATGGCTCTCCTCCTCTACTCGGCTTTCCGAAGTATAAGAGGAGTGGTTCTTCCTCTTTTTTCGGCCATGATTAGTGTTATCTGGGGGATGGGCACTCTGGGATTTCTTGGCTTTCAGCTTGACCCCATGGCTTCCATTGTCCCCTTTATCATCCTCGGCATTGGTGTAAGCCACTCCGTGCAGGTGATCAATAGATACTACGAGGAATGCCGCAAAGGTAGAGATTCCAAAGCTGCGGCTGAAGAGGTCGCCACAGTTCTTTTTAAACCATTGTTCACTTCAATCACCACCGATGGATTTGCCTTTCTTACCATGATTGCCGTCAAAATAAATTTGTTGAGGGTTCTGGCTATTTGTGGCAGCCTTTCTATCCTCAGCATATTGTTTAATATCCATATCCTCCTTCCTTCTCTTCTCTCCTTTCTTCCTACTCCTACTGAGGAGCAGGCAGAGAGAGCAGGAAAAGCAGCTTGGCTATCCTGGATACTTTCTAGAATAGCAACATCATCAACCAGCAAAAGGGGAGCTTGGTATCTGTTGGGGGGATTTCTAGTTTTGATAATCTTGGGAGTTTGGGGAACTGCCAGGATGGAAATTGGAGGAAGAGCACCTGGAGCCGGGGCCTTCTATTATGACTCCCCTTATGCTATTCAAACTAGGTCTATTGGTGAGAAATTTCCTGGTGCCATCACTTACTATATTGTTTTTGAAGGAGGAGAATATGACGCAATAAAAAATCCACAGCTTTTGAGGGATATTGAGGCCCTTCAACATTTCTTAAACCGCCACCCTAAGGTAGGGGGTAGTCTATCTCTGGTGGATTATCTGAAGCGGATGAGCGTAGTGACCCACGATGGAGATGAACGGTTGTACCGACTTCCAGAGATAGGAGATCCCAAACTGGGATATTGCGAAGACAAAAAGGCAGTACATGATCTTGTTGCAGCATATATGTACCTTTACAGTCAGGGGGTTCCGGAGGAATTTAATTTTATCATGACCTATGATTACCGCTCGACCAATCTTCAGGTTTTTCTCAAGGATATGGAAGCCGATACCATCCGGGAAATCCTTCGGGTGAGTAAAGATTTTGTTCATCAAAATTGGAAAACCAAGGATGTAAAAGTTCAAATCGCTGGTGGGCTGGCAGGAGTGGTGGGTGCCATTAATGAGGAACTCCGCTCTGGAATGGTTGAGAACATGGTACAGATCTCCCTTATTGTCTTTCTCTTTTGCGTGGTGCTTCTCCGATCATTTGTGGGTGCGTTTATTGTTCTCATTTCCCTCTTTACTCGAGTTATAATCGTATATGGGGTGATGGGTTTTGCACCTATCCCTTTGACACTCTATACTATGCCCGTCGCCTCTTTAGGGATAGGTATTGGGGTGGACTACGTCATTTACGTCCTGGTACGCATTCAAGAGGAATATGCTAACCGGAAAGATGGTGACATTCAACAGGCGACCATCAATGCTTTAACCACCACTGGTAAGGCTGTTTTTTATACCACCATGTCAGTGGTTTTGGGAGTGATGATATTTGTCTTCTCCCCTCTCAAGTTCCAGTTTGAGCTGGGTTCCATGATAGGACTGATCATCTTTCTCAATGGTTTGGGGGCTATTGCACTTATCTCACCCATCGTTTTTTTAATAAAGCCAAAGTTCATTTTCAAAAGAAAATAAAAAAAGTTAAAATGATGATAGAAGCCTAAAGAAAAAGTGAAAATTTTTCTACAAATAAATTGTATTATGGAGTAATACTATTTTTATAGAACATAAATATAGAATTTTATCCATGGTTGATAGAAGTTGACAATTTTATCCAAAAGGGGGGTGAGAGATTAAAAAGGAGTAGATTAATTATAAGTTTTATGAATGTCTAATAGAATTTCAAAAAAAATTAAAGCTATTTTTAGAGGAGGGGAGAAAAAATGATTTATGGAGACTTGAGAAAAGCAAGGATAGTCTTATTATGTTTCACCGTATTGGTTTTAACCTCTTTTTGCATAGTTTCATTCTCCTATGGTTTAGAGGAAGTTGAAGAGATGGTAACCGCCTCAGATGGCAAAAAAGTACCTTGGGGCATCAAGGATGGATATGAACAATCTGATCAAACAGGAAAAAACCTCGATCCAATAATGTACTATGGACATAAACCTGATGTAGAGAAGGCAACTTCCTTAGAGATTGCAAAGGCCTGGTGGTATCAAATACGTGGTCAGTACTCCAATAATCTTTATGGAGCAGAAGGTGGAATAATTGAAGGTTTTGATGTAGGTGCCCTTGTAACAAAGACCAATAAGAGGGGGCTTCGAAGAGATAGTGCGACAAGGAGATGGTTAATGAACTGGCCCAAAAAGGATGGTATTGACTACAGAGATACAACCATGTTTCTTAGCCCTGAGGACATGAGGGGCATAGCTACTGTTATTTGGCATTATGTGGATCTGACCAGAGATTACGATCAATGGCTTTGGATACCTGCCTTAAGAAAGGTGCGTAAACTTGGGGCGATGGAGGGTGAAGATTCCTTTGCTGGTATGGATTTTGACTACGATGACATGGTATTGAGGCACCCCTTTCAGGATACTTACAAACTGATAAGGGTTGATACGGTTGATGAGAAGTTTATAGAGGAACAGAGAAAGATAATGGCACACTCCAAAGACGTAGATAAAATGGCAGACTATTTTAAAAATGAGGCATTTGGACACAAAATGTGGGTGTTGGAGAGCTTTCCAAAACTTCAGAGAATATCATATCAAAAAAGAATCATCTGGTACGAACAAAATGTGTGGAGATTAGTTAAGTGTGATTGGTATGATGAAGGTGGCAGGAAAGTGAGGGATATGTATAGGTCTTGGGCACTTTCTCCATTTTATAACTCTGATAAGAAACATACCTTTGAACATGTAATCTATGCAGCAAACCCTTTAACCGGTCATCACACGGAAATGAATGTTCTTCAAATAACACTCAATCATCCGAAATGTAAGCCAGAGGTATTTAGTGTAAGATGGCTTATGAAAAGAAGATGGTGATTTTACAAAATTAAGTTACCCTTTTTAAATAGATTATATAAGGAGGGGTGAAAATGAGAAGAGATAAAATTTTTCAAGTGCTGTTTTTTATAGTAGCGATCATGGTGAGCATAGGACTGACCAATCTCGGATACGCCCTCGATCTCTCTGGATTGGAGTTAGGTGGTCTCGATCTCTCTAGATTTGAGGTGGGTGGTTACTTCAGAAATGAGACAGCTCTGAGACTACATGATCCCCATGAATTCCTGTGGTCTGAAAATATCTTTCAGCTAGACATTAACACCATATTAAAACCCGATGTAGCCTATTTCTACTTTTCAGGTCGGTTTTACTACGATGCGGTGTATGACTTTAATCAATCCTATGGCTTTGTGGATGATAGTACAGATCGCAGGAAACTGCGGGATAAGATGGCCTTTAACTACCCCCATTCCCTTTCAGAAGCTGTCCGTGAATGTTATCTGGATATCTTCACGGATCATTTCGACATCAGACTAGGAAAACAGCAGATCGTCTGGGGTGAAACGGATCTTTTCCAGATGCTGGACATCATTAACCCAATTGACTTCCGACACTTCAATCAGCACCCCTGGGAGGAAATCAGAATCGGTCTTTGGGGAGCTAAAATTGATTATAACCCTACTCTGAATACCTCGCTTGAGTTTATAATTATACCAGACATTGAACCTATGTTTATACTCGACTATATTGGCCATGGCCATCCTTACACACCTTTAGCATTGAGGGTTCTCCCTCCATTCAGGATGGTAGAACATAAGGTTGCTAGAAATGCCTCGAACATGGAGTGGGGAGTAAGGTGGTACCAGAACTTTGGTTCTTTCAACTATACACTGAACTACTTCAGACACTGGACAGATACCCCAGGAACATACCTGAATCTTTCCAAGTTTAAGGTAGATCTAAAATACAAGCGAGTACACAGTATAGGAGGTAGTTTTTCCTGGAACTTTACCAAGTTCTTGGGCATAAGAAGTGTAGTACTTCGGTTCGAGTCGGTTTTGAATTTGAAGGATATTGGTTCTGCTATTAACTACGGCAAGGGGGGGCTACCGGAAACCGTGCGGACTGACACTTTCAACTACTGCTTTGCCCTGGATAAAACCTTCTGGAAACCTCGCTTTCTCTGGCCAAGCGGTTTGACCTGCATGTTCCATATTTTTCAGACCTATATCTTAGACTACGAAGACAGCAAAAGAAAGCGTTATTACACAGTTGGTCAGACAGGTGCCCACGCTGATGAGGTTGAGACCATACTTGCAGCTATTTTTACTACTACTTATCTGCCGGGTGAGTACCTCACACCAACATTGGCGGTCGTTTATAAAGATGATGGAGACTGGGAGATCATGCCCTCGTTAGCATACACCATTGGCAATAATTATACCATTACGCTTGCTGCTTGTATTATGTCTGGACCTAATGACACATTACTTGGGGAATTTCAGAAAAGCAGCAACATTTCGCTGCGAATCAAATATGGTTTTTAGAAAAGGGAAATTTAGTTTCCTGCTTTAAAACAGAATTCACAAGGAGGTTCTGATAAAATATATAATCGCTATTGCTACGTAGAGATAAGCATTAATGCCAAAATGTTAGTTTTACATGAAACTCTTACCAAGAGTGTTTTATCATCACTGGGTGTTTATTTTGTGAATTATCTAGGTGATGTATGTTATATGGGTTTAAGTTGAATGTTCCTTTTAAAACTCTGCTGATCTTAATTCTTTTTTGCCTCATCGGTTTGACATCTTGCAAAAGGGAGGTTGTGCTCCCACCACCTCCCAAGTCACTCATGACTAACAGTCTTTTCAATATATTCTTTGTAGATATGAAAAGAGGATGGGCAGTTGGAAAGCTGGGGAAAATTGTCTATACTGATGATGGTGGGGAAGTCTGGGAAGCACAAGAGAGCATCACAGATAATAGTTTGGAGGGTATCTATTTTGTGAACGATCAGGTGGGTTGGGTGATAGGAGATATGGGGACAATTCTTCATACCACAGATGGAGGCCAGGGGTGGGTAAGTCAGGAAAGTAGAACAGAGCAGCATCTGCGAGATATTTTTTTTCTTGATTTGAACCTCGGTTGGATAGTTGGAGAACAAGGAGTGGTTCTAACCACTACTAATGGTGGAAAGGAGTGGAAAGAGAGGACGGATCTCAGTGTTCTATTTACGATAGAAGAAAATCCTTTTCCAACTTCTCTCTTTGGAATCCATTTCAGTGATGATCAAAATGGGTGGATTGTGGGTGATTATGGGCTAATTATTCACACTCATGATAGTGGGAAGAGTTGGAATTATCAAAAAAGTGGCACTTCTGACCTATTAAAGGATGTTACCTTCAATGACTCTCTTAATGGTTGGGTAGTTGGAGAATCTGGGACAATTCTCCATACTACCAATGGAGGAAAGATCTGGGAAATTCAAAATAGTGGCATTTCCTATCTTCTCAACGGAGTTACTTTTGAAGAAGAACACGGATGGATTGTAGGGTATGGAACCATTCTCCATACTGTTGATGGAGGGGAACATTGGAGTGTCCAGGTTAAAGATAAAAAGATGTGGTTGTATGGGATTGATTCTGTCGATAAAGAAAGTATCTGGGTAACTTGTGACTTCGGAGAGATATTGCACAGAAACAATAGGATAAAAAATTGGATTATCCAGTTACCTTGGGAGTAAGTGTCCCTAAATTTGTATCTTAAAAATATTATTATTGTTTTAAAGTAGTGCCGTGATATCTATACCGCCTTTATCTTTCATAGACAAAAATTCTTATTTCAATCTCATATATTGATACTACGGTTATTCTACCTCTAAAATTAAATTAATCTTAAATTTAAATGACCATTTCCTACACCTGATCTATCCAAAAATTGATTCTTATCAAATTCTCGCGGGGAAGTGGTATGCATCAGAAAAAGATGTCTATAAGAGATCTTGCAGGTTGTAAGATTAATGAGTTCGAGCAGAAGATGTATGATAATCTCTCACCATACGACTGGGATGACATCTATCTCTCTTTCAAAGAAGAAATGATTATGTTTCATAATGCTGTCCATCTACTCAAAAATACACCAGAGGATAAGTTACCGACTATCGGCGATTGTGAACCTAGACAATATTTACCCGTGATGAAAACTTTAGAGAGGGTTTATGACTCAATTAAAAGGCTTGAAGCACTTCCAAAGAATTCTACACAAACACCAAGGGAAAAAGTTCCTATTAATTTGAAGCTTAAAGAATTTGCAAAACGCCAGGGGATTCATCTAATCGGGTTCACTACACTGGAACCCGCCTGGGTCTTCCCCTCTTCAGATAACTGGACCTATCCTCAAACCCATCAACCAATAAGATACAATAACGTAGTCTCTCTGGGGATGGAGATGAGCCATGAAATATTCAATATCAATCATTTCCCTGATGTTGAAACCTTATTTGAGGCTCTTCACACTTATGCCAAGTTAGGTGAGGCAGTTGAAAAAATTACCGAGTTCATACGAGAGCTTGGCTATCGGGCGCGGGGTCATCACCCCTATGCAGGAGATTTCCTTTACTCAGCGCATGCTGTTAAGGCAGGAGTAGGTCAGCTGGGAGCAAATGGGATGGTATTGACACAAAAATATGGTCCCCGACAGCGTTTTGCTGCCATCACCACCGACGCACCCATTAAAGTGACAGAACCTCGTAACCTAGGTGTGGATGATCTCTGTTACAAGTGCATGCGCTGTGTTACTACTTGTCCTGCTGGAGCGTTGGCTACTGGTAAAATAAACTGGCGAGGTACCTTGAAATGGAAATTGAATCATAAACGCTGCTGGAACTACTTTATAGCCAATAATGCCTGTGGTCTCTGTCTCATAGTTTGTCCTTGGAATAAGGAGGACAGCTGGTATCATCGACTTGTAGCAACAGGGGTTAGCTGGTCAGGATTATTTAGAAGGATGGTCCTTGCCATAGATAACATCTTTTACTGGAGAAGTGCTACCACAAATCCACGCAATATCAAAATGAAATCGAAGGAAGGACCTTTGAGTTTCGCTGCTATGCTCAAGATCATGGGGAAAGAGAATCAGAAAGGAGACTTGAATAAGAGTTTAACCTAAATGAATGCTATATATTGTGGTCTCGATTTGTATCTAAAAACTTTGTAATACTACCATCTAGAAATCCCAAATTATGAACACTGCTGAATGAATCTTACAGTAAATGCCTACCTGAAAAACTACCTCTGTTAGTTGCAAGAATGTTAAGATTTTTTGCTAATTATAGGCACCTCAACGTGTCGTGCCACTACCTTGCTGGGATGTTTTTATTGACATACAAGAGAGATTTTCCTATATTTATCCCATTAAAATAGGACTTCCTATCAATTCAATTAGAAAGTTATGGTACGAGGATTTTTCATAAAGAGAGAAAAGACATAATCAAATTTTTGGAGGATGTAAGATGAAGAAGATGATTATGTGGGTATTGGTTTTGATGCTGCTTCCAATTAGTATCAGCTACTCTCTCGAAGATGTAAAACTAAAATTGCCGAAAGGATCAACTGGTGAAATTTACAGAGCAAAAGCAGGCCATAATTACTATACAGTTGTGAATATTGATGGCAGAGAACGGGTTATGTTTGCAAATGAATACCGTTTAGAAATGTGGAGTCACCCCGCAGGCACATTTCATACCAGGGACGATATAGAACAGAGCGTTAAAAGCGGAGATGTAAAGAAGCTTAGGGAGAAATCAGAAGGAAGGGTTCCAGATGAAGTGACTGTTAAGGCAGATGGATCTGTTGAAGTTATTTCATGGCAATAGACAAAGTGATTATTTTTTAACTGCGTGCAATCCATGCATGCAAGAGGCATTCAAGTTTTTTGTCATTATAGTTCATTCTTGCCACAACCTCTCGCAGATTTTTATATAGCTTTTTATATCCCCATAAAACTCTCCTCTTTATTCCTTCTACACTATGACGGGTATGGTAGAAGGGGGGGTTACCATAAAATAGGAAATGGTATCAGCCTCCAATAGTATAGTAGTTTTTTCATCTCCTCAACGGCCCTCTCTGTGTCATGCCCTAAAGCAGCTATTTTTAGAGCATCATCAGCATCATGTTTTAGCTGATCAGCCTATAAAACCATTGCATATCTTTCTAAGAACGATCATTTAATTTAACTTAACATCAGTAGTGTCCGATAAAAAATTATAATAAGGTTTGAAACCTCCTATAAAGGTGATACAAAATATCACCACAAAGCCAACAAATAAAGGAAGTTTAAGCCATGTCCGCCTTAACACTGTTATTGTACAAGATCTGACAGGTGTTTTGAAACAGGTAAATAAAAATGTATACCCTACCAAACGAAAGTTGTGGTAGTGAGATTCCCCATGCTATGGCAAGAAGTTCAAGCTTTTTGCTCATTTCAGATACCACAATATCTAGTGCAATGCCTTGCTGTGAGAACTCATGATAATTTATGCCAAAGTTTTTGAAATATAATGCACACCCAATATAAATTACCTCATTTTTCACAATTATATCTGATTATCTTATGCTTTACCCATAGACTATTGTGTGGTATAGGAGTAGAAGTGGTGAGTATTTCAAAGGAAGTGATATAAATATAAAAGTAAGGAGAGCACGATGAATATAACTGCTATATTAGCTATCTTCTTCTACTTTGCTATAATAATAATTCCATTGATACTTGTTATCAGAGAGACTATCAAAGAATTGTCGGAAGACAAATAAGACACATAAAAGGTAAGGAGGAGCATAAATGGAAATATTTATCTTGATAATTGGCTATGTGATTTGGTGTCTGTTTGGTAAATATGTTTTAGGATTTCAATACACTAAAATAGGGGGCTGGGAAGATCAATGGATGGTATGGGGAATGATTATAGTTATTATTGTTGGCTATTATATGTACAAGAAGCGGAAAATAAGTTAAATACATACTATTGAGTTGCAACTGGAAGCAGGATGTGGGAAGGAGAGTTTTTATTATAATAAATGGTGTTAGTAGCCTTTAACATTGTTTCCTTATCAAAGAGGTCTTCTACTCCCGTGTTGGGGTTAACGTCAAATCGGGGGTAGTTACTGCTTGATATGGCAAGTCGGATGTGATGCCCTTGATTGAAGATGATACCGGTTGCCCAGAGATCAACCTCGAGGCGGTAGATGGTACCAGGTGTCATAAACCCAGGGAGAGTGGAGGGGGATTGCGATAACGGGTGCGGATTATGCCGTCAGCAACTAACATAGAACGTCCGTCAGGGTATACATCGGTGAGCTTAGCTGTAAAATCGGTATCACGTACATTAGATGAGATATAAAGGATAACCTTTAAATCACTAGTTACCTCAAGCGGGTGTTCTAGAGGAGTTGTAGAAAAGAGCATCACATCATCACGGTTTTCAACCACCCTTTGATCATAAGGACAAGCAGGTATGATGAGGTTTGCACCCCCATGGGTGGGAACAGGGTTTTTTGGATCAAACAAAAAGGTGGAAGAGGCCTCCTCACCTTCTGGTTCATCCGGCGAAAGGATACCTTCAGAATGGAGGTAGTAGGGGCGTGGTGTGAGGTCATGGGGTGCCTAGGTTTCTGCCTCACGCCATCCCCCATAGGAACCTTATAGGTCCTAGGTATGATACAACCTGTTAAAATGATGAGGGATAATAAAAGAAAAAACCGTAATGTAATTTTTATAAAGCTCAAATAGTACCCCGGTCAGTTTAACGTCTCAGAATTTATACAGCTTATTGCACTTAAACGGTATTTTGCAGCTCGTAACTTTCTCATCGCTCATGGAGCGTAAGGTTTACCTGTGTGCTCGTTAACCAGTTAACAGGTCAACCAGCAGGGGGGTCAACAGATTAACCCACCTTTCCACTGTTCCAGTATTCTCTTAATCTCTCTATCTATTGGGGAACCCAACCCTCCGCCTCTCAGCATATATCTCCTCGCTGGTTTTAGCTTGAAATTGCTGTAACTTCTGGAGAATTTCTGGATGCTCAGCACCAATGGCAGGCATAATCTTCATCATCTGCTCTTGTATATCCGCAGTAGTAGGATCAAGGGTTGCCGGAAGCGGTTCTTTAAAAAGGCTAAAGAGGTAGTCAACCTCATTGTCTTCCAAGGCCCCCATAAAGTTTCCACCTATAGAGGGGAATCGATCAAATATGTCTTTTTTCCACCAATCAAGGTACCCCATTACACCCTCCTTATTTCTCTTTCCCTCAAGCATGGCAAGCACAACAGCATTGGCTGCTTTCCATCCGCAAATCATGCCTCCATTAATGCTTATTTGAGGTGAGTAAACTGCGTCCCCTACCAGCAGTACATTGTCTTTAAAGGGTTCTGCAATGGGTGAATAGAGATTTCCCACACAAGAAGTGGTTCTTACTTTTTTAAGCTTCTTAAACCAGGGGGAAAAGGCACCTTTTTTCATCACATAGTCAGCACCCTGCGCTAAATCTGCTTTATAGCTGAAGTCATCAACGGCAATCCAATACTCGCCTTCACGGCAACTACAACACAAGCCAAAGAGGGCGGGAGCCCCTTTTCCTCCCATTACGTGAATGAGCCCATCAGGGGCAGGAGGCTCAATTCCTGTCACATACCAGAAGAGACATCTAAGGGTACCCCGAAACTCTCTCTCCCTATTAAATCCAAGTCGTTGGGTTATCTTAGAGTTCAACCCATCAGAGGCGATAACAAAAACCCCCTCAAATTCTTTCTCACTACTTTTTACGATTATAGTTTCTCCTTTCTTTTCAATCTCATGGATAAAGGTTCCCGGGATTACCTCGACATCATTCTTCTTAGCCTCTTCTAATAAACCACGCTGTAACACTTCCTTATCGATCGCAATGCCTCTTCTTGCGGGATCGCCTATCTTTCGAGCCTCCGCACAGTCTCCCATCATGATACACTGACCACTTGGTGAATAGGTATACATTCCATAGATATTCTTATAGGGGCCATCATATTTGACATTGAATCCATTAACGGGAAAGTTCAGCAACTCCTTTTTTGCATTAAAATTGATAAAATCGCCCCAGCTATATTCATTAATATTGATCACCTCACCACAGGCTCTTCTGATTTTCGGGATGTCACTTTTCTTGTCTATCAGAGCGACCTTTAAACCATTTTCTCCTGCAACCTTTGCCGCCATAAGGCCTGTAGGTCCAGCCCCTACGACGATTAAATCAAATGTTCTAGTCATGGCTCTTACCTCCAC
>SMTZ1_10006952_pt1 | contig 16282 bp, 13 predicted proteins | sample DeeMarSWOR136_30_FD_25667 | JGI IMG/M metagenome (IMG submission 25667)
TCGTGATGATCCCTTCCCTGGCCGACATCGTAGGCCTGAATCGGATAACCAAAAATGTGCTCACCGTAGCCGCCGGCGCCGTTGTGGGCATGGTGAACGCCGCTGCGGGCCCTGTGCCCTCCGATAAGCCCCTCATCGGGCTTACCCTTCATGGAGATCTGATGCCCTGCGCCAATTCTGTTATGGAGCTGCTGGAGCAGAGAGGCTATGAGGTGGTTGTGCTTCATGCCATTGGCATCGGCGGCAGGACGCTTGAGGAATGGATTGAGCAAGGGCTGCTCGATGGGGTGTTTGACCTGGTAACCACTGAGGTCCTCCAGCGTATGTACGGTGGCCTCTATGATGCCGGAGCGGCGAGACTGGAAACAGCTGGCACAAAGGGCATCCCGCAGCTGGTAGCGCCGGGTAAGGCTGACATAATCACCTTCGATATGACCCAGGGAGTACCTGAGCACCTCAGAGGCCGGAAGCTCTCCGTGCATACCCCTGTTCGGGTCGTGGCCCGAACAACCAAGGAAGAGAGAGCCGAGCTGGGGAGGGTGACGGCCGAAAAACTGAACAAAGCCATTGGCCCCACTGCGGTGATCATCCCCAAGAAGGGCTTTTCCGCCGCCGACAAAGAGGGCAACGATTGGTATGATCCTGAGGCCAATCTGGCCCTTATCAACGCCTTGAAGAGGAACCTTAAGCCGGAGATCAAACTTGTGGAAGTGGACGCTCACATCAACGATAAGCTGTTCGCCGAAACGGCCGCAAAATTACTCCATGAATTAATGCAGCTTCATGACTGAGCCAAGGAAGCGTGGGTAGGAGGTGACCATGGACAGGAGGACTAAAAGTGTGTTGCATGAGCTGGAAAAGACAAGATATCAATACTGGAACATCTGCCCCGAAATCGGCGCTTTGTTGCACATAGTGGCAAAGGCAATGAAAGCAGAGCGTGTGCTGGAGATCGGGACATCCAATGGATACTCCACGATCTGGCTTGCCGATGCTGTGAGAGGCCAGAACGGCAAGGTCGTTACCGTCGATAGCAGCAGCGAGATGTTGAGGTTGGCGGAGAAGAACCTTTCGCGGGCTGGCCTAGCCCGTTACGTCGAACTTGTGCACGGGGATGCTCTCCATGTCATTCCCAAGCTCGAGGGCGGATTTGACTTGGTGTTCATAGACGCTGAGAAATCAGAATACTATCAATTTCTCAAGCTATCCTTTGATAAGGTCAAGGACAATGGATTGATCGTAGCCGAGGATGTTACCCTATATCGGGAGAGCATGAGGGACTTTTTGTCGGAGATAACAAGTAGCGAGAGGCTGGAGACAGTCATTATTCCATACGATGACGGAATCTCCTTAAGTTATAAACTTGCATCTTGATGGACATTATCGTCCTCTCTATCCCCTGTTGTTCAGTTAAGGCAGGGACCACGATGTCGATTTCCCTCATTTGGCCTGCTTTGTTATCGAGTGCGCTGCCTGTAACAGGCTATCGGCGACATAGTCAGGAGGATCGACGATATCTTCCCCTTTGCCAGGTCCCGTGGTCACCAGGATCGTATGGCAGCCGAGGGCTTTGCCCGCGGCGACATCCATCTGCATATCACCTACCACATAGGAGGCGTCAAAGTCGATGTCATGCTCTTCGGCTGCCCGCCGGTACAGCGCTGTCTTGGGCTTGCGACACTCACACCTGTCATCGGGATGGTGGGGACAATAGTAGACGCCGTCCACCGAGGCACCATATCGCGCCAGCTCACGCCTCATTTTGTCATGAATTTGAGCCAGCGTCTCCTCGGTAAAATAGCCTCTGGCTACGCCAGATTGGTTGGTGATTACCACTACCTTAAAGCCATTTTCATTCAAAAGCCTTATCGCATCGGGGACAGTGGGCAATATCTCGAAATCCTCCGGTCTGCGGCAGTAGTGGACATCTCGGGCAATGGTGCCATCCCGGTCAAGGAAAACTGCTTTCATCTCCCCTCATTTCCTGGTCTCAACCTCATCCCCTCACCCGCCGCCGAGATCATCGCCTTCATATTTGCAGCCCGAATGAGTGACCAGGATAGCCATCTTAAGCATCCTCTACCGGGGAGATTTCTCTCAGGCACAAGGTGATGATATGACCGAGAAGGTGGGAACTTATGACTTCAGATAATAGAAACAACCCTCTTACCCTGCTACCCTGATGACACCCATCTCCTTCATCGCCGCGGAGGCACTGGTGTAGTAATCAGAGACCTCGGGACAGCTTTCCGCCCAGGCTATATATTCACGGGCGATCTTGTCTAAGGAAGCCTTAGCTTCCCATCCCAGACTCCGAAGCTTTGAGCTGTCGGAGATGATGTGGCGGGCATCGCCGAAGCGAAATTCCCCCGGGATCTCGGGCTGTATATCTCTTGCCAAGAGATCTATCAGTAACTTTGCATATTCAAGAACGGTGATTGCTTTGTTCCCGCCGACATTAAAGGCTTCAAAGTCTGCCGCATCGCTTTCCAGAGCGAGGAGATTTGCCTCTACTACATCCTTTACGTAGACATAGTCCCGTAATTGCATTCCATCTTCATAGATGATGGGACAGAGACCGCTCAGCAGCCGAGTGGTGAAGATGCGCAAGATGCCTGAATAAGCGTTATAGAAACTCTGACGGGGTCCTTGGGTAATACTATAGCGCAGGATTACCGTCGGGATTGTATATTTTCTGCCCAAGGTTAAGGCATAAAGCTCCTGGCAGTATTTTGAGGCAGCGTATTGGTTATGGGGATCGACCGTAGCTTCATCGATGGGAAGAGGTGTCATCTTGCTGCCACAGAAGGGGCACGTTATGTCCCATTCCCCTTTTATAAGCTGCTGCAGAGGTCGAGGGGAGGGATGTTGAATTCCATGTTCCAAGCACTGATATCTCCCCTCCCCGTAGACTGCTTGAGAGCTCCCTAAGATAACCTTTCGGATAGGGAGGTGTTTGTTGACCATGATCTCATATAACAGAGCTGTGCCGCCGTCGTTGACAAAGGCGAATCTGCTGAAGTCAGTGAGGTAACCCTGGTAGGCTGCGAGGTGAAACACAGCTTCAACTCCTCGCAGCGCCTTCTCCATATCGTTCTTACTTCCGACATCTCCGAGGATGAACTCTACATCGTCGGGAATATATTCTGGCTTTTGCCTCCGCGGGTGGACGGGAGGTTCAAGACTGTCGAGGATGCGTACTTCATAGCCTTTTGTGAGCAATAGCTCTGCGGTATGGGAGCCAATGAATCCCGCGCCGCCCGTAATCAAAACCTTCATCAAAAACCTTGTCTCCGATGGTTAAGAATCACCTTGCTTCAAAGGGCCCCCACCTAAGAGACTTACCCGCAGCAGTATTCCAGGAAAGCTACTCAAATTGGCACTCATAGCTTGGACATACGCTTGAGCATCTCATCCATGACGCGTGATGTGGGGCCCGGGGGTGCCTTGGCTTTTATCCCGGCAACAGGGCGGGTCTGTAACAAGAAAATGTTGTCAGGGAAGGGCAAATCAGCGCTAACAGCCCACTCCATATCCTGAGGCACACCGAAGTGCGATTCCAGCGTCTTGGCCAATTCAGCTATCCTCACCACTTCCTCATCGCTTAAACATGGCATCAGTCGCTTGTCAGCTGGCACCTCTTCTTCCACAGTTCCTTCACCTTTGGTTACTACCTGTTTTTCCTTATCACCGATCATTCTGTCTATTATGTTTAGAGTCTGTTTATCCAAGATATATTTATCTGGGATGAGAGCCCCACTGACCACACCCTCGCCTAATCCCCAACTACCTTCAATGGTCATTTTGGATGGGTCACCTGATGTAGGATCGCAGGTAAAGCCGACGCCTGCGCACCGAGCGTTTACCATCTCTACCACGGCGACGCCGATATAGGGGGAGTCCTCTATCGGCAAACCCTTCCGAATAAGAGAGGCTATAGTTCGGGTGTTAAATATGCTCGACCAGACCTTTACCATTTTGTTCAAAACTCCAGCCTTACCCTTAACGTTAAGATAGGTTTCATACTGTCCGGGATGGCTTACGGTTCCGGCAGACCTCACTGAGACCGCAGCATCAGCCCCGCATTTCTCACACAAGATGTCATAATATGACATGATAGTCTCACGCATATCCTGGGGCATTTCCTTACTTTCTACAATTTGGCGTAGTCCCTTACTTGCCTCTTCGTACTGCTTCAGGGTTTGCACGTCGCCGAACTCGCTCAGGAATTGCCTTACTTCTTGATCTGCGTTTGTTTCCTTCAGGAATCTCTCATGAGCTTCAACTGATAGGCTGAAACCACGAGGAACGGGCATTCCAATTTTGGTCATTTCGCCCAGATTGGCACATTTCTTGCCCACCAACTCACTATGCTCTTGTCCTATCTCTTCGAACCAAAATATCCACTTGTCAGCCATTTGTAATCACTCCTCTATTTGATCAGCCTAGTCAAGCATATTAAAAAGGCTTGCTCCTGTCAACCGCTTGATAGGACTGAGCTGGCCCGTCTCGCCCGGTTGACATCGCTGCCTGCTTAGGTCAGAATTGAGTCCAGGAGGAAATAAATGGGCAATGAAAAGGTAGTAAAGACAATCTGTAATATGTGCTACTTGCGCTGTGGATTAGATGTGTATGTGGCAGATGGCAAGATAACGAAGGTCACCCCGATGAAGGAACACCCTTACAATACTTTGTGCCCCAGGGGGGAAGAGATTATAGACTGCGTCTACTCCCCAGAGCGGATCACCACTCCGTTGAGAAAGGTGAACGGGAGATGGACTGAGGTCTCCTGGGACGAGGCCCTGCAATTAATGTGTGACCAGTTAACGAGGATAAAGAAGGAATATGGAGCAAGAGCGCTTCTTATCTACACCGGCATCGCCTTCGCTGGCCTCCACGATGTCAGAGCCGTGATCGGGCGATTCTGCGATTTATACGGCACGCCAAATCTGACCCGGGGTGCCTCCTATTGTCACTGGGTTCGCGTTATCGGTCGCAGCTTGACTGTGGACTATGATGTGGCACCAATTGCATGGTGCTCTGGGGCGGAAACCCGGACCAGTCAGGGCACATCACGGCAGCTGCCATCCAGGCGGCGAAAAGAAGAGGGGCTAAATTGATAGTAATCGACCCCAGGGCGACTCCGCTGGCAAAGCAAGCAGCCATCCATGCCCAGATAAGACCAAACACGGATGGCGCCCTGGCCCTGGGCCTGCTCAATGTGATCATAGCAGAAGGGCTGTATGATAAGCCTTTCGTCGATAACTGGACCATTGGCTTCGACAAACTGGTGGCGCATGTGAAGGAATATACGCCGGAAAAGGTCGCTGAGATCACCTGGGTGCCAGCAGATGTGATCAGGGACATCGCCAGGACATATGCCACTACCAAGCCGGCGACCATGCTTCAAGGTATTTCAGTGGACCATAGCACCAATGGCATCCAGACCTGCCGTGCCTCGGCGATCCTCATCGCCATCACCGGCAATTACGACACCCGTGGCGGGAACCTCCCCTGTCCAAAATTAAAGGAGACGAACTTCACCATAAAGGAGAGGGCGGTTCCCCTCGAGGAGTCGGTCGCCCCTGAATATCCGATATTTAATAAGTTCGTCGGTCGCGCCACTTCATCAACTATCACCGAGGGTCTGCTCACGGGCAAGCCCTATCCAGTTAAAGTATTGATCGTCCAGGGGGCAAATCCGCTTTCAACCTGGCCCAACGTGGACAAACTCAAACAGGCGCTTGCCAAGCTTGACTTCATCGTGGTCATCGATTTCTTCATGACTGAGACCGCCAAGATGGCTGATCTATTCCTGCCCGCTACCACTTCTCTGGAAAAGAAATGCCTTTTCGATTATCGTGTTGGCACAATGCTGCCGTTGCTTGCCAGAGCCGATGCCGCGATTGAGCCTCTGGGGCAGTGTAGGGATGACTGGAAAATATGGGCTGAGCTGGGGAAAAGACTGGGCTACGGGGAATACTTCCCCTGGGAAGACTCCGACGAGTTTTATCAAGCGCTTATCCAGCCCTCAGGGCTCACCATAGACCAGCTTAGAGAAAAGCCAGGCGGCATCTTTTATGCCGAGTTCGAGGAAAAAGGCTATCTCAAGAAGGGGTTTAATACCCCATCGGGGAAGGTGGAGATACATTCAGAGCTGATGGCACAGCATGGCTATGACCCACTGCCCACATTCAGCGAGCCGCCGGAAAGCCCGCGGAGCACACCAGACTTAGCCAAGGAATACCCGCTGATCCTGGTCAGCGGGCCCCGGGCAAACATGTTCACCCACTCCCAGCATCGCAACATCCCCAGCTTACGCCGCCGCATGCCGGAGCCATTGCTCGAGGTCAACACCGCGACGGCAAAAAAGCTGGGCATTGGCGATGGCGACACGGTAAACCTGGAGACGCTGCGCGGGAAGACTGAGCTAAAGGTCAAAATCACCGAGGACATCCATCCTCAGGTGGTCAGTATCATGCACGGCTGGACCGAGGCCAATGCCAACATACTGACCGATGACATGGCCCGGGACCCCATCTCAGCGTATCCGGCATTCAGGTCAGCTCTGTGCCGGGTGACTAAGGAATAGCTGTTCTGGACCGAACACCGATGCTAACATGCTGACCGATGATATGGCCTGTGACCCGATCTCAGCATGTCCCCCATTCAGGTCATCTTTGTGTCAGGTGACCAAGAAATAGCTGTTACTGTTACTTCGCCCTTTCAAGTATAGTTACAATACCATTATCACCGTCTACTTTAATCTTGTCCCCGGTCCTGATCACTTTGGTGGCCGTGCCAGTGCCCGGAACGCAGGGCAGGCGATATTCACGGGAGACGATGGCGCCATGGGAAAATGTCCCGCCGACATCGACAACGGCGCCGCTTATGATCTGAAACGCCGGCGCCCAGGTGGGGGAGGTGGTTGGCGCCACCATGATGTCACCTGCCTTGAGCGATGAGATATCAGCCGGTGTAAAGCATAGCCGGGCAGTGCCCTCAACCACGCCAGCGGAGCCAGCATAGCCCTTTATCTCCGTTACCTCCTCAGGCTTGATCTCCTTGGCCTCAAGCCAGGTATCCACCAGCTCCGTGGTAACACCATACAGGGCGATAACATTGGCGTCAGTGATAACATCGGGAGCAGGACCAAGTGCCGCAGGTGGCCGCCACTCCCTGAACCGCTCCATTATCTCCTTGCGCCGCCTGATTTTCGGTGGCCAGTAGGTTACGCCCAGAGGAACGGTGCCTGTGTACCAGCCACAGGAGATATCCTGGAGCACGTTATAGAGCTCAAAGAGGTTGAAATACCAGACATCCTGCGGGTCTTCAATGACGTCATAGTTAACAATGAATCGCCCTAATTCCCTGAACTTCCTATGGGCCACGGCGTGGAACCAGTTCTCGTGGTAGAAGATGTGGTCTTCAGCGAAGGGAGCAACCAACCTGGCAGTGCCCAACATCCTGTCGAAGGTCTCCCTATCTTCATCAGTCTTGATCAAACTGCGATACTCGGCAGTGACCCGGTCCCTCTCCTTGACCACCTCTTCCAGGGGCTTCATAATCGATTCCCCTCTCTTCAATGCCTGGATGTAATTCTTTATGTGAGTTAGAGGGACATCAAGGCTATCGTTCCAGGACGAGTCAGCATCATAGAACCCGATGCCACAGGACATCTCAAACCAGGGCCAGCGCGCAACTTCAAACTGGTCCAGCCATTTCCTGCCGGCATCAGTCTGTTGCAGCTTAGGGGGAACTTCCTCCCACTTGGCACAACTGAGGATGGCATCGGCGACGCCCGTCTCCACCGCTGATATCGCCAGCTTCTGCAACTCCACCGGGGGGCGGAAGACGGCAGCTTCGAAGCCCATGACTGTCTGAGTTATAGACTTATCGCCGATGCCGGGGAACAGCCTTTTCATCGCTGTGATATAAGCTGCATTGGCCCCGTAGGCCAGGGTGTTAAATTCAAAGTGGTAACACCATGCCCTGTAGAGAAGATTCACCAACTTGCTATACGCCTCCAGGAGCGGTAAAAAGGATGAGTATCCTCTTGACTCCTTGACCACCGATTCATCCTCAAACTCGGGGAAAAGGGGGAACTGTATGCTTTTCAACTCGTCAATCAGCGCTATATACTTCTTATGCCACAGTACATCGTATAGTGCTTCCCAGTTCTTATAAGCGTAGCTCGTCCGCACCCGAAACAGCTCAGCCCTCTTCTTTTGCACCTCGGGGTCTCTCTCCGGCACATTACCACAATAGTTGTAGCCGTTAAGGATGCGCCGATCCATGCCATAAGCAGGAGGGGGACAAAGCGTCCTGGCAGTGGGATAAGCCGCACGGCTGACAATCCATATCCAAGACTCAAGGGGCTTCATTGGCTCCGGTGTGTGCAAGACATCGCAAAACCAAAATTGAGAACTCTCGTAGGACCTCGCTGGATCCTCCTTACGGAACAGATGGTTGTAAGGATACATCTCCTGCCAGCCTTCGGTGCCTGGGATATCCAGCGACGGATCATGAGGATCAACAAATCGCCTTTCCTGCGCCATTTCCATTGTCCTCCTTTTTGAATTTTTAGCCCCCTATTTTTGTACTGCCACTTAATTCTATATCTCACCCCCTTTTATTCTCCCCTACCCCAGCGCTTTTCCCCAGTTATTTTGCCCCCTGCCATCATAATGTCCATCACGTAGTCCACGGTGCTTTTGCTCGCGTCTAACACTGGCTTCGCCTCTTGGCAGCTCCACACGGTTTCCGGCCTGGTCTGCACCATGAATATATTCTGGGGAAAGGGGAGATCCTTATCTATAGCCCATTCTATGTCCTGTGCTCTGCCATAATGTCGTTCTATCCCTTTGCCTATCTTCGCTAACTCAACTACCTCTTCATCAGTGAGACAGGGTACAGTCTGCCTCTCTGTCGGGATATCAATGACTACAACTTTACCGCTCTCGGGGTCTACCACATGTTCAACGGTCTTCGCCGCCGCTTTCCTGGAGATGATTTCAAATGTAACCTTATCTATCATCCACTCATCGGTGTCAACCTCACCACTGACCACGCTCTCACCCAAACCCCAGTTGGCCCCGATGCTGATTTTAGACGGGTCACCATTCACCGGATTCAAGGTGAACATGACGCCGGCTGCTTTGGCATTTACCATCTGCAGCACAGCAACCCCGATGGGGTCAAACTCAAGGGGAAGACCTTCCCGGGCACGCCAGATCAGAGAGCGGGTGTTAAACGTGCTCGACCACACCTTTATTATGTTCTTCATCAGATCTGACTTGCCTTTGACATTGAGGAAGGTCTCATATTGTCCCGGGTGGCTTACCGCTCCCGCAGAGCGTGTGGCCACTGCGATATCGGCGAGGCCAGTCCTCTGGCACAGGGCTTCATAATGCGAGGCGATAGCGTCCTCCATATCCTTGGGCATCGCTTTTGACTCCGCAATGCGGCGCAGCACCTCAGTCGCCTGTTCATACTTCGCATAATCTTTAGGATCGGCACTGAATGTGCTCAGGTAGTGCCGCATTTCCTCGATGGCGCCGGTCCTCGTTAGAAAGTCCTCATAGACAGCCACGGTGAGCGCAAATCCGGGGGGCACTCGTAGCCCTGCCTTGGTCATCTCCCCCAAGTTGGCGCATTTCTTCCCCACCAAGTCATTGTGCTCCGCTCCTATCTCATCAAACCATAAAATGAGCTTCTCAGCCACGCTACCTCCTTCTCCTTGTGCCTTCAGCCAACGTACTTAACCCTTGGCTCTTCATTTAGGACAATTGTAGCAGCAAAGTGCCCGCATGACAAGAGTCAGACGGGCAATGGCAGGTAGCCAGTGGCATCATATCAAGACCTGCGGCCCAACAATCCGATGTTTTGTCCAATCGCACAGATTATGTATCATGAGCTAAGACCGTGCTGTCAGTCAAGCGCGACAGCTACCGTTAACTCGTCTTGACCACAACGAGATGCCAATATTTGGAAACACAGCCACGGTCGTAGCATCTAAAGGCAGGTAACGCTCTGGCTTAATGTTGGGTACGAATCCAGTTCGGCTCAAGCTGAGATTCTCGCTCTTAGGCCTTGTATTCGCCTCTCATCATTTCATCGAAGATGGTCACGGCCTGTTCTGCGAATTCTCGGTCATTGATATGCATATCGAGTTCAACAACCTTGACCTTAGGCCCTATATGCTTCTTCAGCCCCTCAATGAATGCCTTCCGCCCCTCCGGGTTATACCACATGTGCCCCCGTTTATCCCATTCGGAGAAACCCCTGGTCGGGATCAGCATCGCCGTCGGCCCGGTCATCTCATTGAGCTTTTGCGCCATCATCACCCCAGCTGCGGCCATCTCCTCCTCGCTCGCTTTAATACATATACTCATTGCGCCATGGCGATAGATCTCTCTGTTTTCAAACCTCTGGGGAAGCGGCCCGAGCGCTTCCGACCAGGTGATGACTTCGGCAACACCGGGGGAGAAGACTTGAGGGATTCCCCTCTTTATTCGCGCCTCAAACCTCATCGGCCCAGGGTTACCTGCCCCGCCACATAACTCATTGATGAACATATAACCGGCCACGAAATCCAAGGTTCCTCTCATTAGTCCCTGGTCGACAAGCTCCTCTGAGGCGTTTTCCGGAGCCTCGAATACCATGACGTCATACCCCTTTTGCTCCAAAAGCGGCTTGGCCCATAACGCCTGCTTGCATACCACGGTGCCAAAGGTGATGATGTCGATCAGAGGTCTCTGAGATGGCCCTGTCTTCTCATGCGTCTCAACCATCCCGGCAATGGCCCCGGACGCATTCTGCAGTATGGTTTTCGTTATATTATCGAGGCCCGAGAAATCGGCCACTGTTGGCATTACGGTCAGATCCTTGACCCTCAGCTCAGGGTCTAAGAGGGGAGAGAAAGGAGAGAAGCCTATCGCGGATACCATGAGCTTCGGCAGCCAAAGCGGCAACCTCTTCATTGCCGCAATCCCCAGTGTTGTCCCTAGTATGCCACCGATAGCGATTATGCCATCCAGTTTCCCTTCAGCGTAGAGTCCCTCAGCTATCTCCGAGCACCCTTTTGCCATCACCTCTATTGGCTTCGCAGCTTCCCCGAGGGCAAGCAACTCCTTCAGGCTTTCCCCAGCAGCCTCTGCTACCTGTTCGCGGGTGATGTCGGGCTGAAATAGGGGCGCTCCCAAAATGCCACCATCGATCACTACTGTCTTGTGTCCCCTTCTTTCTATCAACTCCTTAACATATCTGAGCTCTTCTCCCTTGGTATCCAGGGTGCCAACGATGACTATGGTCTTAGCTATTTCTACTCCCTCCTCGCTAGGCAGATAACCCGCTTACGGAGCTTCATATTCTGTTCCTGCTATTGGAAGGGCATTTGTTTGCAGCCGTAATGCCTGAGCTTCTCGCCGCCTTTGTTCGAGTTCTTCCCTTGCCATCTCCTTGGATGCAGACATCGAGAACCACTGTTCCACCATCAATTCCAGCGCTCGAGATATTTCCTCTGGTGTGACTCCTAAGCCTTCGACTATGAGCCAAAAGGCACTTCTTGAATATCGTGACAATTTGTCCGCATCCCTCACGATCTCATCGTTGATCGATATAGCTTTTGCTCTGGTATCATGCCCGTCTATGATTTCCAGGATTTCGTCGGCATATCGGCTATCGTAGCCAACCTTTGCCAGAATGCTTTTTGCGATCTTCACACCCTCTTCTTCATGAATCCTGAGCAGGCTCATATCGGCCTTGGGGCCGAATGCCTTCTCCAGAATCTCGTCCGGAACTCTATTCCATCCAACGTCATGCAAGATGATCGCAGGAACAACAACACGCCTATCACCCTTCCCGCCTTCCAGCAGCCTCAATGCGAAATTCAGCGCAACTCTGATATGTGCGTCATTATGCGCAATTCGGGCAAGCATGTCATTATGTTTTGTGGTCAGGTAGGGCTTTGCTAATTGATAAATTCTTTCTTCGACTGCATTCACGGCCGAAGCTATTTTACCAGAGCTGGACTGCCCTTGCAAAGAGATAATTTGCAGTCTAGATGATGCTACACTTTCCACTACAGATATGGCTTTTGCGCTTGCTTAGATAGAACCGCTTCTCGTTCTGAAGTTGCGATTACATTCTCTGAGCGAGCATGGGTTCGTGACGTGGGCCTACTTTAATGGGGCCGACAGAGCCACCTCAAATGGTTTGCCAGTGTCGCGTTGTAACTTTGACAAAGATTGCACAATAATTTGACGTTTTGTGCAGCCGGGCGCTATGCTGCTTTGCACTTGCCTTTAATCGATTATTGCGCTCATTGGGTAAGCAATATATAATTAATCTACATTGCCAGGGAGCGGCTGAGCTGCGGTCGGCTCCGCGGACTTCAAATCCGTCGGGGGGCATAGGAAGTGTCCTCGGTGGGTTCGACTCCCATACGCTCCCGCCGACATAGTTAAGAGCGCTGCCAAAGGATTCGCTCGTCACCGACGCGGCGGGTTATTTTCTTTTCGTCCAGATGTTCCAGCAAAGCCTGCGCATACTTGCGGCTGGTACCGAACAAGTCCCGGACTTCAGCTAAGGTCACTCTACCCTGGGCTTTTATCAGCGCAGTTACTCCGTCTACCATTTCGCTATATGCGGAAGCGGAAAGAACCACGCTACTACTTACCTTCACCACTTGGCCTTGCTCGATGAGCAGATTGAGCAAATCAGGCTCCGGGATAAGATCACTCGGCGGAGCGTACGGGTTTTCGGCAAGGGCTCGCAGGAAGGCATCCATTTTCGTTTGCTGCGCCTGGGTAAGTTGGATCTGATGCAAAGGTGAGCTCACGGTTGCCCCTCGGTCGACTAGAAGGCCCTCGGCAGAAAGCCTTTGGACGGCATCCGCGGAGTATGCCTCCAGCTTCAGTCGGCTCGCTAGTTCGGCCTTGGGCATGCCCGGTCGAGCCGGGAATCTTTGGTGATAGTCCTCTACTATGGCGACAGCGTTCCTGGTCAGGCGCTCCCAGCCCGGCCTTGTCAGGAGAAGACGGCGATCCCCTTGACCTAAGGCAACTGCCTGCCCTTGCTGGACAATGATTTCTATGACTCGCCGAGCATCATCGGCGGGCAAATTGCATTTAGCGACGAGATCCAGAAGCTCCACGGGCTCGCTTGTTTCCAATAACGTGGTAATAATCTCCTCGGCAGTGCCTTCCTCTCTTAGTCTCAGGTTTTGAATGATAGCCGGGCGAAAGCGGCGAAGTCGCTTGGCCTGAGCATCGACAATGCTCCCTCCGCCGAGAGTCTCCATAGGCGAACGGATAACGAAGCGGTCGCCACTGACCACGGCGATCTGCCTATCCAACCACAACTGAGCCCAGGCCACCTCTCCCGGCTGAAGTTCCTCTTTTTCTAATAGACGGACTCTCGCCATTGCCTCGGTGGCTCCGGTATAAAGGCTAACGGTAGCATTATGTCGCAATGGATGGAAGAGATACGAGAGCAGGCGGAGCTTGACACTGAGCATCGTGGTCGGCATTACCCAACCGGGCTCGGTGAGGACGTCGCCACGCTGCAGTTGCCTGGTGGCAATGCCGACCAAATTGGCAGCAATCCTACTCCCTGGGCTGGCCGTTTCGATGGGGGATTTGTGCATCTGCAATCCCCGCACGCGTGATCTGAGACCAGCCGGGACAATCTCCACCTCCTGCCCCACAGTAAGAGAGCCATCGATTAACGTTCCTGTGACGACGGTGCCGGCTCCAACGATGGTGAACACTCGGTCTATTGGCAGCCTTGGTCGCCCCAAGTCCTTTCTCGGCTCAGTAGGGTTCAGGAGATTATCGATAGCCAAAATTAAGTCGGGCAATCCCTCCTTGGTCAGTGCTGAAACTGCGATGATCGGCGCTTGGGATAGGGTCGTTGGAGCAGTGAGCTCCCCTATGTCCGCCTTGACCAAGTTCAGGGACTCATCATCCACCAGGTCCTTTTTAGTGATGACCACGACTGCTCTCTGTACTCCGAGCAAGTCCAGGATGGCTGCGTGCTCCCTGGTTTGGGCCATCGCCCCTTCGTTGGCGGCAACCACAAGTAGGGCGAGGTCAATGCCACCCACACCCGCCAGCATGTTCTTGATGAATCGTTCATGTCCGGGGACATCAACGATCCCGACTTCTCGCCCACTGGGCAGCGTTAGCCAGGCGAAACCGAGGTCAATGGTCATGCCCCGCTCTTTTTCCTCACGTAATCGGTCAGGGTCTATGCCAGTTAGGGCATGCACCAATACCGATTTGCCATGGTCTATATGCCCAGCAGTGCCCAGCACAAACATGGTCAATCCCCGTTTACTGCCATCAGGTGCGGCTCAGGGTGGCGGATAGATTGCGAAGCGTTTGAAGCACGAGGTCATCCTCTTCAGGAAGGACAGAGCGCGGGTCGAGGAGCAACACATTGCCGCTAATGCGCCCAATGAGGGGTACTTCCTGACATCGGAGCCTTTCGCTTAGGGCTTGCGCTGTATTTGTGTCTTTTCTGCTACCCTCGGTGCCAATGGCAACGAGTCTTGTAGGTAAGGTGCTGCCAGGTAGGCTGCCGCCCCCGACCATAGTCTCCCCGTCGATCACACGAGCCATTTCTCCGACCGCCTGAGCCCAACTTCTGGCGCGCCGGTCAATCTCCTCCAGCGGTGTCGAGACCATACGCCATATTGGCACCTTAGCTACTGCTTCACCTTCTAGGTAGTGAAGTAATGTCGCTACTAGGCCTGCTAACCTTATTTTGTCAATTCGCACCGCCCGGGCCAGCGGGTGTTTCTTTAGCTTGTCGATAAACTGCTTCTCGCCGACGATAATCCCGGCCTGAGGCCCCCCCATCAGCTTATCACCGGAGAAAAAGACCAGCCCGGCACCTTGAGCAACGCTTTCTTGTACCATTGGCTCCGGGTCAAGTCCAAACCCGGTTGTGTCAAAGAAACAGCCGCTGCCCAGGTCATCAAATATCGGGAGGTTATGGTGGCGACCTATGGCTACCAACTCAGCAAGGGGAACAGCATGGGTGAAACCAGTGAGCCTGAAGTTACTGGAATGGACACGCATTAGTGCTGCTGTCCGCGGGGTAATCGCCTGTTCATAATCAGCACTATAGGTGCAGTTGGTGGTCCCCACTTCGATTAGCTTCGCCCCGCTTTGACGCATAACGTCAGGGATTCGAAAGCCACCGCCGATCTCCACTGCTTGACCTCGGGAAACGATAACCTCCTTCTTTTTGGCTAATGCAGTCAGGCCTAGCAGTACCGCCGAGGCATTGTTGTTTACCACCAGCGCGGCCTCAGCCCCAGTGAGCTGGCGCAGAAGCGGCTCAGGGTGAGTGTTACGGGTACCCCGCGTCCCGCTGTCAAGGTCGAACTCCAGGTTGCAGTAACTCCTGGCCGCCGCACCCATAGCCGCCACTGCTTCTTCGCTGAGTAGCGCACGGCCCAGGTTAGTGTGAAGTATTACCCCAGTGGCATTGACTACTGGGCACAAGCTCGACCTTGCCATGCTGCGTGCTTGATCGCAAACGGATTCTACTATCTCGTCAATGGAAGGGCATGGATTACCAGCAGCAATGGCGAGGCGATTACGTTCCAGGTGGTCGCGGACCAGGTTTAAGAGCAGACTGCGTGGCTGCGTTCGCTCCAGCTGCCTGACCCGCTCGTCCGAGAGCACCCGGTCCACACTGGGAAGATGAGAAAACATGCTTTTCATTTATGACAAGGATATTCTATCATACCTGGGTCGCTTTTCAAATCAGCGGTTTTTACTTCTTGATGCCGAGAATGCTATAATACCTGATGAGCCTGAAGTCGAATCGGCAGCTTCAGGCGGGGGAATTAGATGGACGACTGGACGGGCACTCGTCTAACTGAAAGTGTTCGCGGGGCGGGTTGAGCTTCTAAGCTGGGTCCGGGTGACCTGTTTGAAGCTCTATGCGGTTTGGTACCGATGGCTGACCCGAACGTGATTCGTGGCATTGAAGACGCGGACGATGCTGGCGTTTACAAACTGAGTGATGAGCTAGCTATCATCCAGACCGTCGATTTCTTCACGCCAGTAGTAGACGACCCTTACGCATTTGGTCAGATTGCGGCTGCCAACGCGTTAAGCGATGTCTATGCCATGGGCGGCAGGCCGCTCACTGCGATGAATATAGTCTGCTTCCCCTCCGGGTCCATGGATATTTCAGTGCTGAAGGAAATCCTCAAGGGCGGGGCCGATAAGATGCTTGAGGCCAGGGTGACACTCGTGGGCGG
>SMTZ1_10009137_pt1 | contig 16279 bp, 13 predicted proteins | sample DeeMarSWOR136_30_FD_25667 | JGI IMG/M metagenome (IMG submission 25667)
CGGAGCGGGTATCGTCAAGAACAGAGACCACCAGGTTGTGCTCCCCGCCGCTGGAAACAAAAGAAGTGATGTCGAAAGAAAAGGATGAGGTCCCTCCGCAGTGTTTCCCGACGGATTTCCCGTCGATAAAGACCTCAGTCTCATAATCCACCGCCCCAAAATGGAGAATGACTTTTTTTCCCTGCCAGTCTCTGGGGATGGCCAGGCTGCGCTGGTACCAGATAGCGGGGATAAAATCCTTGTAGTTCACTCCGGAAAGCGGGCTTTCCGGGCAGAAGGGAACATTGATCCTTCCTTCAAAACCCTGGCTTTCCGCAAAGCCGCGCTGCCTGCCTGATACACCGAAGTCAAAGGTATATGTCCAGAATCCGTTCAGGTTAAGCCAGGGAGAGCGGACACACTGAGGTCTGGGATACTCAGGCCTGGGGATAGAGCCTGCTTGAGCTTCAGCTCCCTGCTCAGCGCTGAATCCCAGGCTAAAGATGAATAAAAGGCAGAGAAAAAGGCATGACAGGTTTTTCATGGTATTATCCTCCCCTTATCGATTTCACTGATTCTTAAATGTTATTATAAACGCAATAAATGTTATTACATTGTCACTGCGCGCCCCAAAGGCATGGCAATCTCTTTATCTAAATGATCTGGTATGAGATGGCTTCCTTTCACTCGCAATGACATATTATTTAATGCGCTTACATGAGTTTGTTTAAAACTCTGATTCTCACTTTCCCGGCCCTTTCAGGATCCTGGCTGGAAGGGTTATGATGGCCTTGAATAAATCAAACACAGCACTCACTGTGATCCCGACAAGCCTGAACGGGAGCAGGAGAAGCCAGACAATAGGATACAGGATCAAACCCAGAATAGCCAGGGGCCAGCAGAGAACCAGTAAAATCAGCCAAAGTACGAATTTTAAAAACATGGTCTCCTCGTTTGAATCGATCTCCGGATCAAAGCCTGGTTCCGAATCAAAATCGCCTCAATGATAAAAACGCCTCAAGCACAAAAAAGGTTCTAGGTTCATTGGAGACATTCAGAAATTCGTTTCTAGGATTATTTTTTCTTTACCGGCTTTGTCGTTTTTTTTGCTTTATCGGCTTTCTTCCAGTTCTTAATCCTGTCGCCCATATCATTGATGACGGGTTTGACAGATTGAGCCCATTTCTTCATTTTGCGGGAAAGGTCATCCATAGGGGGTTTGAGAACGTTTCCCAGCTCTTTCAGTTTCTGACTCAGCTCATCCATGGCGGGCTCGATGGCCTTGTCAAAATCCCTCATCTTCCTCTCCGCTTTATCGACCCCGACTTTGAGCTCCTCGCCTATTTCTTTAAGTTTCTCTCCGATCTCAGCAAAAATGTCTTTTTCCTTTTCTTTTTTCTCCATTTCAAGCTCCTCGGTTACTTTTCAGTTAGATTATAAAAAGGGATAAAGCACTAGTCAACTTGGAGGGGGAACTGACTTCCTCCCTCCAACACTCACTTCCGAATAGAAAAAGGGGCCAGGCCCCTTTTTCTATGACTTGACTAAATCAAAATAGGGAATGTAAAATTGCGAGAAGCACAAGAGCATGTACCTACAGATAGGAATCATCTCCGCGGTCATGGTCACCACTTATGCTCTGGCGAAATGGAGGAAGCTCTCGGTCGAGCTCAGCATGCTCTCCGCTGCTGTCGCCGGAGGGCTCGCCGGTGCATTCGTCAACACGCCTCCCCTCACGCAGCTCGCCCGTCACCTGATCGAAGGCTCATTCACCTACCTGGATGTTATCCTGATCTTCTCCACTGCCACCATCTTCATGTCGATTGCCAACGAATCGGGCGGGGTGAACTATGTTGTCAGAGTAACAATCAAATATTTTTACAACGTACGGATCATTGCCTTGATCCTGCTCATGATCATCCTCCTGATTCCCGGAGCGCTCACCGGAGCAGGAAGCGTTTCCCTGCTTGTGGTTGGAGCACCGGTGGCACTGGCACTCGGGTACCTCGGGATTGAAAAAAGACGAGCTGCGGCCATTCTTTTTATCGTCGCAGGGCTGAGCGCGGCCGCGCCTCCGGTCAACATCTGGGCGATGATCCTCTGCGCGGGAACCGCAATCCCTTATGTAGGCTTCGAGCTTCCTCTCGGAATTCCTGTTCTAATACTGGGTACGTTTACAGTTCTTTCTTTAGGATGGAGGCGAAGAGACGATAAGGAACTCATTTCGAAAATTATTGCTGATATGAATTCTAGAAGTGATGAAGAATTGCTTAAAATCTGGAGAGAAAATGACAGGGAAGAATGGAGAGATGAGGTTTTTAGTGGAATTGAAAAAATCCTTATCGAACGGGGACACAAATTACCTCCACAGCGCGAAGCCCAAGAAATTATATCCCAAGAAGTGATTACAGAAGAATCGAAATACTATGGAGTCAAAGGGTGGCTATTATTCTTTTGCATAAGCCTGACGATTTTGAGTCCGATATTAACATCATTCATTTTAATAGCGAGTTATGGCGCTTTTCTTTCGTTATTCCATGATTATCCTGTAATTCGAGTTATTGCAATTTTATGCATACCCGGATTGATAAATATTGGCATAACAATTTTTGGCATTGTTGCCGGTGTCAAACTCTGGACAAAAAAGCCCAATGCCGTAAGGATCACCAGGGCCTACTTAACAACCTATTTATTATTTAATATTTATGGAGGGCTTTTCTTTTTTATTTTGGAACTTTTAGCTCATTCCGTGTCTGGTTCTTATCTACGCCAGCTTATCGGTTCTGTCATTTATTTTTTCATATGGAATTCATACTTTAACAAATCTAAAAGAGTGAATGTCACATTTAAAACCGAGAAAGAAAGAAGAAATCTAAGACATATCCTCAAGGAAATGCCCGAAGTTCCACCGGGCATGAGCTGGTGGAGAGTGATCCTGCCTTTCCTTGTATTTTTCGGAATGGTCATCGCCTCCAGGATCTGGCCGTTTGCCACACCGATCCTGGGCCTGGCCCTGGAATTCACCGTCGCAGCCCTGGTCGCCTGGCTGGTAAGCCCTGTCAAGATCAACATTCTGGATTTGTCCCGGAAGACAATGAAAAAGCTGCTTCCGCTTCTGGCCACGATGATCGTCGTGGGCATGCTGCAGCAGATCATGACGGCCACAGGAGCCAGGGGGATGATATCCTTCGCGGTCATCAGCACTCCCCTGATCCTGCTGTTCATCCTGCTGGCTCTGATAATACCGGTCTCGGAAGGGGTGCTGACTTATGGCGGGGCGGCGATCATCGGAATACCTCTGGTCTGGTTTTTGGACTCTATAGGGCTTCACGCGACCGTGGTCATTGCCGGGTTGAGCCTGCTCTGGCCGCTGGGAGACGGACTTCCGCCGACTGCCCTTATCGGAGCCCTTATCGGACGGCTCAGTGTGATGGTTTCAGAATACAAGGATTCCTACTGGACATTCCTGAGGAGCACCTGGCTTCCCTGGCTGGTCATCACGATTGTCGGGATCCTGATGATCAAATTCAGCACTCAACTGGATTTTCTGGTGAGATGAAGCATGTAAAGGAGGTTATAAGATGCCTTTGGTCATGACACTCTATTACGCCATCTGCGTCTTTATCGGGGCCATGCTTGTCTGGAATTTCATCAGAGAAAAAAAGAGCCTGAACGACATGCTTCTCTATCTGCTGGTTTTGGTCCCGCTGGTGTTGAGAATCCTTCGGATCAAATGATAATGGCAATGTGCATCGGACGTAATTATTCTGGTGAATCTTGAGGGAAGGGAAATACAATTAAAATGGCTGTCAAAATGTCTCGAGTCTTGAAGATCAAGTCAATATTTTTAGTCATTGTGATCGCCGTCATGGCCCTTGGAGGCCTCCAGCTCTTCAAGCACAGACACTACATGATGCCTATAGTCGCTGGCCCGGGTGTGACTAAAGTCGCCAAGTTGAGTGATTACTCCAGGGGATTGAAAGGAACCATGGCCGACACCAACGTCTTCTTCCTGGAAGGCAAAGAGGAAGGCGGGAAGGTTCTGATCATGGCCAACACCCACGCCAACGAGCCGGCCGCGCTCCTGGCTGCCCTGATATTTATCGAGAATGCCGAAGTCGAGAAAGGAACGCTCATCATCATCCCCCAGTTCAACCACAGCGCCAGCCGGAACACCAGGCCGGGAGATGGCTACCCTCTCTACTTCGAGATTCCAACCGAATGGGGCGTGAAAAAAATCAGGCTGGGGAACCGGGATGCCTCTCCATTGGATCAATGGCCCGACCCGGATGTTTACATCCACTATCCTGACAGGCAGCTCCTCTCGTTCATCGATGTGCGCAACACAAACAGAACCTGGCCCGGCAGGGCAAACGGTCCTCTAATGGAGAGGGTGACTCACGGCGCGATGGAGATCATGAAGCAGGAAAAAGTGGACATCGCCGTGGACCTGCATGGTGCGGAAACCATGTTCCCGGTCACGAACTGTATCGTGGCTCCGGATAAATCGGTCAGGATCGCCACCATGGCCTCGCTCACAGTCAAAGCAAGGGAAGGCTTTGACAGCCATGTCGAGCCTTCGCCTTCAGGCTTCCGCGGGCTTTCCCACCGGGAAATAGGCGACCACTCAGAGACTCTCCCCTTCCTGCTGGAAGCGCCGATCCCTTTTCTGGACCAGCCGACCGGTCCAAAAACAGTCAAGCTGCTTTTAGACGGCAAGGATCCCTTTTTACTGAGTCTATCCAGGAAAGGGAAGCTGTTCGTCTCCTATGACGAGACGGGCTGGCCGATGGAAAAGCGAGTGGGGCAGCACTGCTCTGTAGTGCTCGAGCTGCTGAGGCAGTATTCGAGAAGATCCCTTCAGAGGGAAATCGAAGTCCGCAACGTGCCGCGCTATGCGGAAGTGGTGAAGAACGGCGTCGGTCATTACTACCATGACCCGAAAACCGCAGATAAGGACAAAGTTCATCTAAATTAATGGAAACGCATTAAATAATATGATTAACATAAACGCACTTAATAATATGATTAATATAAAAATACTAAATCGTATGTCATTGTGAGTGAAACGAAGCAATCTCTTATAATGAGAATGATATGAAGAAGAACACTAAGAATTCATATGGTTTGTTCGAAACAGGCTTGGTGATGTCTTCCAAAATCAATTTTTCTTCAATGAGATTGCCGCGCCTCCGGGCTAGCAAAGATACTTAGAGCATGAGTCGGCATAAATTGGGGACAGTCCCCAATTATTAGCAATGACACTGATGGAAACAGATTGCCAAGCTGCGTTCGCAATGGCAAATGAAAAAGGGGGCCTGAACCCGAAAAAGGAGATATAAAGTGAGAGCCAAAAGAACTCTTGTCATACTCAGTCTGATGTTTGCGGTGCTGGCCCTGGCCTGCGCCTTTATTCTTTACTCCCAAAAAGGAAATAATAAAGAAGCATTACTCTGGGAAAATCCGGAAAGAGCCTGCACCGTTGTCCTGGTCGGCAAAGACGCCTCAGCGGACGGGTCAGTGATGACTACTCACACCGCAGACTGCAGCATCTGTGACTGGACCTGGCGGCACGTTCCTGCCCAGGACCACAAGCCCGACTCGATGCGCAAGGTCTACTACATCAACCAGATCAGGACCTGGCCCCCTGAGACAGGCGGCAAATGGGAAATGTACACAGAAAACTACGCCGGAATAGAAATCCCGCAAGTCCCTCACACCTATGCCTACCTTCATGGAGTTTTCGGCTACATGAACGAGCATCAACTGGCCATCGGGGAATCCACCATCAACAACCAGGCTAAAATGGAGAATTTAACTCCGTCCGCCAAGATCGATATCACCACCCTGACGCTCATCGCCATGGAAAGATGCAGGACAGCCAGAGAAGCTATCAAAACCATGGGCCAGCTGGCCGAAAAATTCGGCTACGGCTATCACGACTCGGGAGAGATGCTGGCGGTAGCAGACCCGAACGAAGTCTGGCTGTTCGAGATCATGCCCGTCGGGCCGCTCTGGACCCCCAAAAGCGGTAAACCGGGAGCTGTCTGGTGCGCCCAGCGCGTCCCGGATGACCAGGTCAGCGTCTGCCCCAACGAGTCCCGGATCGGGGAGATCGACCTCGACAATTCCGATTATTTCCTGGCTTCCCCGAATGCCATCTCCTATGCCGTGGAAAACGGGTTTTATGACCAGAAAAGCGGGAAGCCCTTCAACTGGAAAAGAGCCTATTCACCCACCGAGCAGAGTGCATCCAGCAGCGGGGGCACGCGGGCGCGGCTCTGGCGTTTCTTCGACCTTGTCGCTCCCTCAAAGAATTTCAGCCCGGATACACCCAATATGGACTTTCCCTTCTCAGTGAAGCCGGACAAAAAACTCTCCCTCCAGGATGTGATCGACATCACCCGGGATAAATACCAGGGTACACCGTTTGACCCGGCTGAGGGATTGCGGGGCGGGCCATTCTCAAACCCCAACTACCATCCCCGGCCGGTGAGGATGGGCAAAGACACTTACAACACGCCCCGGACCATCAGCGTCAATCGCGCCGAGTACACGACAATCACCCAGAGCCGGAGCTGGCTGCCAGACGCGATCGGAGGAATCGTCTGGCTGGCTTTCGGCGCCCAGGACACCGCCTGCTACATGCCGCTTTACGCCGGGATCACTGAGATCCCTCACTCTTTCAGCATCGGAGACCACTGGGTGTTTAACAGGGAATCAGCGCGCTGGGCGTTCGACTACGTGGATTTCCACACGCAGGTCGCCTACTCCCATGCCATCCAGGATGTCAAAAAAGCCCAGGACGAATGGGAAAAAGCAGCCATAGAAAAAGTTCCGGCCATCGATATCACGGCTAAAGAGCTCTCCGGGCATGACGTTTCTCTGGCCATCAAGTTTTTAACCGATTACTGCTTGAACAACGCCAACAAGGTCATCGATGCCTGGTGGGAGCTCGGAGACCAGATCCTTGTCAAATACAACCATCTGAGCATCTACGACACCAAGGACCGGAGGCGCTCCAACCTCCCTTATCCTGAGTGGTGGATCAAGGAGATGGTCAGATACCACAAGCTGGAACCGAGGAAAAAATAAGCAAATGGAGCCACACTTCAGTAAGTTTGGCAAAAGGGGTATTATAGCCAGGCCCCGTCAGAAAATCATGAATCAAGGCATTATTCCTGCTCAGGAAAGCAGTATTAAAAAGGACTGATTTCAAAAATGATCCTGAAGTCATTGAGCTTATTAAAACCCAAACCCATGACAAACACCTTTATTTTAAATATAATCCACCATAGAAAACTAAACAGGAGGTTAGAGATGAGTTTTAAAAAGTGTTTATCGACATTCGCCATTGGATTCCTTATCTTTGTGTTTCTACCTTTATCCGTTTACACGACCACAGACTGTGAACAATGCGACACGGATTCTGGATTCTCCAGAGACGGCTGTACGGTCATCCTCGTCGGAAAAGACGCCTCGACCGACGGCTCGGTGATGACCACCCATACCTGCGACTGCAGCTTCTGTGACTGGACGTGGCGGTATATCCCTCCGGCAGACCATGAGTCCGGAGCCACGCGCAAAATTTACCATATCTCCCAGTATAAAACCTGGCACCCCCAGGAAGGCAGCAAATGGGAAAAAATCAAGGAAGAATTCACTGGCCTAGAAATCCCCCAGCCGCCCCGGACCTACGGCTATCTCCACGGCGAGTTCGGATATATGAACGAGCACCAGTTAGCCATCGCGGAATCCACCATCGGCTGCCTGGACAGAATGAAGAATCCGACTCCCTCGGCCAAGATCGACCTGACCACGCTGACCATGCTGGCCATGGAAAGATGCAAGACTGCACGCGAAGCGATCCAGTTCATGGGCAAAATCACCGAAGAACACGGCTACGGATTTTACGACGACGGAGAGATGCTGGCCGTGGCCGACCCGAACGAGGTCTGGATCTTCGAGGTCATGCCTGTCGGACCGCTGTGGACGCCCAAAAGCGGAAAACCGGGATCTATCTGGTGTGCTCAACGAGTCCCTGATGATCACGTCAGCGTCTGCCCGAATGAATCCCGGATCGGGGAGATCGACCTCGACAATTCCGACTATTTCATGGCCTCTCCCAATGTCATTTCTTATGCCATCGAAAACGGCTATTACGACCCGAACAGTGGCCAGCCCTTCAACTGGAAGAAGGCTTATTCACCCACTGAAGGAAGTGCTTCGAGCAGTCGGGGAACTCATGTCCGCCTCTGGTGCCTTCTGGATGTGATGGCGTCCTCCCTGGGATTAAGCCCGGATACGCCCAACATGGAACTCCCTTTCTCAGTCATACCTGATGAAAAACTCTCTGTCCAGGATGTGATGAACCTCACCCGGAATAAATTCGAAGGAACACCGTTCGACCCGGTAAGGGGAATCCAGGGCGGGCCGTTCAAGAACCCGAATTACCTTCCCAGGCCATTTAAACTCGACGGCAAGACCTACAACACCGCGCGAATCACGAGCGTCAACCGCGCCGAATACGTGACCGTCACCCAATGCCGGGATTGGCTGCCGAACCCTGTCGCAGGGATCGTCTGGCTGGCCTTTGGCGCTCAGGATACTTCCTGTTTCATACCCCTGTATATCGGAATTAATGCCATCCCGGAATCGTTCATGATCGGAGACCACTGGGTGTTCGACAGGAAGTCTGCCCGCTGGGCATTCGATTATACGGACTTCCACACTCAGGTCGTCTACTCCCACGCTATTCAAGATGTCCGCAAAGCCCAGGAAAGATGGGAAGCCGGCACCGTTACCCGGACTCCCACTATCGATAAACTGGCTCTGGAGCTTTACAAGAAGGACCCGGCAACGGCCACTGAATTCCTGACCGATTACTGCATCAACAACGCGAACCGTGTCATCGATGCCTGGTGGGAGCTGGGCGACCAGATCCTCGTCAAATACAACCACCTCTGGATCTACGACACAGAGGCTCGAAGAACAAGGCGGCTGGAGTATCCCGAATGGTGGCTCCGGGAGCTTGTGAAATACGATAAGCTGGTCCCCCAGGAGGAGCCGGCAGAAAAAAAACCGGCAAGTCAAAAGCCAGAGAAAAAGAAGAAAAAGAAAAGATGATATAATTCTCTATTCAAAGGCAGACTGATTCATTCCAAAAAAAGGAGATAGTTATTCAAATGAGAAACTTAAAGATATCTCTCTGCGTTCTAATTTTTAGCTTCGGAACGATTTATCTTCTCTCGACGCTCAGCCTGGCCCAAACAGAAATGCCCAAAGCGAAACTGCCCGTGCTCTCGACCTCTGCCGGACAGAGCCAGGATGTTACGACCATGAACATCATCCTCGAAGAAGCAGGTCTCAAATACGACTATTGCGACGTGCCGACTGTGGAAATGATCGAAGCCGGAGTGGGGCTGGCAGACAGGGAATCCGGCCCCGGCTTTCATGTCGAAGTCTACACTGACCTGGACAAATTCCCCAAGGGAACTCCGTACAAAACCATAATCCTTGCCATCGGCGCCAGCTTAAAGGGCATGGGGGCTTCCGGACTCACTGTCAGCACCGAAGAAAGACGCTTGAAGGATATCATCGATCACTGCAAAAAGAAGGGGATCTTCATCATCGCCGCCCATGTCGGCGGGGCGTCCACGCGAGGTGCGCCAGGAAGTGATAACGAAAAGATGATCGATGCCGTGGCTCCCTATGCGGACTACCTGATCGTCACCGCAGACAGCAACCAGGACGGCCGCTTCAACAAGATTGCCGAAGAAAAGGGAATCCCTCTGACCCAGATCGAATATGCGCTGGAAATGGTCGATATTTTCAAAAAGGTGTTTAACTGATATAAACACAATAGATTACTTGTCATTGCGAGGAGCACAGCGACGTGGCAATCTCTTGCAAAGGAATATTTGCACTCGATACTTTTTATGAGATTGCTGCGCTTCGCCCGCAATGACAATGTGAAAATATCTATCGCCTTCTTAATAGAAAAGAAAAAAATAAATAATTGAGACACAGATCTCAACTGTAGAATATTTGATACCAATGTAAATTTCCTGTTCAGCCCGCCCGAACTCAAACTGTTTTTTATTCAGTGAACTTTTTTCAAGAAAATCCGTTATTGATTATGAAGGGTAAATCCAGAAACACAAGGAGGCAATGATGAAGTTCAAAATGCTCTTCCTGACGATACTCTTTCTTAGCGCCTGTATGGCTTTTCCCTATCAGGATGTGAAAGAGCTAAGTCTATCGGCCCAGGGAATCGAGATGCTTGAAATCAGCTGCGGATCTGGTTTTCTTAGAGTCATTGGTTACGAAGGCCGCAATGAGATAGAGGTTGAGGCAGAAATCGAGGTCGAAGGGAGAAATGAGAGCACCGCGGAAGAATTCATCCGGAAATACGTGGAGTTATCTCTCGAGAAGAGAGGCAGCAGAGCGGTCCTTATCAGCAACTTCAAAGACTTTCCGAAATTTTTTTCCCTCGGGAACACGGTCATCAACCTCACCGTCAGCATTCCAAAGAACATGGACCTGGATATAAACGATGGCTCCGGCTCGATACGGGTCGAAAATATCGCGGGGAATGTCTTTGTGGACGATGGCTCGGGGAGCATGGATATCGAGAATGTAGAAGGCAGCGTGAGGATTGACGATGGCTCAGGTTCGATCGAAGTGGACGACGTTCGGGGCGATGTCGACGTGGATGACGGCTCAGGATCGATCTCTATCCGGAATATCGGAGGCAGCGTGACGGTCAGGGACGGCTCCGGTTCTATTTATATCAATGGTGTCGAAAAAGACGTTTTCATTCCGAGTGAAGGGAGCGGAGGCCTCAGGATCAGCAATGTCAAAGGAAAGGTGAAGTACTGAAAGCATAGGTCCCGGAAACCACCTCGAACACCGCTCTTCCTTTTTCCATTCGCAGGAATTTGACTCCTTCTGATTCTTCAGCCGGCTTGCCGCTTTCCATGACTTGAGAGGCGTCTTCTGCCGGAACATAGATCAAAGCTGTGGTATTGGCCGGAATGGTGACGTTCAGGATCAGTTTGCTGCCTTCAAGTTTCCATTCGCTTACAATTTTCCCCTGGATAGAATCGTATTCGGCCCTGGCGTATTCCAGTCCTTCGCCTGGATGGGGCCGGATCATGATCCGTTTGTATCCGGGGATTTCCGGGTCGAGGTCGATGCCGGCCACGAAGCGGAAAAGCCACTCCCCGACTGACCCGAAGGCATAGTGATTGAAGGAGTTCATTCCCGGGTCCTGAAACCCCTTCTCCTCTGTCCAGCCGTCCCATCTCTCCCAGATAGTGGTCGCCCCCTGCTTTATGGAATAACCCCATGAAGGAAATGTCTCGTTGAGGAGAAGACGGTAGGACACATCCGGATAGCCCATCTCGGTGAGAACAGGATTCAGATATCCGGCTCCGACAAACCCGGTCGAAAGATGCCAGTCCCGCTGCCTGATGTTCTCCACGAGGTGCCTGGCAGCGCTCGGGCGGAGGTCATCAGGGAGAAGATCCATGGCCAGAGCCAGAAGATAGCCTGTCTGTGTCTCTCCTTTGACCCGGCCGTCAGCGAGGACATATTCCCTCTGGAAAGCCTCCTTTATATTCTGGAAAAGCGTCTCGTAATAAAAGGCCTCGCTACTGCGGCCGATGGCTTCAGCCATCCTGGACATGAGCCCGGCATCATAAGCCCAGTAGGCAGTGGCCAGGAGGTCTTTGGGAGTATCGGCATTTATGGACAGCCAGTCTCCGTAGTTGTTGCCCACCTTGTTTTTCCGGATCAATTCCGGATTGGCTTCCTGGAGAAAATCCATCCATTTGACCATGGCCTCCCAGTGCCTGGAGATGATCCGCGTGTCCCCGTAAACACGATAGACAGTCCAGGGCACGATGATGCCTGCATCCCCCCAGGCCGGTGCACCCTCGAACCGCATCAGGACCTTATCCTTGAGGCGTGGCGCAAAATCCGGAAAAGCGCCTTCTCCGGACTGAGCATCCTCGACGTCGACCATCCATTTGGTGAAGAAAGCAGCCGCATCCATGTTGAGCGTCCCTGTCCGGATGAATATCTGGGCATCTCCCATCCAGCCCAGCCGTTCGTCGCGCTGGGGGCAGTCTGTTGGCACACTGATGTAATTTCCGCGCTGGCTCCAGAAGAGATTCTGGTAAAGCTTGTTGACCAGGGGGGATGAACATTCGAATCTTCCCGCAGGAGGGGCGGCAGAATTTATTGCGCAGCCGGTGATCGTAGCGGTAGAGGGGACGCCGGGGAACCCGGAGACCTCCACATACTGGAATCCGTGGAAAGTGAAACGGGGTTCAAATACCTCCTCGCCTCCGCCTTTAAGAATATAGGTATCCGTGGCTTTTGCATCGCGGAGGTTGGTGGTGTAGACGGTTCCGTCGGGATTGAGACGTTCGGCGTGGCGAAGGGTGATTTTCGTGCCTGATTCCCCTCTGACTTTGAGCCTCACCCATCCGGCGATGTTCTGGCCCAGGTCAAAAACATAGACGCCCTTCTTCGGCTCGGTCATCTTGACCGGCTCTATATGCTGGGTCACCTGGACCGGCTCGGAAGGCTGGGCGACAAGCCTGGCCTGTGGTTTCTCAACAACAACCACTGGCTTCCAGTCGCTGTCATCGAATTCTACGGCATCCCAGCCCGGCGTCTCCTTCCGGGCGTCATGGTGCTCGCCCATCAGCAGGTCAGAGCTGATGACCGGGCCCTCAGAACACAGCCAGGTATTATCCGTCGCGATAACCTCGATCGTCCCGTCTTCATACTCCACTTCAAGCTGAAGGAGCAGGCTGTTCTGTAGACCGTAGTTCCCCCGAAACTTGCGCCAACCCAGGTAGCTGCTGTACCAGCCATCGCCGACCACTGCGCCGATGGCGTTATGGCCAGGCTTGATGTCTTCGGTGACATCATAGGTGCGGTACTGGATGCGCTTATCGTAATCCGTCCATTCCGGAGCAAAAACGTCTTTTCCTATCTGCTGGCCGTTGAGGTGAAGCCTGAAGATCCCGCGAGCGGTGACATAGGCCCGCGCCCTCTTCACTGGCTTACTAAGAGCAAAGGTTTTCCGGAACCAGGGTGGCGGCGGGCCAGGTGCCAGTTTCTCTGGATTGAGAAACTGGGGAGCCAACTCCATTCCTATCCAGGAAGCCTCCCAGTCCTCTTCATTCAACACCTTCCAGTAGCACTGCTCTCCTGAGTGAAGGTCTTTGCCTTCATAGACGATCTGGTTTGTGCGCTCGCTCTTTATCTTCCCGCTGTCCCAGAGATCGCCGATGTCTCTGGAGAGGTTCACTTCACTCGTGGAAACGATGATCCTGTAGGCGGTCTGCTTCTGTCCACGTTGGCCTGATTCAAGAACCCAGCTCAAACGGGGCTTGAGGACGTCAATACCAAGCGGATTCTTCAAATATTCGCATCGCAGACGAGTAATTTTCAAATCCGATTTTTTCTCCTGCTTGACCAGAGTACAAGCAGAAATCAGGACGAGTCCTGCCAAAGCCGTTATCCCTATCCATTTTTTCATCTCAACCTCCTATAATGGGGTCGCATCTCAACATTCGACATTTTCAAGTTTCTGATTATTCCAGGTTCATCATCCAGGAAGATAGCAATACTTTCTATTCGAATTCAATCATACTATTCGAACTCAATCAAAAAAATATTTTAATTGTTAAAATGCGATTCCCTTCTTCTTGAGCATTAAAGCTTATTCCTTTCAACTCAATCCAAATTGAGAAATGTCAAATGTTGAGATGCGACCCCTTTTTTTTCATGGCGATTGGAGCGAAAATGAACCAGAGCAGCATGCCGATAAACATCAGCCGGGCATGAGCCTGCCAGGTGAGAGTCCCAATGAACACAAAGAACGAGGGGACGACTGTCAGGATTAAACCTGCCACGGCGATAAAAAGAGCCAATATTCTCATTTATCCTTCCTAGGATAATATTTTATTCTGTTTCATTCTCTGCTCCACAGAACTCAGGAGGACATAGAGGACCAGAGCGATGAAAAATCCAGGCAATCCTTTAAAGAATATCTCAAGCGGAAGCAGGAAGGCGACGACAAGAGTGACCAGCCAGCTGATGGCCGCAGACCAGCTGATCTTGGAGCGGCTGGCCTCGGCAAAGTTTCTCCTGAGGCCCAGCCTGGGCAGAATCCAGAAATCGGCGAAGATGACCGCTCCCATGGGCATCAGGATCAGCCCGTAGAGAGCGACAAAATCCAGAAGCCTCATGACCAGCGCCGGGAAGCAGGCTGCAATAGTGGTGCCCAGCCCTGCAGCTGCCGTGACCTTCCAGCGCTTCCAATCCGGTGTGGCGGCTTGGAGAGCGAGCCCAGCCCGGTAAAGCGTTGGGTTGGCGGTCGTCCAGCCAGCGATCACCACGCAGACCGCTCCCGCCACCCCGGCTCCCATGTAGGCGATCGGTCCGGGCGCAACAGTCACATCGGCGGCCGCACAGAGGATGCCCGAACAGACCCAGGCCACATAATGCCCCAGAAACATCCCGAAGGCGCTGGTGAATCCGTAGGTCCATTTCCGGGCATAGCGCAAAATCGAGAGGTCAGCCATGCCGATATGCATGGCCATGTTGCAGAACCAGGCAAAGAACATCACGTGCCAGAAAGTGAACTTTGACTGGCCTTCGACCGGAATCCCGGTCCATATCTTCTGGGTGGCCACGGTCCAGAAATCCCCGAAGGAAGTCAGGCCCAGCTTTGGAAGAACAGCCAGGGCTGCAGCCACGAATACCAGAAACATCCAGGGCGAACAGATCTTAGCAAAGTTAGCGAACTTCTCGAACCCGAGGATAGCCAGGCTGGTCACCACAAACCCCACACAAAAAACAACGACGATCCAGGTGATGCTGGTGGGAAACATATCTTTTAACTCGGGCATGGGCATGCTCAAGGGAAGCCCGACAGCCGTGGCAGCCACGGAAATCATCGCGCCGGCGAGAAAGCAAAACATCAAGGCGTTGACGACGTTGTAGACAAAAGTCACATCCAGTAGAGTGTCAGCCGGGTTTTAACAGCTATCGGCGCGCAGAGAAAGGCCCAGCTCAGAACAGCCAGGATATTCCCGACCAGAAGCCCCAGGAAAAGGTCCGGAGCCGAAACTCCCCGGGCCACGAACAGGGCTCCGATGACGAACTCTGTGCCGGCCACGTGCTCACCGGAATACATACCGATGAACTTCCCGATACCCTGCAGTTTGTTTGGCGAGACAGGCTCGCGGTCGAACTCGTAAAGCGCGTCGAGCCTTTCAGTTATTGATGGTTTTTCCAGAGAATGCATCCTATCTCTTTTCAGACGAGAGTTCAGGATGGATGAAATTCCATAGCGTTTTTTTCAGCTCTACATTATTATTATTTAATCCGTTTTGTAAAGCTCTCCGTATCATGGGAGGCAGTGGAATTATCGTTCCATCATATATGGGCTGAAGAATCAATCCCTTTTTATATAAACAAGAGAAAGGCACGGCCTGTTTGAGCAAATCATCCCCAACAATATATCTCTATTGACAATAAGCACTCATTAAAGTATCAATGATGTAAATCTTTTCACTGGTGAAGTTACATCTGTCTGAGTTTTGGACAATGTCTGACAAAAATTCAATCAAGGGGAAATAACCATGAAATTCAGGACAAAGGGCTTGATATTCATCTCAGTATTCTTTCTGATCATTGGATTTACGTTTGCTCAGGAAGAGGATGTGGAAGGGAGCAAGGACCATCCGCTGCTTTCCAGAATGGATAATTATTACATCAGCGGATATGAAGAATTCGAATATGACTCCCATGAGTTCTATGACGCTGAGGACAACGAATACGTGATCGAGGGCCACAAGTGGGTGATCGAGTACACCCTGAAGGAAGGGATAAAACCTCCCGGCCAATTGAAAGTGAGGCAGAATTACATCAATGCGATCAAGAAGATCGGAGGAACGATCCTTTTCGACAAGGGTGTCTACATGAAAGTGGAAGCGGAAAACAAAGAATCCTGGATCGAGGTCTGGGTCAGCTCGGACGGTAGCGACTACACGCTGACCATCGTGGAAAGGACGGTCATGAAACAGGAAGTGGTCGCCGACCCGGACGCTCTGGCCGGAGATATAAAGGCGTCCGGACACGCAAAAGTATACGGGATCTACTTCGACCTGGACAGCTACGCTATCAAGCCGGAGTCAGAACCGACTCTCCAGGCCATCGCAGACATGCTCAAAGCCAACAGCTCTCTCAAAGTCTATGTTGTCGGACACACCGA
>SMTZ1_10004679_pt1 | contig 16273 bp, 16 predicted proteins | sample DeeMarSWOR136_30_FD_25667 | JGI IMG/M metagenome (IMG submission 25667)
GTTCCGAAGCTCTCGGGGTTCGCCTTCACGACCTTGAAGACGATTTTCTTATCATTGTGACTACACTCCCTGCTTATCTTGATATTCAAAATGGTGTTTGTTGCGGTACATCATCATGGCGTCGTGTCGACGACACCATGATACCAGCCCGAGGAAAAATTTGTGGTATCTATGTTAACAGCGCATTAGCTAAAACCGAGGCACTGGAAAATGGCTATGATGAAGCGATATTACTGAGCCATGATGGACATGTCTCCGAGGGCAGTGGCGAAAATATCTTCTTGGTTAGCGATGGGAAGCTAGTCACGCCCTCTTCATCCGATAATATCCTCATTGGAATCACCAGAGATACAGTTATGAAACTAGCTAAAAACGAACTGGGCATAGACACCATAGAGAGAACAGTTGATAGAAGCGAGCTTTACCTTGCGGAAGAATGTTTCCTTACTGGCACGGCAGCCCATATCACCCCAATCGTTGAAATCGACCACCGTATGATAGGCACAGCGAAAATCGGCAAAATAACCGCTGAGTTACAAAAACTATTTAGCCAGGTAATACTGGGAAGAAATCCTAGATACGCTGAATGGTATACGCTGGTCTCCCCCAAATCTGCGAAGATGTAACCCTATGACATTCGTCTGATGACAGCAACTACCTTCCCCTGGATATCAACATTATCAGCAGAAGTGTAAATAGGACTAATCTGGCTATTTGCCGACTCGAGACGCACGCGCTCCCCCTCTTTAAAGAATTTTTTCAGAGTAATTTCTTGCTCCTTTTTCAGCCAGACTGCCGTCATGTCACCTTCCTCAACATCATCTACGTAACTCAATAACACAATATCCCCATCCCCTATCAAGGCATCAACCATGGATTCACCTTTCACCTTAACAGCATAAATATTGCCCCTTCTTTGAATTAGGCCGTTACTTACCTCCAGCCTTTCATCGGAGGTAACAGCGCTTTTATTGGGATCAAGCACAGGAATAGGCTCACCAGCGGCTATCTCTCCTATTATAGGTATATAGACGAGTCTTTTCTCACGGCGTTTACCTAAGAGCTCAATTCCTCGCGATATATCGCTTTGACGACGAATATAACCCGCTCGCTCCAGTTTATTTAGATTATAAACTACTACCGAAGTAGAACTTATGTCACATCCTTTAACAATGTCTCTAACACTAGGAGGATAACCATTATCACGCAAATACTGGCGAATGAAGTTTATGATCTGTTTTTGCTTTCTGGAAAGAGCTTTACCAGCCAAAAAGCTAATCTCCTTTCCCCATTGCGATGAATAACCCCTGCGCTTACCGCCTTATCTATATCGCTTATCGCCTTTACCATCTCCTTTCCCGCTAATTCCATATCCCCAGCTACAATAAGCTTCCCCGCCTTAACAATAGCAGTCTTCATTCTGTTCTTTGTCACACTATTCCGCAATCTCCTTCTTTCCGTAGCGCGAGCTGTTTTGTTAGCCAACTTAATCCGCGGCATTCACTCCTCCTTTCCTTCTCACATTTACTACGCCCCCAACTGAGTAAACTTTAGATATCAAACTAGCTAACTCAGCAGTACCCTTTATTTCCAGACTAAGATTCAATGAAACAATATCCTCGTGGTCTGCCACATGAAAGTCAGTGATATTTACTCCTTCCTCAGCAATAATAACGCTAATATCCCGAAGTAAGCCTATCCTATCCCAAGCATTAACTTGAATAGCCACCGGGTAAACTTGCTCCACACCGCCCCAACTCACCTCAACCAGCCGCTCCCTCTCCACTTCATTAACGATATTAGGGCAATCTCGACGATGCACGGTAACACCTCGTCCCTGAGTAATATAACCAATAATCTTATCCCCTGGCAAGGGATGGCAACAGTTAGCCAGATGAGTGACCAGGTCTCCTACACCCAGTACCCTAATGCTCGCCAGGCTAACCTTTTTTGAAGGGTGAACTTCAACCAGTTCTTCAGGCCGCTCTTCACTTACGGCTAGCTTTGCTACTATTTGAGAGGGACTAAGGTTACCACTCCCGATGGCAGCAAAAAAGTCATCCATATCCTTGAAACCAAATAGTGATGCCACTTCACCAACGCTTGGGAGGACAATATCTGCCTTTTTGAGTTCCCGGCCCAGAAATTGCTTCCCTGCCTCAATGGTTTGAGCCCTATCCTGCTTGTTGAACCATTGGCGGATTTTCGCCCGTCCATGAGAAGTTTTGACATAGCCAAGTCCAGGATTGAGCCAATCCAGACTAGGTTCTTTCTCCCCCTTAGCAGCAATAATTTCCACCACATCAGCATTATTAAGACTATAGTTCAATGGCACCAATCGGCCATTCACTTTTGCCCCAACACAGCGATAACCCAAGTCGGTATGAACGTGAAAAGCGAAATCCAAAGGCGTTGCTCCTTTGGACAATTCCTTTATTTCGCCTTTGGGAGTAAAAACAAACACCCGATTAGCGAGCATATCGCTTTTGACGGATTCCAAAAATTCCTTGCTGTCAAATACATCTCGCCACGCAACCAGTCGAGGTAACCAGGCCACTTCCCTAAAAGACTCCCCTCCTTTTTCTCCCTCCTTATAGCGCCAGTGGGCAGCTAGCCCAAACTCAGCAACTCGGTCCATTTGATAAGTCCGAATTTGCACCTCCATTGCATTCCCGTGATATATCACCGCAGGATGCCAAAGGCTATGAACTATTCCCAGTGCCTTATAGCAGTCTGGAATTGAATCAGCCAGTATGCGCAAGCCAAAAAGATCATGGATATCGCCAAAATCCTTACCCTGCGGCGCATATTTGCCCATTTTTCGAAAGATACTATAAACATGCTTTGGCCTGCCAAAAACGCTTGCTTCTACACCCGCTTTGTTCAATTCCTCGCCTACTGCTTGGATAGCCTCGTTTACAAAAACTTCTCTTTGTTCTCGTTTCGAAGCTACCAAACGAGCAACCCGATGATATTCTCGTGGCTCTAAATAACGAAAAGCCAAATCCTCTAACTGCCATTTTACGCTCCGGATACCCAAACGATGAGCTAGCGGAGCGTATATCTCTAAAGTCTCTTGAGCAATGGCGACGCGTTTTCCCCGCGGCAAAACTCCAAGAGTACGCATATTATGAAGCCGGTCAGCTAATTTTATATATATAACCCTTAAATCCTCAGCAGTGGCTATAAGCATTTTGCGCAGATTCTCCACTTGAAGCTCCCTCTTGGCCGTATCTCCATAAACAGGCTTTGCCAACTTGCTCAATTTCGTGGTGCCCCCTACCAATCTAGCTACTTCATCACCAAAGTTAGTCTCGATTTCACCCACTGCGACCCCACAATCCTCGAGAACATCGTGAAGCAAGGCGGCAGCTAGAGTAGCACCATCAAATTGAAGCTCAGCTAAAATCATTGCTACACCAACAGGATGCTCCAGGTAAGGCTCTCCTGATTTCCGCAATTGCCCTAGATGCGCATCAAGAGCAAAATTGTAAGCTTTCTCAACCAGTGCTACCTGCTCTTTTGGCAGGTATGCCTGTGCTGTAGCTAAAAATTTCTCCTTTTCCATCAAATTCATCATAACTTAATAACAAAAGCAAGGCAAATTCCTTTACATCCTTCCTACTCTTCTTGTATTCTAGAAGTCAAGGAGTTTTTCTTTTGTTTAAAGCAGCTCGTGGCACATCGGACATCTTGCCTCAAGAAAAGGCTTACTGGAGGCATATAGAGGAAAAAGCTGTTTACCTCTGCCAGCTTTACGGCTACCAGCCCCTCACCACCCCTATTTTTGAAGATTACCACCTCTTTGCCCACATCACGCCTGATGGCACAGACATCATTAAGGAGATGTATGTCTTTGAGGATAGAAGTGGACAGAAGCTGGCTTTGACTGCAGAGGGAACTGCACCGATCTGTCGCGCTTACCTTGAACATGGGCTATTTAACCTACCTCAGCCAGTAAAGCTATATTATATTATCCCCGCCTTCAGATACGAGCGCCCTCAGGCAGGACGCTATCGTCAGCATCATCAGCTTGGATGCGAAGCAATAGGTGATGCTGACCCTGCCCTCGATGCTGAGGTGATAGAATTGATGTATCGCTTCTTATCTTCTTTGGGGCTTTCCGGACTGTTTATTGATATTAATAGCATTGGCTGTCGACAATGTCAGCCTGGCTATGTCGAGGCGTTGAAAAAATACTATTCCACCTACCGGGATAAACTATGTCCCGACTGCAAGGTCAGATTGGCCAGAAATCCCCTGCGACTTCTCGATTGCAAAGAAGCTTCTTGCCAGGAAATAATAACAGGTGCTCCAAAAATCACAGGCTACCTTTGCTCCGAATGCCAGACACATTTTCAAAGTGTCCAGAAATATCTAACTGAACTGGGGATAAGTTACCAATTAAATTACACGCTAGTGCGCGGACTGGATTACTATACCAGAACAGTCTTCGAGGTTAAGCCTGAAGGGAAAGGAGTACAAATCGCTCTTGGTGGAGGCGGTCGCTACGATAATCTTATTGAGGAACTGGGGGGTAAACCTACGCCAGCGGTTGGCTTTGCCGCTGGTATAGAAAGAATCATCATCGCCCTGAAAAACCAGAACGTAATTGTTCCTGCCCTCCCTAAACCTGTTGCCTATGTAGCTTGCCTCGGAACACAAGCTAAATTAGAGGCAGCAAAACTTGTTTCCAGATTACGCCGCCAAGGCATCGCTGCTATCCAGGCTACTGGAGAGAAGAGTTTGAAAAGCCAACTGAGACAGGCTAATTCGCTAGACGTTAAATACACCGTTATCATTGGAGAAAAGGAAGTGGCGAATGGAACAGCGGTATTGCGAGACATGTCGAGTGGAGAACAGAAGACTATTGTCTTAAGTGAAATAGCAAGCTTAATTGAAAAAAGATGAGAAAGAGCACAAAATATAGCCTTTTATTCGTAGATGTGGTATAATGAGTGTGTAAATATGGTGTTTTACCAAATTGGTCACCTAGCGTTGCAACATTCACCTTAGATAGACGAACCCCAATCACGTATGACACAAGACGAACTAAACAACAAACCAAATAACGAGTATCGCGCCGAAGACATCCAGATTCTAGACGAGATAGAAGCAGTCCGCCTACGCCCTGGAATGTATGTCGGCAGCACCGACCGCGAAGGACTGCATCAACTCCTCTATGAAATAGTATATAACAGCATAGATGAAGCAATGGCTGGTTCCTGCGACCAAATTGAGGTGACAATTCACCCAGATAACAGCGTCACCGTGGTGGATGACGGGAGAGGCATCCCTGTTGACATTATTCCAGAAACAGACATTACTGCTTTACAAGCAGTGATGACTCATCTACACGCTGGAGCAAAGTTTGGAGGAGCTGTTTATCAAATATCAAGCGGATTACACGGCGTCGGTGCTTCGGTGGTGAATGCCCTGTCTAGCTGGCTTAAAGTCGAGGTTAGAAGGGAAGGCAACATATATCGCCAGGAATACCAGCAAGGTATACCTATAGGTGATATAGAAACCATCGGTCACACCCAAGATACCGGCACTAAAATCATGTTTCTCGCCGATAGTTTGATCTTTGAGGATAACGACTACGACTTTGGCACAGTTTGCCAGCGCCTGAGAGAATTGGCTTTCTTGAATAGCGGGGTGGAGTTAGTAATCAGGCATGAGCGCAGTGATGCCGAAAAAACATTTTACTTCGAAGGTGGAATAGCTACTTTAATTTCTCGGGTAAATAAAAATAGGACGGTTATACATCCGGAACCCATCTTACTAAAGGATTCAGTCAACAGCACTGCAATTGAAGTAGCCTTGCAATACAACGATAGCTCCATAGAGTCCACTTTCTCCTTTGCCAATTGTGTTAGCACCAGAGATGGAGGCAGCCACCTTACCGGTTTTCGTTCCGCATTGACTCGCGTCCTGAATGATTACGCGCGAAACAATAAATTCATCAAAGATACCGAGCCTAACCTAACCGGGGAAGATGTCCGTGAAGGGATAGTAGCGATTATCAGCGTAAAGTTACCCCAGCCTCAATTTGAAGGGCAAACTAAAGCAAAACTGGGCAATCCTGAAGTAAAAAGTCAAGTCGAATCTGTCGTCGCCGATGGATTGTCCCTCTATCTAGAGCAGCACCCAGACGAGGCAAAGACAATTATCACCAAATGCCTCATTTCCGCTAAGGCAAGGGAAGCAGCACGCAAAGCACGCGAGCTCGTGTTTAAGAAAAGCAGCTTCGAAATATCAGTCTTGCCCGGAAAGCTGGCCGATTGTTCCGAAAAAAACCCGTCCTTGTGTGAGCTTTACCTCGTTGAAGGTGAGTCAGCCGGTGGTTCAGCTAAGCAGGGACGCAACCGCCAATTCCAGGCTATCCTCCCTCTTAAAGGGAAAATACTTAATGTCGAGAAAGCCACTAAAGACAAGATTGTACAACATGAAGAGATAAGAGCTGTTGTCACCGCATTAAGAGCAAATACTGATGGACAACCTGACCTCTCGAAGCTCAGATACCACAAAATAATAATTATGACCGATGCCGATGTCGATGGCTCTCACATTCGCACCCTGTTGCTCACCTTCTTCCACCGCTATATGTTGGAGTTAATCACTCATGGATACCTTTACCTCGCGCAACCCCCTCTTTATCGCATCCAAGCTGGGAAACGATCATTCTGGATATATTCTGAGCAACAAAAGGAAGAGGTGCTCCAGAAGCTGCAGGACAATAAGAAGGTAGAAATACAGCGCTACAAAGGACTGGGAGAAATGAGCCCTGAACAACTATGGGAAACAACCATGAATCCCGAGACCAGGACGCTACTACGAGTGACTTTGGAAGACGCTATAGCTGCAGACGGTATATTCACCATGCTAATGGGACCTGAGGTAGCTCCACGTAAGAGCTTTATTCAAGCTCACGCTCAAAGTGTTAGAAACCTAGATATCTAAACAAATCCTTGCTAGCTGCGATATAACCGCCGCTGTGCTATATATTCTTCCACTTTGTCCGGCACAAGATACCGGATTGATAATCCTCGAGCCACACGCTCCCGAATCTGTGAAGAACTAATATCAATTATCGGGGTAGCGACATAGCTGACTCTATCAATTATCCCCGGGATATGACGCTCCAAATCCTCTAAAGCTGAGAAAGCTAAATTTGCTCTGGGTACAACGGCTAACCTGCATAGTTGGATTAGCTTGCTCGGCTCCTTCCACTCAGCAAACTGAGCTAGAGCATCACATCCCAGGATAAAAAACAAATCCGCCTGAGCACCTAATCGATTCCTGAGCTCAACCATAGTATCTATAGTATACGAGGGGCCAGAGCGCTCCACCTCCACATCGCTTAGCTCAAAGTAAAGGTTAGGGAGAATAGCCAGACGCAGCATCTCCACACGATAACCTGCCGGGGTAATCAGATGCTGTAGCTTAAGCCATGGCTGACCCGCAGGTACAAAAAGAACTTTTTCCAACCGTAACTGGACTCGGACTGCTTCAGCAATAATGAGATGCCCTATATGAACAGGGTCAAAGGTGCCTCCCAAGACCCCCACTTTCATAACTTCACTGTCCGGTTATTCCCAACTATGGTAATTATATATTTACCTGTAGTATTTGAGTAATAATAACACTAATAAGAATATACATGGGGATTAGAAAAAGCCTTTGAGTAAGGGATAGCCGCTTCTTAAGTTTGTAATATTTTATTGACAGTATATTAACAAGAATTGTCAATTTGTCGTTTAATTTGACTGATTTGCCTTTTCAGCTTGGAATTAACCTCTAAATCATTGACTATTTTCTTATATCCATGGAGTATTGTGGCATGATTCCTGTTGCCCAATATATTGCTAATCTCCCTGAAGGAGTAATTTCCTTTCTCTCGTAGGAGATACGCTGCGATTTGGCGTGCTAGGGAAGTCTCCCTGTCCCTCTTTTTGCCTAGCAATTGCTCTAGGGAACAGTCAAAATATTCAGCTACCTTCTGGACTATTACTTTACAGTCATCGTTGTTTTTATTAGTTGTTAATAACTTGGTGACTATTTGTGGAGTTAAGCTAAGCCCGGTTAACTTGGTATAGGCATCGAGGTATGTGAGGGCACCTTCAAGCTGGTAGACGTTATCCTGTATCTTCTGTGCAATAAATTGCAGTGTCTCTTCGATGATAGGGAGTTCCTTCTCCGTTGACTTGGCTTGAACTATAGCTAACCGTGTCCCAAAATCGAGGGGCTGAATTTGAGTAACAAGACCACATTGCAGGCGTGACCTTAGCCTGTTGCTGACTAAAGACATCTCTTTGGGGGCGCAGTCAGCAGCGATCACGATTTGACAGTTATTATGATAAAGCTCGTTGAAGGTGTGAAAGAAAAACTGTTGAGTCTGCTTTTTATTATCTAGCAGCTGGAAATCATCGAAAAGGAACATATTTACCGAGGCGAATTTGCTTCGGAAATGGTCTACAGCATTCTGCTTGACTGCGAGCACAAATTCGGTGATGAATTGGTCAGCGGAGGAGTAAACCACGTTCAGTCCACTTCCTATCGCCATGTGCCCGATAGCATGTAACAAGTGAGTCTTGCCGCGCCCAGTGTCTCCGTGAATGATGAGTGGATTGTAGACCAGTGATGGTTTCTGGCTTACCTCTGTGGCTGCAGCATAGGCAAGGCGATTGCAATCACCCACCACAAATCTGGCGAAAGTGTATTTGGGATTAAATCGGTAGGTTTTCATCCTGGTGCTTACTCCACCGTCGCGCTGCAATGGCTTCTCCCTAACCGGTGTTGACTGCTGTACTACGAATTGGACCTCCAAGTCTTTTCCCAAGATAATGGCAATGGTCTTCTTTATCAATGAATGAAAGCGTTTTGTAAGATACTCAGCGATGAAAGTATTGGAAACGCTAACTACGAAGACGTCGTTTTCGCAGCAACTGATACCTTGACTATCGCTAAGCCAGGTATCATAGTTTATCCTGTTGACTTGGAGTTGAAGCTGTCCTAAAGCTCTTGCCCAAGCTTCTTTTGCCGAAAATGGTTCATTCATAGAAATAGAATCACCAGTAGCCACATGGGGTAATTGGAGAATACCAAGGTCAAATTATGACAAAAACGGTTTTTGGTCATCTAGGGGAATTTTGACATAACAAAAAAAATATTTGAAAATGCTGTTGGGCTAGTTATGAAAGTTATTTTTATGGGCACTCCGCAATTTGCCATGCCTGTGCTGGAACGTTTGCTTAATAGTTCTCACCAGGTAGTGGCAGTATGCACTCAACCTGATAAGCCGGCGGGAAGAAGGCGGGACCTCATTCGTTCGCCGGTAAAAGCTCTGGCTTTGAATCGCCATATCCCTGTTATGCAACCAGAGACATTTAAGTCTCCCCAGGCAGTGCGGGAATTGAGTCGCTTCTGTCCCGATTTCATCGTGGTTGCCGCTTTTGGGCTCATTCTCCCTCCCGAGGTGTTATCCCTGCCCCAATTTGGTTGTCTTAATGTTCACCCTTCATTGTTGCCCCGTCATCGCGGACCCTCCCCTGCGGTTAATGCTATTCTTGATGGGGATGAAACTACCGGTGTCACTATCATGTTATTGGATGCCGGATTGGATAGCGGTCCTATTTTGGCTCAGAGGGAAATGCCTATCTTGCCTGAAGACACCACTGGCTCACTCACTGATAAACTAGCTCAACTGGGAGCTGCTCTTCTGGTGGATATTTTGCCTGAATGGCTTGAGGGCAAGATTAAGCCACAACCTCAGGAGGAAAACAGAGCTACTTTCAGCAGGCTGATAACCAGCGGGGACGGGAAAATAGACTGGCATCTTCCCGCTGTGGAAATCTGGCGAAGGGTAAGGGCTTATAATCCATGGCCAGTTTGCTATGGCTGGTGGGGTGACAGGAGGATTAAAGTTCACAGTGCTGTTCCTTTGAAGGATGTAACTCCAGGAAAGGTGGGGGAGGTGGTGGCTTTGCCTTCGTCACCTGAAGCAGGTGTGATCACCGGGCACGGCGTCTTGGGCCTTGATAGAGTGCAACTGGAGGGAAGGAAGGAAATGCCAATCGCTGAGTTTCTGAGAGGACAAAGAAGCTTTGTCGGCTCAGTTCTGAGTTGAGGATGCTAACTTATTTGCCTCGATTCTTATTTAGGTTAATAATATTTCGCGGAGGCGTGAGAGATATTTTTCCTGTTTGACCCGATATGGTTTTTATTTGTGATACCGCCGTTCATATTCATGATGCTGCGTGGCAGTGGTTTGGTCTCCGTTGAGGAATATGGTGGTGCCAGGGCTGTCCTTTCTGCGGCGGCTCTAACCTATGTAGCTTCTTTCTTCATGACATTAGCGCAGTTGATGTATTTTGTATTGCTCGCCATAGGGCTGGGACGAAGATAGCCGTTGTTATCTAGATGCAGGAATTGTGGTAAAGAATCCCCCCGTATTTCCCAAATATTGGGAGTATGTGTGGATTGTATTCGGGAGGACTTCGCTGCAGTACTGCCTGACATAGAGGAAGCTCACCGCAAGTCGCGAAGTCAATTTAGCCTCCCCATTCATCCTCCTAGAAGCGAAACTGGTCCTCAATGCCATATTTGTGTAAACGAATGCCGACTACCCTCAAACAGCAGGAGCTATTGTGGGCTCCGCTATGACGAAGGAAACAAGCTCAAGGGTGCTACGTCAAATAGAGCTAATGTTAGTTGGTATTATGATCCCTTGCCGACCAACTGTGTAGCAGACTGGGTTTGCCCCGGTGGCACCGGAGCTGGCTATCCTCATTTTGCTTATCGCAGTGGACCTGAATATGACTACAAAAACCTTGCCGTGTTTTATCATGCCTGCTCCTTCGATTGCTTATTTTGCCAGAACTGGCACTATCGTGACTTAGCGTTGCGGGAGTCCAATATTACCGCTTCAATGCTTGCTGATGCTGTTGATGCCCACACTTCATGCATTTGCTACTTCGGTGGTGACCCCACGCCGCAGTTGCCTCATTCAATCCATGTTGCCCGGCTGGCTCTGGAGAGGAACAAAGACAGAATCCTTCGCGTCTGCTGGGAGACCAATGGCTCAATGCGTCCCGCTCTATTGAAACAGGCCGCCGAAATTGCTTTGAGTTCCGGTGGCTGTATTAAGGTTGACCTTAAAGCCTGGAATGAAGGATTACATATGGCCCTTTGTGGTGTAAGCAACAAAAGAACTCTGGAAAACTTTCAGCTCCTGGCAGAATATGCTCGGGAGAGACCTTCGCCTCCATTCTTGATAGCAAGCACTTTGCTCGTCCCGGGATACATAGACCGGGAGGAGATTTCCCGGATTTCCCGGTTCATTTCCTCCCTTAATCCTGATATCCCCTACTCGCTTCTTGCCTTTTATCCCCACTTTATGATGAGGGATTTGCCTACCACTTCTAGGCATCACGCTGAGGAATGCCTAGCGGAAGCAAAAGCACAGGGATTAAAAAGCATAAGAGTTGGCAATGTCCATCTTCTCGGCGATGATTACTAGGAACCTGGCTTAGCCTCTGCCCACTGTTTGCTAGTCAAAGTTGCTTATTTTCTTTAAGCTCGTTGTAGCACTCGCTGCAATATACCGGTCTACCTTCACGGGGCTGGAACGGCACTTCTGTGTCTTTGCCGCACTGGGCACATACTGCAGGGAACATCTGGCGTCTGAAGCCGAAGTCGTTTCCGTAACGCTGGGATTTCCTTGCTTTGCGGCACGCTGGGCAACGCTTGGGTTCATGAGCATAGCCTTTAGTGGCAAAGAACTCCTGTTCCTCAGCGGTGAAGGTGAAAGTCGCACCGCAATCAGCGCACTCGAGCGTTTTCTCTACGTAACCCACTGGATGACCTCCTCTATATTAAATTGTTGGCTAGAGCTAAGGTCACTCAGCACCTTGAATAAACCTAGCGGAGTTTAACCCGGTATGCAATGACCTAGAACCAACTCCAACAGAAATATTGTATACTACAAGGCTTTATATTGCAATAGTGATTTGGCTTTTGGAGGCAATGTGATAAAATCTTTATTGATTAGCTATGCCAGTTTACGAATACCGTTGTAATTCCTGCCACCGCAAGGTTAGCTTATTTCGGCACAATTTTTCGCCTGATGCTCCTGCCTGCCCTCACTGCGGGGGTGAGCTCAAACGGACATTCTCCACTTTCGCCATGCATAAAACCTACAAGGATGCTTATGACGATATACTTTCCGACAGGAACTTGACTGAGGGGATGATGCGTAATGACCCCAGAGCTTTAGCTGAGTGGAATAAGAGAATGACCGGAGGCGAGAAGCCTCCTCCAGATTATGAGGAAATGACCGAGAGAATGGAGAGCGGGGAATGGCCTGTTGAGCAGATTGAACAAAAGAGGAAAGAGGTGATGGGCCTATCCGAGTCATCAGAGGCGAACGGGGATTAGCAAGGAGGCAAGGTGCCAATCTATGAGTTTATCTGCCATGATTGTCGTGAAAAGACGAGTGTTCTGCTGAGGAGTATCTCGGAGCCTGTTTCGGCCACCTGTCGCTTTTGCGGAAGCACTAATTTATCCCGTACTGTATCAAGCTTCGCCTATCATAAGTCATTGCAAACTGTATGGGAGGAGAGTGGCGAACCATCAGCACATCTCAGCGATGATTATTACAAAGACCCACGCAACATCGGGCGTTGGGCGGAGAAGAAATTTAAGGAAATGGGCGAAGAGATGCCTTCTCAGATTAAAGAGGAAATACAGGCAGCTAGAGAGGGCGTGATGCCCGAGCCTCTGAAGGATTTACAAAGTGCCTCACCAACCGCTTCGTATAGTTGATGCCAACCTCAACCGTTCCGTTGAAGGGCTGCGTGTTCTGGAAGATGTTGCCCGTTTTGTTCTTAATGACGCTACACTAAGCCAGCAGTTAAGAAGCACTCGTCACAGTCTTGCCGAAGTCGGTGAGTCTCTGGGCATAATTCTTCTTGAGGAACGAGACTCGGAACACGATATTGGCAGAGAAAATGTCATTGCCAAGCCCCCCTCTTTAATTACAAGCCGCCCCTCTGTCATTGCGAGCCGAAGGCGAAGCAATCTCAACAGGCAGTCCTACCCTGATTTAGCCAGCCTGGTCGGAGCAAATGCTAACAGGGTGGAGGAATCTCTGCGCGTATTGGAGGAGTTGGCTAAACTGGATGAACTGAGCTCCAAGCTCGATGCTGCCAAGTTTGAGAAGGTGAGGTTCCGCCTCTATTCGGTGGAAAAAGAGATGGTTTCCAGACTAACGCGGCAGTATAAGCTGAAGGAGTTGACTGGCCTTTATGTTATCGTCGATAGGCAAGTTCTGGGTGGCAGGGACGAATTGGAGGTAGCTCGAGAGGTTATTCAGGGAGGGGCCAAGGTTATCCAGCTCCGTGACAAGCAAAGGAGTATGGTGGAACTATTGCCCGTTGCTGAGAGGCTTAAGGAGCTATGCCTGAAGGCAGGGATTTTGTTTATTATCAATGACTATTTGGATTTGGCACTGGCAGTCGATGCTGATGGTCTCCATATTGGCTATGGAGATCTGCCGGTTCATGTTGCCAGGAGAGAATTGCCAGCGGCTAAGATAATTGGTAGCTCGGTTACCACGATATCACGGGCAATCGAGGCGGGGGATGAAGGGGCGGATTACATTTCTGTGGGCTCGATGTTCCCTACGGAGAGCAAGGAGGGGGCTATTGTCGTCGGCCTGGATATTCTCAGGCAGGTGAGGGAGGCGGTATCCTCCCCGGTGGTGGCTATCGGCGGCATTGATAAAAGCAATGTTGGTGAGGTAATTGCTGCTGGTGCTGATTGTGTTGCTGTGATTAGCGCTGTGTTAAGCACGCCAGATATCAAAAAAGCCACCAAAGGGTTGGTTAGCGAGATAAGGAAGGCAAGGAGAAAATGCCGGGGTTAGGGGAGGAGCTAGGAGCTATCGCTGGAGAAATCCGTGCTTATTTCACCGCTGAGGATGAAGCCAGGGAAAAGGCTTTGCGCCTCTGCCGCCAGATAATTCGCAATAGCGCCAATGCTATAAGGGCTGTTCATCGTCAGGAGCAGGATAAGGCAAGGCAAATTCTTGATTCAACTTACAAATTGGTTCAGGAGATAAATTATAGCCTCAATGACCATCCCGGTTTGCTTCATTCAGGATTCGTTCATGATGCCCAGAAGGAATTCGCCGAAGGGAGCATCACCTTCGCTTTGATCGTTGGGAAAGAGCTCCCCAAAGCTGAGGCAATAGGCGTTGATTATGCCGCATATCTCAATGGGCTTGGCGAGGCGGTGGGTGAATTGAGGCGCTACTTACTGGATAGCATGAGGAGAGGGGATTTCTCTCGCTGTGAGGAGTTGCTCGGTGCCATGGATGATATTTATGGCACATTGATGACTATGGATTTCACTGAAATCATCACGCATGGTTTGAGGCGGACCACGGATGCGATTCGTGGTGTCATTGAGAGGACTCGCGGCGATGTGACCATGGCTTTGCGGCAAAAGGAACTGGAAGCAAAGCTGGGCAAATATTGAATATTTATTCTATTAAGGGTGTTTATCAACTGAGGATGGTTTGAAGAAAAGAGGGATATAAGGAGGTAGTTATGAAAAACTCGCGGGATGCTGTATTGGAAAAGGCGTTTGAGTCTGCCCGCAAATACGAGATGAAGTGTACCGGGTGTGCCCAGACGACCCTTGCTGGCATCTTCGATGCTTTGGATATTGAAAACGATGATGTGTTCCGAAGTGCAAGTGGGCTGGCAGATGGATTGGGCTTAACAGGGGACGGTTCGTGCGGTGCCCTGGTTGGCGGTTCAATGGTGATCAGTTACCTCTTTGGCAGGGAAAAGAAGGACTTTCCCGACATGTTAAAGCCCATGAGGTCATATATGATGGTCAAGAAGCTGCATGACAGATTTGTTGAACAGTATGGGTCATGCCGATGCTATGACATCCAGAAGCGCCTCATGGGCAGGACTTTTAATCTATATGACACATCAGAGCTGGAAAAAGCTATTGAGGCTGAAATGTTTGATCATTGCTCAAAGGTTGCTGGTACCGCTGCTAGGCTGGCTACAGAGCTAATACTGGAGGAGAGGGAGCGCCAAAAAGACGAAAAATAATAAGGAGGTAACTATGGCTCAAGATGCATGGAAGGCAAAAGGAGAGCAGTTAGATAGGTATTTAAGGCTGGACACATTTCCTTTAGGTGTGAGTTTCCTGAAAAAGGATGATGCATTCCCGGAAAAGACACCGACGCCCTCAAGTATGGGGATAAAGATTGCCCTGTGTCAGGCAACAAATATTGCCCGGAGATGGGGATGGGCTATGGGGGTGACAAAAGATGACATAAATTGTATCCCGGCACTCATGGGCTTTGGCTGGAGAGAACCTGAAACCCCGGACGCAGTAGTAGATTTCCTTATGAGCATGGGTTTTTTTGAGACAAAAGATGCTGCTATGAAAACTCTTGAGAGAATGACCATAATGGAGCCAGGGCGATTTGAAAAACTTTATATAGCTCCCCTTTCAAGGACAAAGCTTGAGCCGGACGTAGTGGTCATATATGGCAATCCGGCACAGATGATGAGACTTGCCCAGAGCTATATCTATAAAAGGGGTGGGGTTGTTACCTCTGAGACAAACCTGGGGTTTACCTGTACCAGCGAGATGATATGGCCATTGAAAGAAGGAAAGGCCTGTTTTATTCATCCCGGCAGGGGTGAAAGGGTGCTCGGGCTTACCCAGGACCACGAGATGGCGTTTAGTCTACCGGCATCTCAGGTAGATGACCTGATAGCCGGACTTGAGGTAACCCATAAGGGAGGCTCACGCTACCCTGTTCAGAGTTATCTATTATTTCAGCCCATGCAGATCCCGCAGTTTGAAGAGCTTGAAAAACACTTAAAGCCCTAGGGGCCTTTTTATCGAATTTGTTCCCATGTTGTTGAGAAGAAGCCGAAGTCAAGCAAAAAAGACAAGAAGGGAGATGATGTATCATGCCATTGAAAACCGCTGCAGAGTACATCGAGAGTCTGCGTAAGCTGAAACTGGACCTCTATCTACTTGGGGAAAAGGTGGAAAATTGGGTTGATAATCCTATTATCAGACCATCAATCAATGCTGTGGCGATGACCTACAAGCTTGCTCACGAGCCCAGGAACAAGGAGTTGGCAACCACGGATTCGATGCTTACAGGGAATAAGGTAAACAGATTTAACTCTCTGTTCACAAGCACCGGTGATATGGTCAGTAAGGTAAGATT
>SMTZ1_10003292_pt1 | contig 16269 bp, 16 predicted proteins | sample DeeMarSWOR136_30_FD_25667 | JGI IMG/M metagenome (IMG submission 25667)
TGGACGAGTTAACTACGCAGGGCAGGTATTGGGCTGCGACTACACCAACGTCAGGTCAGTAGCCAACGACGTTGAGGCTTTTCTCTTCATTGGTGGTGGAAAGTTCCACGCTTTAGGCATAGCTCTTAGCACATTCAAACCCACCATAATTGCAGACCCTTATGAAAACAGGGCTTATTCAATAAATGAAGAGGCGCAGAAAATCCTCAAACAACGATGGGGTTCTATCGAAGAAGCGAAACACGCCAAAAGCTTCGGCGTCTTGATCGGCTTGAAACTGGGCCAAAAGCGTCTAGAGGACGCGTTGAACGTCAAGGAGATAGCTGAAAAAAACGGGAAAGCGGCGTTTCTTTTTGCAATTCGCGAAATATTGCCAGAGGTGTTAATGGAGTTTCCTTCTGTCGACGCGTATGTAAACACCGCATGTCCACGAATATCTCTTGACGCGCCTTCGAAATTCTTAAAGCCTGTGTTAACCATTAACGAGTTTATGGTGGTTTCCGGCGAATCTTCATGGGAAAACTTGCTCAAAAACGGCTTATTCGAAAACTAGAATTGGAACTCTTTCTATCCCAAATTGAGTCCCAGCCTTCTCCTGAAGCGAGTCTTGAACAATACACAGTCTCAGAAGCTGTTGCAGCACGAATGCTTTACTTGGCTGCCTACACAAATGACGACATAATCGGTAAAACAATTTTAGATCTGGGCTGTGGTACTGGTCGTCTCGCTTTAGCCGCTTCCTTTTTAGGTGCACAAAGCGTTGTTGGTGTTGATATCGATAAAACAGCGATAATAGTTGCGGCTGAAAACTCGGAAAAAGCAGGGTTTAAAATTAATGTCCAATGGGTTATTGGTGATGTTAGTGCGGTAGCGGGCAGCTTTGATACTGTGCTTCAGAATCCTCCTTTTGGTGTGCAGAAGCGGGCTGCCGACCGAAAATTCTTGGAGAAAGCTTTAGAAGTTGGAAATGTGGTTTATTCGCTTCATAACCACCCGCGCACAGACAAGCAGTTGGTAAAACGGCTCAAATCGAACTCGACAGGTATGTTGCAAGTTGTTCCTTCTCCGTTTATCGATAAGTTTGTTGAGCGCCATCATGGCGTGGTCAAAGCAGTTTACGCCATGCCCATGACCATTCCACGCATGTTTGACTTTCACATCAAAATGAAACACGATTTTATAGTTGACCTGTACGTTATAAAGAAAAGCTGATGTTTTTTGGGAGTCCGTAATCAAAAGGTTTATTGAGCAGCATAGAAACTTAGGATATACCCGTTCAGAGAACGTCTCTGTATCGCTTATATTTCACAGTAAGGGAAAATAGAATGAGTTTGAAAGCATCTGAACATAAAAGTGGTCATTTAGTATTACCTGGAGAGCGCTTAGGGGTTATTGAAGAGTTCATTCCAGATTCTGGAACGTACGTGAAAGACGGTGTGATCTACTCCAAAATTGTTGGTCGCACGTTGATGGATCTAGTTAGCAAGCGTGTTTCAGTTTACCCGTTGATTACGGTAGCGTCCGTTCCGAAAGTCTTAACAACAGTCGTTGGACAAGTTGGCAACGCTCAATCCGACAATGTTCTGGTTAGAATTTTTAAGATAGGTCCTAAGAGGCTTTCAGGAGTCTTCACGGGCATCCTTCATATTTCTGATGTGCAGGAGAGGTACGTTAAATCTATGAATGACGTGTGCAAGCCAGGCGACATAATACGGACTAAGGTTATAAGCAACAAGAACCAGGTTTCCCATCTCTCCACTAGGGACAAAGATTTAGGCGTAGTATACGCTTTTTGTTCCCGATGTTCAAGTTTGCTGGAGCCAAAACGACATCAGCTGCAGTGCCCCAAATGCGGCAACATTGAAAGGCGCAAAATCGCTTCAGATTATGGAAAAGGGGAGATATGAGCAACTTGAAGGTCAAAGTGTTAGAGAAAGAAGCAAATGAACTTAAAATAGAAATTGAAGGTGCAGGCCACGGTCTCTGCAACCTTCTGCAGAAAAAGCTCTTGGAAGATGAGCAAGTGGACTTTGCTGGTTACGATGTACCGCATCCTTTAGCATCAAACCCCATAATCTATGTCAGGATGAAGGGATCAGCAAAACCTAAAGACGCACTGATTAAGGCTGCGGAAAAAGCTCGCGAAGCGAACACAGCCTTTGGTAAGGAACTGAAGAAAAGTCTCAAAGCCTAATTCTCTAGTTTTAAGCAAAAGTACCGATATTTTTCTTATCGTGTGCTAGGACTCAGCAAGGTTGAGGCCTTTTAGACTTAAGAAACGCTTAAGCTTATAACACGCCCTCAAGATACATAGCATCCAAATCTCTAAGGAAAAACCGTTTTGAACCGCAAGAGCTTCCGTGTGATAAAACCTGAAATCCGAGTTTTGGGGGTAGATGACAGCGCGTTCACCCCACACGTTCAGAGTCAGGTGCCAGTCGTTGGCGTAGTTTTCAGAGGAGGTTATTGGTTTGATGGCATAATGCACACCAAAATTTCTGTAGATGGCTTTGATGCTACAGACAAAATAGCATCCATGATAATCCGTTCACCTCACTACAAGCAGTTGCGGTTGATAATGTTGAATGGCATAACATTCGCTGGCTTCAACATAGTGGATGTCAAAGAGCTCAACGTGACTACTAAGCTTCCTGTTATAACGGTGACGCGTAAAAAGCCTGACCTCGCAGAAATTCGCCAAGCGCTCCAAAACCTCCCTTGCAGCAAAAAGCGTTGGAAAACGATTCTTAACGCTGGCGAACCTATTGAGGTCTCTACCAGAAACATGAAGGCAAAAGTCTACATTCAAACTATAGGTTTATCAAAAGAGGACGCGCAGAAAATCTTGAGGTTGACATCAACCCGAAGCAACATTCCGGAAGCCCTGCGTGTGGCGCATTTTATTGCATCTGGAATAAGCAGTCTGTAGCCTTTGAATTAGCAAAAGTTTAAAAGAGACCCTGCAAAGTGAATCGCAAACGGATAATGGAGTAGCGTATATGGAATTCTGTCCGAAATGTGGTTCTCGCCTCGAGTTTAGAAAACCGAAGGCAGAAAAGGAGTCATCCTTGATGCTGTTTTGTCCGAAATGTGGATACAAAAAGCAGGAATCAGCCCAGAAGGTCGAACCCAAAATCGGCAAAGTAATTCAGCATAATCCCCAACAGTTTGTGGCTGTGATAGGCAAGGAAGAACAGAAGCTCCGAACACTCCCCACCGTTCGAATCGAATGCCCAAAATGCGGAAACAACACCGCATATGTGTGGCAAGTCCAAACGCGTAGCGCGGACGAGTCTTCAACCCAGTTCCTGCGCTGCACAAAATGCAACTACACGTTCAGAGAATACAGCTAGGCTCAGTTTTATCTTGTGCACAGATCGAACATAGCCTGTTAACCTGTAGTTGCTTGTTTTTGCAACTATAAATGTTTTCTTGTAGGGCGCTAAGGTTTTAGTGTAAGTCTTTTATATTCCATAGCATATGCATTAACCGAGGAAAACGGATATGTTTAAGCTTAAAGTATCTGACGCTAAACTCTTGAGAGATATGACTACTGCCATCTCCATTCTCGTGGATGAAGCCACCTTTAAAATTGAACCTGAAGGATTGAAACTGCGCGCGATGGATCCTTCCCGAGTCGCCATGATTGATTTCGAATGGCCTAAAACGATTTTTGAGGAGTATATATGTGAAGCGCCTTCAAAGATGTGCATAAACATAAGTGAATTGTTAAAGTTGCTCAAGCGGGCAGGCAAAGATGAGGCAGTGGAGCTGTCTCTCGATGATAAGACTGGGCGTCTTCAGATCAGAATAACAGGAAGGTACAGCCGCAACTTCAACATGCCCACACTTGAGGCATCTGAAGAAGAGGTTCCTACACCGAAGATCGCCTTCAACATAAAAGCTAAAACCACGACGCATGGGCTGAGTCAAGCGATTGAGGATGCTCAACTTGTGAGCGACCACGTTCGAATGGAAGCGGATGCGGAGAAACTGGTTTTGAATGCTGCAGGCGATTTGATGGGTGCGACCATAACTCTCCTGAAGGGAAGTGACGCCCTGCTGGACTTGGAAGCAAAAGAGAATTCAAAGGCGACTTTCAGCCTAAGCTACTTGTCTGAAATCATAAAGGCTGCATCAGCCACATCTGACATCGCCACGCTTGAATTTTCAACCGACATGCCCGTGCGAATAGACTTTCAGCAGACCAAAGAGGGAAAGCTAACTTTCTTCCTTGCGCCAAGAATTGAAACCGAATAATGATCTAACATGCAAGGAAACGGTGCGTTTCACTCAAAAAGACTTGGCGAAATACACTTTTCTGAAAGAAACAATAGAGCACATGAAAAAACTGGGTTTGAAAATTGAAAACTTGGCAAATCCTGAGATGGCACAGGTTCTGAACCGTGCCATTGAAAGAGTTGAAAAAGCCATCTTATCAGTCACCATGGGCGAAAAACGCGAAAGCTGCGTGGAAATCACATCCTTTCCTGTCGCGATCGTGCGCATGCGTTATATTCTTTGAAAAGAAGTATGAAGTAATCGATTGGTGATAATATAACAGTAAAATTTACCAAATTGACAATATCCGATTCTCTCAAATATCCTTTTTTACCAATAGCTAGGCAATATATTGCCCGTTTAGGATTAGATTTTGATACAATCACGAGCTTGCAGGAAATTAGAGACCACGCAAAACAGAGAATATCTTCAACCTTTTTACCTGAAGAAGACCTTTCTGAAAAATCTAGAAGATATTATGAAATTGAGACTGCTTCATACGCTTTGTCTCTTCTATACTTAGCGGGAGTATCAGAACCCATTCTAACTGAAAAATTTGCTTTGTTTGAAGCTCAAAAAGTGAACGCACATCTAAAACAGGAGAGAAATGTTGAAGTCCTTCTTGAGATCGCTAAAGCATTTAATTGGAATGTTGAAAAGAAAGACGACTTTTACATGGTTCACTTTGCAAAATTTCTTGAAACTTCAACTAGAGGACGGTTACATCACAGCTCGAAATGGAAGCTGGTCAATAGAATAATGGAAAAAGGATTGGTACAGGTATCGCCTCGGGAGTTGGCACGACTTCTTCAAGAAGACGTAAAAAATCAGATAGAGAAAAGTGCTAAGCAGGAACTCGGAAAAGTTCCAGAGCAAATTCAAAATGACATAGATGAAATAAAAGCAGATTTCTTGAAAAGAAAATCTCAGTTTGAGGAGGTTATCCAAGTAATTAAAGCCCAAGAGTCTGATTATCCTCCTTGCATATTGGCTCTGATGAAAAGAACTTCCGAAGGACAACATTTATCCCATGTTGAAAGGTTCACTTTAGTGACTTATCTACTACGTCAAGGAATAAGCGTGGATACAATTGTACACATGTTTTCGAACGTTTCTGATTTTAAGGAAGATAAGACACGATATCAAGTTGAACACCTTTCCGGCGTAAGAATGGGAAAAGAACCATATATGCCCTATAATTGTTCTTCACTTCAAACCCATAACGTTTGCTCAGGCGCAACCGACCCAATATGCCAAAAAATACGAAATCCCTTATCATATCATCTTAGAAAAAGAGGTTTACCCTTATTCAGAAAACAAAAAGACCGTCGTCGCTATTAAAACAACTCTTTCTAATCGAGCATTAAACATGTTTCGCTCGCTCTCGCTTCGCCTCGGACTCGCTCAAAAGTCTAATAGGCGCTGGGCTCGAGCTCGCTTCAGACTGTTTTTAAACAAAACCTGATTTAAGCGTTGCTTCGCTTTTGTGCCCACACGCGCGCGTGTTAATGGTTAAATCTGGGAAGTGAAATCATTTACACTATAAAACAGGGAGAAGCGGAGAGGTAATTGTGTCTTCCAGAGACTTCGTTTATGGAAAATTCTCTGACTTCTACAGTGCCCCGTCTACAGTTATCCCTTCCCCTTCTTCGCTCGGCCAAAGGGAACTCGGTTTTCTTCTCTTGAAGGAACGAATAATGCTGCGACATAGGGTTTTTGCGCGAATCAAAGACCTCCAAACGTTTCTCAGCGAGGCAGTTCCTTCAGATGTTTACCACTCTTGTGCATATTACGAAAATCCTGTGGCCGAGATGGATAAGAAAGGCTGGCTCGGAGCTGACCTTGTCTTTGACATAGACGCTGACCACATTCCCACATCATGTAACAAAATCCATGATAAATGGATTTGCGACAAATGCGGTTTTAGCGGAAAGGGCATCACTCCTGAAGCTTGCCCAGTTTGTGATACTAAAAAGTTTGAAACCAAAACGTGGACGTGTGACCTCTGTTTAGAATCAGCCAAGAATGAAACCGCTAAGCTGATCGATATGTTGAGTTCGGACTATGGGTTTTCCGATAAGGAGCTGCATGTGTTTTTTTCCGGTCACCGTGGATACCACGTTCACGTCGAGAGCGAAGCCGTTAAGACGCTGGATGCTATGGCTCGGAAGGAAATCGTTGATTACATCACTGGACTGGGCTTATCTATGTTCGGCGGTGAAGAGAAGGGAAGGTCGCCGAGGCGTCGTCTTTCTCGCGTTTCTCGCAGTTTTAGTTTGCATAACTTCGGTTGGAACAGACGCTTAAGACTGGGGCTCAGAAACTTCATTTTGAACGCCACAAAAGAGGACTTGGCAAACGCTGGAGTTAAAAGTAACTCTGCGATCATTTTGCAGAACAAAGATTTGATTCTGAAGCGGTGCATTGAAGAAGGCAGGTGGAGCAGCGTTAAAGGCGTCAGCGTTAGAACCTGGATGAAACTGATTGAGTACGTGAAGGACCTTGAATCATCAAAAATCGATACAGTTGTGACCACGGATACGCACCGCTTGATACGAATGAACGGTACTTTACACGGAAAAACAGGCTTAAAAAAAGTGGAGTTTCCAATTGAACGCCTCGAGGATTTTGAACCGTTTGAGGAGGCAGTAGCTTTTAAAGAGGGCGCCGTGAAAGTGTTTGTCTCTGAAGTGCCTGAATTTAGGTTGGGAGGAAGTTTGTTGGGTCCTTACCGAAATCAAACGGTTGAAGTTCCGACAGCCGCGGCTCTACTTCTGATCTGCAAGGGTAGGGCTGAGGTGGCGAGCTAAGATGTATGACGAACTTTTTGCAGCGTGGCGTTTTGAGGTCGAAAACGATGAACTGGGAGGCTTGTCTCCAGATTTCTATGCCCGCGTGGCGGATTACGTGCGAAGGATTAAGGAAGAAAGCAGGATGCTTGATAAGAAGACGGTGAAGGTGGGGCTTCTTGAGCGTGAACTGGCAAATGTGCAGCGTATTGTTGATGAGTTAGTGTGGGCGCGGTATAGAAAGCTGCTAAGGTTGCTCACGGAAAGGAAGAAGGTGCCTGCGGATTTGTTAACGGCTGAAGAAGCCGAGTTGGGTGAAGGCTTTCTTTCTATCGTTGAAGCGTATCAAGGTTTTGCTAAAAAACTTTTGCAAGGTCAGATTTCAGAAATAGCCGTAGCCCAGCATCACAAAGTTCACAAGAGGGTCGCCTTGAGGTTTTTGAAGAATATTCCAGCGATTGTAGGTGTCGACATGAAGACTTATGGACCTTTTCTAGTTGAGGATGTTGGGTCAGTGCCTGTTGAGAACGCTAAGATTTTGATTAAGAAGGGTTTGGCTGAAGAGGTTGAGGTTTCTTAGCCGCTGAGGCATTTTTATGGTGATTTTCTGACCTATCATTTGACTTTCGAGAACCAGCATTAGATACGACACGATCCATGCGATTGAGTATAGCGGACCGTAGTAAAAGTGGGGCATTTGTACGTCTCCACCATTCATCCCTATGGTAAAAATCGTTGCAACTCTTAGAATGCTAATAATGTAGGTGACTGTGGCGCCAGATGCGAAGTAGGTTGCGCGCGCGTCTGCCAGAAAAACGGGGGGCTACTCATATCGGCGTTTTCCGCCGCTAATAGTATACAGGAAAATTAACAAATGACCTCTCTGCAAAATTCTCCTGCATTTTCTTTTTCTGGGAGATATAGCAAATAAATCGCCTAAAAGTAATAGCGGTTACATTCTTTCAGGTGCCACAACACCAATTAACGTTAAAGCATTACGCAGCACGATGCGGATTGCATCGGTTAACGCTATTCGAGCTTCACTGAGTTCCTTTGATTTGGCTTTGATAACGGGTAATGCGTTGTAGAACGTGTTAAACCTATCAGCAAGGGCGTTTGTGAAGCCCGATATCATGTTTGGTTTTAGGTACTCTGCGGCTTCGATAAAGGCGTCTGGAAAACCTGCTAAAAACAGAACTAACTCGCGTTCCATTTTTTCCTTCAAGAGCGCGAAATCTGCGTTTTCCGTTTTCCTTGCTGCTTTGCGCAAGATGCTGCAAGCCCTAGCATGAGTGTACTGCACGTAAGGAGCACTGTTGGTTTCGAAATTCAGCACCCTATCCCACGTGAAGACAACCGGTTTAGAAGTATCAACATCAACAAGAGCGTAACGCACAGCACCCAACCCCACAAAGTCCGCAATGCCACGTTTTTCCTCTTCTGACAACTTGGGAGAACGCTTCGAAACTTCTTCGTAAGCCCGTTCAACCGCTTCGTTCAAAACCGCGTCGAAAGTGATGTACCTTCCTCGACGACTGGACATTTTACGTCCAGGAAGCTTCACCAGATTGTAGGCGAAGTGAACAAAATTGTCAGCGTAACTCCCGCAGCCCAAAGCGTACAACGCTATCTTTAGCTGCAACTGCGCCAACGACTGCTCCATACCAATAACGTTTATCACCCTTTCTGCTCGACTAAACTTCCATAACGTGTAAGCAACGTCACGCGTGGTGTAAAGCGTCGTGCCATCCGCACGCACCAGTGTCAATGGCGGCACTTCATAATCCTCCCTTAAACCCAACTTGACCTTAAGCCCCAAAACACGCACTACCTTTTCAGCGTCAAACTCCAACACCCCTCCTTCGCTGAAAACGAAAGGCGAAGTTTTCAGTTTCTGAAGCACCTCTGAAACCTGGCTGCTCCACACGAAATCACTTTCCCAATCCCACGCATCATAGCAAATTTTCACGCGTTTCTGTGTTTCCCTGAAACCCTGCAGACAAAGTTCACTCACCTTTCTAATTAGCCGCTTGGCTTCAGCATCTCCCTCTTCATAGGCACGGTTTAGCCTGTTAATTTCCTCCTCAGGATTCTCGTCTTCACCCATCTTCGCCCGAAGCTTCTCGAAAAGCACAGGAAGCTTCTCTTCCAGCTCAGCTGCAATTGACATCCACTCGTCAACCTGCTCAGTAAGCTTCGCTACTTCCTCAGAAGACGAAACCATCTTGGCACACTCGAGCTCTCTTCTCAACCGGTTAAGCTCCACCAAACAGCTCGTTATGGTGTATATTTCACCCACAAAATGATCACTCTTCTCGTCAGGCTTGGGCTCACCAAGCTTGATGTAACCATAAGCCACAACAGAGGATTGACGTCCCACATCATCAATGTAATAATGACGAGACACCGTGTGCCCTCGGCCCTTGAGTATGCGAGATAAAGCGTCACCAATCATCGGGTTTCTGGCTTGCCCGATATGAATGGGATGAAGTGGGTTAACGCTGGTGTGCTCAACAATTATCTTCATAGGATTTTCCGTTTTGACAAAACCATAATCTGAATCCAATTGCCTGACTGATTCGAGAGTTAACGCGGAAAACTTTGGGAAGTTAACGTGAAAGTTCACGTAGCCGCCTGCAACCGTAACTTTCTCAAGCAGCGAGAAACGTTGTTTGCCAACGGCTTTAACGAGTTGTGCAGCCAAGTCACCGGTTTTCTGGTGAAATTTTTTTGCCAACTCAAAGCACAATGAAGAAGCAAGCTGCCCAAAATCAGGGTTCGGCGGTTTACTGAATGACAAAGTCTCAACTTTAACTTCAGGCAGAGCTTTCTTGAGAGCCCGCGCTAATGCGGTTTCGCATTCTTTTCGGAACTCGTCAAAGGGGTTTTCGGAAATCATGTTTGTTTTCCCCGCAGATTTTGGAGTGCGGTAAACCTTTAAGAGGAAGGTGTATTTTAATTTGAAAAGCGTCGCTTATCTATGTATGGATGCAGCTCGGATGAAGACGAAAATAGTTTTTTCAGAAAAATGTTTGAACTATGGTGGTTGGCACATCGAAGGGCCTCAAAGAGTGAAGATGGCGCATGAATTTTTGAAGGAAAAAAACTATCAGTTTCTGGAGCCAACACCAGCTTCCGAGGATGACATACTGAGGGTTCACGACGCTGACTACGTTTGGAAACTAAAGAAGGGCTTAGTTGAAGATCCGGATACGCCATCTTACGCGGATATTTACGAGTATGCACGGCTTTCGGCTGGAGGAGCACTGTTGGCGGCTGAGGTTAACGGTTTTTCGCTTATGCGACCACCAGGACACCATGTAGGGCGTAGTGGTGCAGCCTTAGGTGTTTACACGCGTGGTTTCTGTTACGTGAATAACGTTGCGGTGACGGTGAAAGCCCTTGGCAAAGCGGCGTTGATTTTGGATGTTGATGGGCATCATGGGAATGGGACGCAGGAGATTTTTCAGGGTGACAAGAAGGTAGTTTATGTTTCGTTGCATCGTTACCCGTTTTATCCTGGTACGGGTGGTTTTTCTGAGAATAACTGTTTGAATTTTCCGTTGCCAGCTGACTGTGGCGAGCAGCGGTATCTGGAGACTTTGGATAAAGCGTTAGGCATGGTTGACGGGAGCAAATTTGAGATTGTGGCGGTTTCGGTAGGTTTTGATGCGCATGAAAAAGATTTGGCATCTCTCGGATTGACAGAGAACAGTTACAGAGAAATAGGAAAGAGAATTGGCATGCTCCAGAAGCCTGCTTTCTTCATTTTGGAAGGCGGATACATGGGCGAACAGAACGGCAGAGACATTGACCAGCTTTTAATTGGCTACGAAGAAAAAACTGTTTAACGCCGTGCATTTAGGGAAAAACTATTTTGGATCAAGTTGTTCTTCTTATTAGCTGGAAGCGTTTTTAAGGTTATTTTTGTTTTTTAGCACTTGCTTTTTTGTTCAAGGCTTCGAGTTTTTCGTTGACTCTCATTGATCTTTCCTCTGCTTCAGCGAGCAAGGGTTTCCAATCTTTATTCTTTACCAAATTGGTTAATCGTTCGGTTTCTGCGGGGAGTTTTTCCAAGGCTTCGTTGAAACGGTTTTCAGCTTCTTCGTCTGTGCATACGAGGTCTAAGGCTTCTTCAGGGCAGAATTCAACGCATTTTGGTTCTCCATCGCAAAGGTCGCAAGCTACGGATTTGCCTGTGTCAGAACTAATCGAAATACCGCCATGTGGACAGGCTTGTACGCACCAATCGCAGCCTTTGCATTTCTTTTCTTTGACCATTATGATGCCCGTTTTCTCGGATTGCGATAGGGCTTTTTCTGGGCATGCGGTTACGCATTTGGCGTCTTCGCAGAACCTGCAGGCGAGAGCAAAATTGAAACAGGGGGTCATGCGGACAACGCGGATTCGTGAACGGATTGGATTCATATTGTTTTCTTCTTTTTCCAGAGCGCAAGCGTACTCGCAGATTCCGCAACCTGTGCATTTGCTTGGATTAACGGAGACAAATTTTCTGGATGGAAATTTTGAGGCTGGCATTTATGTTACCAGAGATGATTTAGCTATCTAAAGATTTCTGTATGTTCCAAAGTTTTTAACCGTTGGTTCTTTGAGGTTTGGACGTTGTTGGTTTTTCCAAAAATTATAAGTGCGGACAAACTTCAGTAATGTCATTAAGTGGAGCTTGCGAGTCTTTGAAATGCTACGGCCTTGCGCAATCTTCATCGACGAGGTCTATAAGAATTGTAATTGCGGTAGCATTTATTGCGTTAGTTTTGTTTTTTTCTGCTCTTTCTTCAGCAACTGCTGATACAACTTCAGTTGAATGGAGGCAAACCTACCAAAACTTTCAGGCGTTATCTGTAATTCAGACCTCGGGCGGAGGCTACGCTATTGCTGGAACTCCCTCGTCGCCTGACGCAGCCACATTTGTTAAGACAGACTCGTCTGGTAACGTGCAATGGCAAAAAGCCTCAGGCAATGTAGTATCAGTGGTGCAAACTTTTGATTTGGGCTACGTACTATTTTACACTGATCATGTGGCAAAAACGAATGCTGATGGAAACTTTGAGTCGAGTTTTTCCATTGGATCAATGGGCGCTCGGAAAGGCATCATTACTCGCGCTGGAGAATACGTGGTGGTGGGCAATAGCATAGGAAGTGATGAGAACCTTTTTGCTTGGTTGTACAAGTTCGATGTTCAAGGTAACCTACTATGGAACAAAACTTTCACTGGCGGATTCGCTGTTTATGCCGTTGTGGAGACTGATGATCGTGGTTGCGCGTTGTCAGGCAACTGGCAACACGATTTTTGGTTAGCCAAAATCGATTCTAATAGTAACCTTCAATGGAGCCAAACCTACTCTTCTGGAGGACCATTGGATGTGCACCTCGTTCGCTCCATGGCGACAACCAACGACGGAGGATTCGTGCTTGCGGGGACTGGAGACTATCAAGCGAGCGGTGGTCTTGTTCCTTGGCTACTCAAGATAGATTCTCAAGGACACGAACAAATAAGCATTCACTACGACCATATTCTAAAAGAAAGCTTCACCGCAGTAGTGCAAACCGATGACAGCGGTTATGCATTAACACTAAAGAACAGTCCGACATTGATAAGGACCGACTCTTCTGGCGGTGAACTCTGGGCATTAACATTAACCAGTGGCGGCGACTGGAGTTTAAGTTATCAATCGTCGTCCCTGATAAAAACAAGAGATGGCGGCTACATCGTTGCTGGCTCAGTTTTCGGCAACACCGCTTTTCTGATAAAGGTTTCACCAGAGCCTAGCACACAGCCTCCTGTGATAACAGTCTCAAGCCCAAAAAGCAAAATATACGAAACCTCTGATGTTCCGTTAGTAGTTGTCGCAAATAAGCCTCTTTCATGGATTGCTTATAGCCTTGACAGTCAACCTGAAGTAACCATAACTGGAAACACAACTTTGTCTGGATTAACAGTTGGCACGCACAACTTAACCGTGTCCGCTCAGGACACAAGGGGACTGGCTGGTTCTTCGGGAACAATTCAGTTCGACATAGCAGCTCGGTTCCCAATAGAATTCGTGGCTATAGGCATTGCCCTTGCAGCCGTTGTCATTGTAGTTTTTCTGGGTTACGTTAAGCGACAAAGCCTTTCGGATTACAGGAAAAAAGGTTTCAAGAGTTTATTTCAGAAACAGCGCCTTGCAGGATTGGGAAAAAACAGGCTGTTATGGACGCTGACGATAATCGGCATATCTATACTTCTGGTTTTCACTCAAATTTTCTTTCCTTACGCCTACTATTCAATTTCTTCTGGAAGGGCCAACTCAGCATTTGAAGTAGGCGTAAGCTACGTTTATGAGCAAGACAATGTCGGTCAAATCTACGATCAGGTATCCCGTATTGAAGAATTGGGCTTTAGTGTAATTCGGGTTAACCTAGTCTGTGACTCAACCAACCCAAACTCGTATTCAAACACGCTCACGGACGTGTTCTTCAGTGCCGTCAGGCAGCTTGGCATCGGAGTCGCCCTCATAATCAACAATCACGACAGCAACGATAACATAAATTATTACCTCGGTAAGTGGGGCAGAGATCTCACCTACGTTCAAATTCTTAATGAACCTGACATTGCGTCATCTTGGGACGCAGGCGCTTTATTCACAGATGACGAAGCGAGTTCTAAATTTGATGATGTCTATTCAATAGTTGAACAATATCAGCTTTCGGCACAGTATTACACTAACTTTGGACCCGCCTTCTTGGTTCGAACAAATCTTCCAGTCCAATTTAGCCAGAAACTTGATTTTGTAGGGTTCGACGTTTTTATGGAATCTTTTCTAGCACTTTCCCCGCGCATGATTCAACTCCTTCAAAAAATAACCAATAAACAAGTTGTAATCTCCGAGTTTGGCATGTCAACAAGCGACGACACGGAGCAAGCCGACTATATAATACGTGGGCTCAACCTCTTCAAAAGCATGGGGCTCAAGGACTGCTGGATAGTCTACTGGAACAGTGTCGATAATGTTTACGGAATACGCGGGAGACTCGCAGAACAAAAAGTGGGTGAATGGAATGCGCAGAACACTTAAACTTTCTAAAACCGTTTTCATTCACGGCTTAGCCATAATAATTACTCTAGTCGTCATTCAACTCGTTCTGGACGCTTTTCAGAATTCCTTTCTTCTTTTCATGCCTCCGATAGGATTCGCCATTCTCCTTTTCACCATGTACGGCATTCAACCGATAATAATAGGTGTGCTGAACATCACTGCTCTTCATCGACTGTACAACTGTGAAGGATGGCAAATAGGATTCTGGCTCAACGGCATCTTCCTGCTGCTCATCTTCTCCACCATCAACCTAATAATAAAAACAATCGCAGGCGTGCCCTTCTCAATAATTCTCGGCATACCTGAAATCTTCTTCCTATCCTATCCTTTTGGGTATCTGGGCAAATTCAGCAATCGAGGCTGCGAAACACGTCCGCAGCAGACATCAATAGCTCAATCTGCGTGAGCCCTGAAAAATAAAAGAGGAATAAGCTTGGCTATCGTGGCTATTCTATTGCTATTTTCTTTCCTCTAAGAATCTTTTTTATGGGGATTTCAATATTCAGCAAGCCGTTATCAAATTTCGCTTTTACTTTTTCCACGTTTGCCGCGTGCGTTAGAATGTAGCAACCTAGAAACTCGATGTCCACCCTTTCTCCTCTTACGCAGAAACTCTGGTCAGAAACTTCAAGTTCTGCATCCTCCTTCTTAACACCTGGCAGTTCCACTTGAATATAGTAGTTTTTGTCATCATGGTCCATGTACATAACGGGCTCTAGAGTTGGCTTTACTGGTTTAGCTTCTTTCTTGGCAACTTTTTTCTTAGCCATTTCAGTTTATTCTCCTCAAAACTCCATAATTCCAACAACGTTGCTTCCTAAAAATGTTTTTGGATTTCTGTCAAAAACGAGAAGAATCCACGAAAAGGCAGTGTAGCTAGGTCCTTCTCTATCAAGAAAAAATAATAAATTTCATATACGAGTCGCCTAATCTACAACGGGGTACACGGATGAACGAATCATACTTTAACAAAAAACTAGAGCCGATAAAGGTTAGAGAAAAAAGCGTTTCGCAGCTTCTAACTGAAATGAGCCGCACTGCTTATCAGGGAAGAAAACTGGGCGAAGCTGTTGACGTTTGGGAAAACATGTTAAAAGCAAAAAACTTGACCATCGTGATGGGTCTAGCAGGCTCCATGAGCACCGCTGGCCAATGGACTATAGTTAACTGGCTTATTGAGAACCGTTTTATTGACGTGCTGGTTTCAACGGGTGCTAATGTGTCCGAAGACATAGTTGACGCTATGGGCTTCGGCTACTGGCAAGGCAGCCATATGGTAGACGACGAGGCGCTGTTAGAAGCAGACATCAACAGATATTACGATGTCTTCGGCAAAGAAACCGACTACCGCAAAATGGAAGAACTAGTCACCAACTTCGTCATGACCCTGACAACCGATTATGCCTACTCATCTGCAGAATTCTTCTATCTCTTGGGAAAATATCTCAGCAAGAAAAAAATTCCAAGCATAAGCGCGGTAGCCTACGAAAATGGCGTCCCAATCTTCAGCCCAGCTGTAGTTGACAGTGCGTACGGAGAAACCTTCTTAATGGCAAAAAACCAAGGGCACAACGTAATCCTCGACAGCGTAAAAGAATTCGATCAGTTCGTCACAATCGGCACCAAAACCAAAGACGTAGGCGTAATCTACATAGGCGGCGGAGTGCCTAAAGATCTAACGCAGCTCATCGCCATCTCTGTCTCGCCTAAAACAAACGATAAAGGCGTCTTTGGAAGAGATGGCCACCTTCGCAAAGGCTTGCACGAATATTATTACCCACACAAATACTCCATACAGATAACCGCCGACGCGCCGCAATGGGGGGGATTGTCAGGCTGCACACTGGAAGAAGCCATAAGCTGGGGAAAAATCAACAGCGAAAGCGGCACACGTGCCGTATGCTACTGCGACGCTACAATCGCTTTGCCGCTAATAACACACGCTCTCAACGAAAGAGTTAAAAGCAAGCGCAATGCGCCAGACATGTCGTGGCTCTTCAAGGGCTTATCTTAGCTTTCCCAAGCTTGGTCACAAGTGCGCTAATCATCACGGGCAGTATCAGGGAGGCATCCCCCTCAACCATCACCCGCTTCGCCTT